>Ga0315281_10002137_pt1 | contig 29340 bp, 26 predicted proteins | sample YL17G07_0_MG_FD_204540 | JGI IMG/M metagenome (GOLD analysis project Ga0315281, IMG submission 204540) | Sediment microbial communities from Yellowstone Lake, YNP, Wyoming, USA - YL17G07_0 | ecosystem: Environmental > Aquatic > Freshwater > Lake > Sediment | place: USA: Wyoming | collected...
TTCGTTCGTCGGAGACGAGATGACGGTGACGGTGAAGATTGAGAACACGGGCACCGTGGCTCTTGCCGGGGTGGTTCCGTCACTGGTGACGGAACTGGGCGAGGGGAGGGCTGATAAGGCTGGGGCGCCGGTGCCACCGGGAGTGATGCTGGGTCCGGGGGATACCGCTACATTCACGATGTCCTTCCGAGCCAGCCAGCCGGGCTTGGTGGCGTTCCGTGTGACTGCATCAGGGTCGCAGGCGTCAGTCTGGGCGGCTCCCGTGGACAGCGATTCCGTTACGATACGGCCCGTGCCCGAGAGCATCATCGTGTACCCGAATCCCTTCAGGCCGGATCAGGCGGTCGGAGGTACGGTGAAGTTCAACGGGCTCGATTTCGGCGACAGGCTCACGATCTACACGGTTCGGGGGTTGAGGGTCTGGGAAGGGACCGCCCAGGGCCCTCTCATGGAATGGGACGGTCGGAACGAGGGGGACCGACGAGTGGCCGCGGGAACGTATCTGTGGGTGGCGGATCGCGCCCGGAAGAAACGGGAGCGTGGCACGGTGATCGTCGAGTGAGGCGGGTGATGGCCGAATTCGTCGTGGCGGTGTGTCTGGTCCTTTGCCCCTGGAGTGAGGCCGCCAATGTGGGCACAGGGTTCGGAGAGACGCTTTGGGCCTTGACCTCGGCGCGGCAGGCGGGGACGGGTGGCCTCATGCTAGAAGATCCGTGGCGGGAGGGAGCGCAGGTCGAGGCAAGCACCGTAATCCTCCAGCCTGGCGCACGATGGGTCGGGTTGGGATGTCAAGCCGGGGTTGGGCCGGCGTTGCGGTTGGGGGGCGAGGGCTTCGTTTTCCAGAGCGCGACGGTCAGCCGGACTCTGGAGCTATCCGACGGCAGCTTCGGCGGCACGCAGGGCAGTGTGAGCGCGCAAGAGTGGGGGGGACGGGTCGTGGGACAGTTGATGGTCTGGTCGCGCGGGGACTGGAGAGTGGCGGGGCTGGGGCGGGTCAGCGGCGTGTTCCAGCGATTGCCCGACGTGAACCACGTGGGAGCGATGGCGGAAGGGGGCGCGGTCGCCGAGCGGCTGCTGGGGTCCGCGGATCAGGCGCTCACGGCATGGGGGCTGATGGGTCCGTTGGGATGGGGGGCGGGGCGGTTCTCGACGTGGCAGATCTCCGGGGGCGTCGGGTGGCTGAACAAGATGGCTGACGGGTGGGTGTTCCCCGGGGCGGAAGGATGCGGAGTGGGCATGGAAGGCGACATCCTGGGTGAGCAACTCCTGCACGGTGGGGTCGGGGGCGTGTATTGGTTTGGGAGGCCGGACGACGCTGGTCCCACGCTGTTCGTCCGTGCGGGCATCCGCTCGATGAGTGGGACCGCGCGGGAGGTCCAACCGCGGGGCGGGGTCGGGTTGCTCTGGAACTGGCGGGGGGGACTGGGACTCCAGTTCGACTACGCTGTGGTACCGCTGGGCGACCTCGGCCTCCTCCACTACGGGACGCTTTCACTGCGGCGGGTGATGAGGGGGGAGTAGGAGAATAAGACTCCGGGGACAGTCTTTGGATCATCGACTGTACGCACCCCGTTTGAACTGGACCAGGAGACTTGGGTAGCCTGAGCCTAACTGGGAGGTTCGATGAATGGGCGTACAACGGACGTGGGCGCAGGCCGAGCGTAACCTCGTGCTGGCGGACGGCCGTCCGGACCGTCGGAATCTGGGTTACGCGGTCTTCGAGATCAAGAGCCTGCCGGAGCGGGCGCCCTGCCCGGTCATCTTCGCGCCGGAGGAGTCCCTTTACCTGCTGGGGGCGACCGCGCTCGAGAACTTCGGGCTGACCGTGGATCCGGTCGGCAAGCGCCTCAAGCCGATCCTGGCCGTGATCGGCGGCTTCCGGGCATCAGCCGACGACCCCGGAGCCTCCCGCAAGGCCTAGTCCGGCGGCGGGGACTACCCCCCCGACACGTCGTCGACGCGGGAGAAGAGGGCGCGGAGCTTTGCGGTAACGGCGGGGTCGAGCGGCGGCCGGCCGAACGAGGCGGCGTTGGCTTCCAGGTGGGCGACCGATCCGGTGCCCACGAGAACGCAGTGCACGCCCGGCTCGTCGCGGCAGAACCGGTAGGCGGCATCGGGGAGGTCCACGGCACCGCCGGACCGGACCAGGTCGAGCAGGGAAGCCCGGGTGAGTCCCGGCTCGACGAGCCCGCGCGCGGCGAGTCCGGCGAGTACCTCGTCCAGCTTCGCCGGGACGCTGAACGCCGACCGGACCGCGAACATGTCGAGGACGCCGATGTCCTTTGCCTTTGCCTCCGCGAGCACGCGGTCCCGGGCCGACTGGTTCAGGATGCTGAACCCGACCATGAACACGTCCCACCATGAGTCGCGGACGGCGAGGTCCAGCATCCGGTGGCCGGTGTCCGACCCGAACGCCTCGGTCAGCCCGATCCACCTCGCCTTGCCGTCGGCCTTGAGCCGGAGCAGTACGGGCAGGAGGGTCTCGACCGTCCGGGCGTACTCCCCGGCGGGAAGGGCGTGGAGGAAGTACACGTCCACGTGGTCCGTCCCGAGCCGGGCGAGACTCGCCTCGAGCGCGGGGGCCAGCGCGGCCGGATCGAGATACGCCTCTTCCCAGGCGTTCCTCTTGGTCGTGACGACGATCGAGTCGCGCGGGACACCCCGGAGCGCGCGGCCCACGACCTCCTCGGTGCCGTAGGATTCGGCGGTGTCGAAGATGGTGATGCCGAGGTCGAGGGCGCGGCGGACGATGGCTTCGGACTCGGCCGGGGTCCGGCCCGTGCCCAGGCCGAGCCGGCTCGCGCCGCCCCCGCCGAGGCCCATCCGGCTTGACCGCAGGCCGGTGCGTCCGAGCCGGATGGAGTCCATCAGCGCACGTCCGCCGCCGCGCCGCCGCGCTCGAGAATCCGCAGAGCCTTCCCGATACCGGCCCGCCGGTCGGGATAGAGGTCGTGAGCCCGCCGGAAGGCGGCCAGGGCCTCCGCGCGGCGGCCCAGCCTGAGGGCTCCGACGCCGTAGGTGATCCAGTTCTCGTCGTCAATCATGCCGGCCAGACAGCCCGGCCGCACGAGGTCGAACGCGGCCGCGTGTTCCTCCCGATCCATCTTGACCCAGGCGTAGTCGTCGCGCGCCCGCTGGAGGTCCGGGACGAGCCGGAAGAGCCGCGCGTACTCGCGGTCGACCGCGGGAGCGCCCTTGAACGACTGCGCCCGCCAGGCTTTCCGGAACAGCCCCTCGGCGCCGGGGTAGAAGAACGTGAGCCGGGACGCCGCGGCCGGGCGCGGCAGGATCTCGTAGAGGTAGAACGCGCCGTTCGGATGGTCCGAGAACGCGGGCGCGCGGACGATCCGGAGACGGGTCCGGCAGAACGCCGCGTAGGCGGAAACCATGCGGTCGTTCCACGGGAAGTAATCGTGGATGTCGCGCTGGAACCCGGCGGTCACGAGGTTGTAGGCGACGTGCGTGAGCCCGAGCTGACGGAACCGTTTCGCGAGCTCGGCCGGATTGCGCGCCTCCCGGGCGAGGGTCCACCCGAGCGGGGGAGGTCCGATCGCGGTCGAGAGGACGACGCGGCACCGGAACCGGAAGGCGCGCTGGTCGCTGGCGAGGAGGAGGATGCGGGGGCGCGCGGCGGCGACGGCGTCCTGGGCGCCCGCGAGCTCGCCGGTCAGCCGCGCGAGGTAGCTTCGGCGCGTCTCGCTCCCGGCGAGGAAGGGGAGCGGGTCCACGGTGGCCAGAGCCCGGAACGAGGCCGCGACGGGAACCGCTCCGGCGAGGGCGATCGCGCCGGCCGCGACGCGCCGCCAGCGCGGGGCCAGCCGGCCGAAGGCGTGGGCGAGCGCGAGGGCGGCGGAGAGCGCGGCGAGGTAGTCGGCGGGCACGCAGAACCGGTCGACCCGGCCGAGCCGGATGAAGACCGCCTGCAGGAGGAGCGAGATGCCCAGGAGCCGCCGGGACGCGAGGGGAGCGCCGATGATGAAGACCAGGAGCACGGCTGCCGCCAGGCCCGGCGATGCCGCGAGGAACCGGCCCGCACCCCAGACGGCCGCGCCGGGCCAGGTGCCGGTCCCCCGCCCCGCGAAGACCTCGATCCCGCAGGCGGATAGGATCCCCGTGCTCCCGGGCGGCCAGTCGAGGGTGGGGAAGAAGCCGGCAAGCACGAAGTAGAGCGGGTTCCCGAACGTCAGCCAGTTCCTGAACCACCAGGGAAGAAGGGGCAGGGCGGCCATCCACGCCGGGAGGGCGGCGCGCGCGACGGAGCGAAAGCCCCGGCCGGAGACGAGCCACGGCCACGCGAGAAGCGCCGGGGCGGCGAGGAGGAACGTGTACTTGAGCGATACCGCGAACCCGAACGCGAGCCACGCGACGGCGTGGCGGCGCCGGCCGGCCGCCAGAAGAGCCGCGGCGAAGGCCGCCAGCGCGAGCAGGTCCGGCTTGCTCAGGGGGAGATGGAAGAGGACGCGGGAGGAGGCCAGCAGGAGCGCGGCGGCGATCCACGCCGCCGGAGACCAGGCCGGCAGCCCCGCCACCGGGGCGACGGCGGCGGCGGCCAGCACCCCCGCGCATGCGCTGGCGAGTTTCGCAACCGCGTCGTGGCCGCAGACGACCGCCCATCCGAAGAGCATCTCGGCGGGAAGGGGGAGCTTGAAAGGCTGGGCGAGCCGGTCGCGATGAATCCGGTGGACGGCGAGGAACTGCTCGGGCGCGGCGAGGTGATAGATGAGGCAGTCGGTCCCGGTCTCGGGGACGAAGGCGGCCGGAAGAACGACGGCGGCCGTCGCGGCGAGGAGGATGAGCGCGGGGGCCGGCGGGCGGACGCCCCGGAAGCCCCGAAGTCCCGCGACGCAGGAGGGGAGCGCGGCCGCGGCGGCGGATACGATCACGACCGCGTAGAGCCCGCGGAACCACAGCCCGGCGAGCCCGAGCCCGAGGAGGATGAGGCTCAGCGCGGCGGCCCCCGCGACGAACCCGAGGAGCAGGCCGCCGCCCCGGGGGCCCCGCGCCGCCTCGACCCACCGGCGGGCGGGCCGGCCGCACGCGACGATGGCGAGCAGGAGGACTCCGGCCAGCGCCACCGCGACCGCGTGCCCCGCGAGGGCGGCGGGCAGTCGGGCCCAGGTGGCGGGCCATGACAGCCTGGCGAGCGGGGCGAAGAGGCTCATCGCGCGCCCAATCCGAGCAGCCGGGCCGCCGCGCGGTCTTCCCGGGCCATCGCCGTCTCCTGTCCGCGTAGCCGGGCGATCTCGGCGAGCCGCAGATGCGGGATCGCGAGCGAAGGAAACCTCGCCGCAAGCTCCCGGTATCCCCGCTCCGCCTCGTCCCGGCGTCCCTCGAACAGCGCCCGGTCCGGATTCTCGGAGAGGCTTTCGGCGTACGGCAGTTCGATCCAGCGCAGCCCGGCCATGGAGGGCTGTTCGGGGGGGGGCCGGCGCGCGGCCCAGATGCGGTAGTAGACGTTCTCGGACGGCCGGTCGAACGACTGCTCGAGGACGAGCTCCGAGACCATGAACTTCTGTAATACAGCGAGCGACCGGTCGGTCCACGGGTAGCCCCCGGCCATCCGCTCCATGGCCGCCGCCCCCTCCATGCGGTGCACGACGCATCCGATCCCGCGCTGGCGGAGTTTCCGGCGCAGCTCGAGCGGGCCGCGGGAGTCCCGCGCCCAGCGCACGAAGTGCGGGATCGTGAACTCGGAATCCACGAGGGGGTCGCGGGGCCAGCCGTAGGCCTTGATGTCGCCCGCGACGTACGGCCGCCCGAGATCGGGCCGCTCGCGGAGGAACGATCCGGTTGCCATGTACAGCCCGTGGGGCGTCAGGACCCGGGCGAGGTACGCGCGTTCCGGTTCCGAACCCAGAACGACGTTGACGGGGCTGGCCGCCTGGTACAGGAACACGGAGAGCCGCCACCACCCGAGAACCGCGGCCAAACCCGTCGCGGGACGCACAAGGACCGGGGGCGCCGTCCGGAGGGCCCCCGCGACGGCCAGGGCGATCAAGGGGAACGCCGGAGCCAGCAGGCGGACCTGGCCGCCTCCCGCGCCCGCCCACACCCCGATCGAGAGGGCCGAGGCGAGCCGCAGCGCGGAGACCGCCGTGGGGACCCGGCCGAACGGCAGGAGCGCGGGCAGGACGATCACGAGGAAGGGCGAGACCTCGTGGCCGGCCGCCGCGGCGTCGCGAAGGAGGAAACGCGGGAGAGTGAGCCAGAGGGACGGATGCCAGGCATCGACCCACCGCGCCCCCTCGGAGAGCGGGATCGCCGCTTCGGCCGACTGGAAGGCGGGCCAGGCGCCCGCGAGCACGGCGCCGCCGAACACGGATCCCGAGAAGAGGAGGTTCTTCAGGGCCCATGGCGCCAGCGGGATGCACCAGCCGGCCAGTGCCGCCAGGCGCCCGCCCGCGGGCGCGAGCGGCACCAGCGCGCACAGGGAGAGAAGCGCTCCCGTGGCCTTCGCGCTTCCAGCGGCTCCGAGGAGGAGGCCGAATAGGAGCGACCGGGAGATACCGGCCTTCGACTCTCTTCGGTCGCTCAGGGCGACCGCGACCGCGGCGGCGACGGGGCACATGGCCCCGAGGTCGGTAAATCCCTGCGCGGCAACGACCCCGAGCACGGGCGAGGCGGCCAGGATCAGCCAGCCGGCCTCCCGCAGGGGCCCCGCGAGCCCCAAGCCCCGGGCGCCTGCGCGAACGCAGGCGAGGGAGAGCGGGAGGAGGAGCCAGTTCAGGAGCTGGGCGGCCCGGTCGCCGCCGATCCCCATCCCGAGCGCGAAGAGCATCTCCTCGCCCAGCGGCAGGTGCGAGAGCGGCTGGGGCTCGGCGAGGAAGATCCGGCCGCGGGACAGGAAGTCGCGCGGAAGCGCGAAATGGTACTGGAGGGCGTCGTACTGCGACTGCGGAGCCAGCGCCCCCAGGAGCGAAGGCAGTAGCAGTGCGATTGCGGACGCAATCGCCAGAGTTCCGGCGGACGCCGTAACTCTGCGCCAGGCGATTCCGGGCCGACCGGTCCCGGAAGAGAAGATCCGCCTCCGGTGAATCGCGGCCGGCACGAGACCCGCAAGGATCCCGGCCGCCAGCACGGGCGGGCGGAGCAGCCCGGCGAGCCCCAGGCCCAGCACGGCCGCCGGGATCAAGAGGGTGAGGCCGACCGCCGCTGCGGCCGGCCACGGCGCGCGGCGGACGCGGATCAGGGCGAGCGTCGGCAGCGCGACGCCAAGGCCCGCCAGCGCCACCGCCCCGGCGGCGAGCGCGGCCAGCCCGTGCCGGGCGGCCGCTCCGAACAGGGCCCGGGCCTCGACCGGAAGGGGAACCCAGAACGCGGCGATCCACTCTGGCCGCGATCCGGGGCCGACGACCGGAATCCAGAGCGCGAGGCAGAGAAGGGCCCAGGTGACCCCGAGGGGACTTGTCAGCATGCGTTCATTGCGGCCGGTTGCGGCCGCACGCTACGTGGCGTACTTCTTGAGCTTGTCCAGGTCGATGAGGTGGACCTGACGGGCCTTGAGGCGGACGACACCGTCGCCCTCGAGGACGTTGAGCATCCGCGTCGTCGTCTCGCGCGACAGGCCGGCGAGGTCCGCGAGCTCCTGGTGGGTCAGCGGGATCAGGGCCGTCGTGCCCGCGGGCACCGGGAACTCGTCCTTGAGCCATATGAGCAGGTCGGCCAGCTTGGACCGCGAGTCCCCGAGCGCGAGCGTCTTGATCTGGCGGTTCGCGGCCTGGAGCCGGTGAGCCAGGGTCTGGATGATCCTGAGAGAGATGCCCGGCACTTCCTTGAGCAGTCCTTCGAAATCGGTCTGGTCGATCGTGATGGCGCGGCAGTCCGTGAGCGCCTCCGCCGTGGCGCTGCGCTCATGCCCGGGCAGGAAGAGTGCCATCTCGCCGAAGAAGTCCCGGGGACGGAGCAGGGCCAGCGTCTTGACCCGCCCGTCCGACGACGACCGCGAGATCTTGATGATGCCGGAGACGATCAGGACCACGTAGTTGCCCTTCTCCCCCTCGAGGAAGATCGTGTGGCGCTTCGGGAACCGGCGCTCGCGGGCGATGGACGCGATCCGCGCCAGCTGGGGCGAGGTGAGGTCCGTGAAGAGGACGAACTGCTTCAGCACGGCGGGGTCAATGGAAGACATCCTGAGGTTCATGCTAGGCGCGTCCGCGGGGGGTGTCAAATGACCTCGAGCCGCCGCCCGTCATCCTCCGCGGGGGATCAGCCGCTTCGGCTCCTCGATCAGCGAGTTCTGGAGGATCAACGTCATGACCTTGTCCTCCAGGATCCGGCGCCGGAAGAGGTCGAAGGCCTTCTGCTGGCGGACCATCCCGAGGAACGTCGCCGGATCCTGGCCCTGGCCGCGCGCCATCTCGTTGATCCGCTGTTCCGCCTCGCCGTCGGTCACCGCGATCCCCTCCTGCTTGGCGATCCAGGCGAGGACCTTCGAGAGCTTCACGCTCTTGGTCACCGCCGGACGGTTGGAGGTCCGGATCGTCTCGGCGTCGGGCCCGCCCTGGGCCGGGCCCGTGCCGCGCTGGGAGGACGCCTGGAGCTGCTGCTGGACCAGCCGGTCCAGCTCCCGGTTGACCTCGCGGCGCCCCGGTTCCCCGCGCCACTGCACGAGCAGGGCTTCGGCCGCCTGCGTCTTCATGGACTGCTCCGACTGCACGATGTTCTGCTGCTGGATCTGCTCCTTGACGGCGCGCCGCAGGTCCTCGACGGAGGTGATCTGGCCGCGGCTCACCTGCGCCACGAACGCTTCGTCGAGAGGCGGCCGGCTGAGCCCTTCGACGCCGCGGACGGTGATCCGGAAGACCGCTGTCTTGCCGGCGAGCGTCGCGTCCTGGTAGTCCGCGGGGAAGGGCACGGTGATGCTCTTCATCTGGCCCACGCGCATTCCCGCCAACCCCTCCTCGAACCCCGGGATCATTTGGCCGGACCCGAGAACGACCGGGTACCCCGAGGCCGTGCCGCCCATGAACGGCGTTCCTCCGATCGTTCCGACGAAGTCGATGACGGCCCGGTGGCCGGACCGCAGAGTCGTGTCCGGCGGGAGCGGCATGGCCTTGGCGGCCTGGTTCCGGATCCGGTCGATGAACCGGGTGACGTCGCCTTCGGTGACCTGGGCGACGGCCATCCGGGTCAGCTTGAGGCCCTTGTAGGTGACGTGCTGGCGCGTGCACGCGGCGACGGCCAGGAGCGCGGCCGCCGCGGCCGCGACGCGGAGATGAGGTTTGGCACGCGTCCGGTTTGACATGGCGACGCATTTTATCACACGAGGCGCGGCGATGCGGAAGGCGCCCCGGGTGCGATAGACTCGCTGTTGATGGATCCGGAGCTTCCGGTCGACGCGATACGTCTGAAGGGGGTCGGGGTCGCCTTCGGCGGCGGCGTGGTCTACTCGATCGCCGGGGTGGGGGTGGCCTGCGCCCTCGTCGAGGCGGGCATCCCGGTCGTGGCGGTCGCCGGCACGAGCGGCGGGGCGCTCGTGGGCGCGGCGGTGGCGGCGGGCATGCGGCCCTGGGAACTGCGCGAGATCGGGCTGGACATGGACTGGAGCGACCTCGTGCGGTTCACGCCCGGGAAGATGGGGCTCCTGAACGGCGAGCCGATCGCGAGCTTCGTGGAGAACACGACGGGATGCCGGACCTTCGAGGAACTCCGGATGCCGTTCACGGCGGTGGCGACCGACCTTCTGCGCGGCGAGGAGATCCGGTTCACGACGGGTCCCCTTGGGCTGGCGGTCCAGTCCAGTTGCGCGATCCCGGGGCTGTTCCAGCCGGTCAAGTCGGGAGAGATGCTGCTCGTCGACGGCGGGATCTCGGCCAACCTGCCGGCGGAGGCGTTGCGCGCGCACCGGCCGGCGGTGTCGGTGGCCGTGGACGTCCTCACGCTCTCGGACCAGTACCAGGGGCCCCTGCGCACGGCGGCCCACATCGTGATCAAGGCCTACCACACCATGGTCCGGCGCGAGATCGAGTTCCAGGAGCGGCAGGCGGACTTCGTCGTGATGCCCAACGTGAGCGGGCTCTCGGTGCTCAACTTCCGCGACGCCCCCGAGATCATCGCCCGCGGGGAGGAGGCCACCCGCCCCCTGATCCCCCGGATCCGGGCCCTGCTGGCGGACAGGTTGGCGGGCCTGGACGTCCTGCCGTGGTCGGTATGAGGGGGTAGACGGGCCGGCGGGACGTCCTGCTACTTCGTAGGTTGGGCCGTGACCTCCAGCTTGCCGTCCGCCATCGCCGAGGAGTAGTGAATGGACTGCTTGCAGATCGGGCAGTCCTCGATCCACGTATCCTCGGGCTGGCTCAGGTCGAGGCTTACGATCAGGCTCTTCCCGCAGTGCGGGCATCGGACCTTGGTGGTGACCTTGAGGATCACGCGGATAGCCTACAGAACCGGCGGCCGATTTTCAAGAGCGGGGGTCATCCTCCCGCAGCTTGAGCAGCACCAGCGAGGCCGCGGCGATCACGAGTCCGCTGGCCAGGAACGGCCCGTCCCGCCAGCCGAGGCGGTCCAGAAGGAACCCGGCCAGCAGGGGCCCGAAGATCGAACCGAGCGACCCCAGCCCCGTGGCGAGCGCCACATCCCGGCCCCGGAAGGCGGGCCGCGCCCAGCGCTGGAGGAAGTCGGCCTGGATCGGGCTGAAGAAGGTCGCACCCAGAATATCGTGGAGTATGAAGAAACTGCAGGCGAGGAGCGCGGACGGCAGGATCGCGGTCAGCGAGAGGCACGCGCCCTGGGCCGCCATCGAGACGATGAAGATCGAGCGGTAGTGCCGGCGAAGCCCCGGCCGGTCCATCCACTGGCCCGCGATCATCATCGGGATACCGAGCGAGAACCGGTGGAGCATCTGGAGTCCGCCGAGAACCGGAATCGAGAACTCGAACTTGTCCTTGAAGAAGAGGAGCAGGTAGAAGCTGTGGCTCATCGTGAGCCCGATGTTGAAGACGAACGAGCTCGCGGTGAGCACCCAGAGGTTCGGCGGGAGGCCCATCCCCAGCCAGCGCACGATCCCGGCGTCCTCCCCGGCGGAGGACCCGGCCTTCCGCGCGCGCGGCGCGGTCTCGCGGAACCACCGCCATACGGTCACGGTGGCCGCGGCCGAGAGCGCGGCCGAGACCCCGAAGGTCCAGGACCAACCCAGGACGGTGATGAGCCACCCCGCCGCCACCGCGCCGACGGCCATGAAGAAGAACTCGGACCCGATGGCGCGGCCGATCCAGCGCACGAACCGGGCCCCCGACGCCTCGTAGATCGCGAGGGAGCGCATGGCGTCCCGGACCACGCCCGCCGCGTCGCGAACCATCTTGAGGGCCGCGATCGGCGCCGTCCGGACCACGGTTGGCAGGAGGGCGGTCGAGACCGTAATGAGCGCCAGCGCGTCCACGAGGAACGGCTTGCGTCCCACCACGTCGGAGCGCGACCCGACCAGGTACCGGACGGCCAGGATCCCGAACTGCGACGCCCCGAAGATGATTCCCATGCTCGTGAACGAGATCTTGAGGTACTCGAGGTAGAGCGGGAGGCTCGTCTCGTAGATCCCGAACGCGGTGGCCTGGAAGGCCCCCGCGATCAGGAGGGCGATCAGGGCCCGTCGGGCCCCGGACCGGCCGTCCGCCATCAGGCGGGATTCCTCCAGCGACGGCCGTCGCGGGCCAGCAGGGCGTCGGCCTCCGGGGGCCCCCAGCTTCCGGCGGGATACCCGGGGATGGGAGTCTTCTCGTCCCGCCACGCGTCGAGGACGGGCTGGACGACGGACCAGGTCGCCCGGACGCCATCGGCCCGGATGAACAGGCTCGCGTCCCCGCGGATCGCGTCCAGGAGCAGGCGCTCGTACGCGGGGGTGGACTCGACCCCGAACGACTTCGCGTAGGAGAAATCCATCGTCACCGGCCGGATCGCGAGGTCCGGCCCCGGGGCCTTGGCGCCGAACGAGAGCGTGATGCCCTCGTCGGGCTGGAGGTGAAGGACGAGCTCGTTCGGCCGTTGCTGTTCCTCCGAGAGGCCGCGGAACAAGAGGTGCGGGATCCGGGTGAACCGGATCACGATCTCGGTCGAATGCGCGGCCAGCCTCTTTCCCGTGCGCAGGTAGAACGGCACGCCTCCCCACCGCCAGTTGTCGATCAGGAGCTTCAAGGCCACATAGGTTTCCATGACCGAGTCGGGGGCGACGCCGGGCTCGCCGCGGTAGCCGGGAACCGGCTGGCCGTCCACGGTGCCCGCCGCGTACTGGCCGCGGACCATGCATTGGCCCACCTCCTCGCAGGGGACGGGCCGGATCGCGCGGAAGACCTTGACCTTCTCGTCCCGGATCGTGTCCGCGTCGAGGGCGACCGGGGGCTCCATGGCCACGAGGGCCAAGAGCTGCAGGAGGTGGTTCTGGACGATGTCGCGCAGAGCTCCGGCCTCCTCGTAGAAACGGCCCCGGGAGCCGATCCCGATGGACTCGGCCACCGTGATCTGGACGTGGTCCACGTACTTGTGGTTCCAGAGCGGCTCGAAGATGCCGTTCCCGAACCGGAAGACGATTATGTTCTGGACCGTCTCCTTCCCGAGGTAGTGGTCGATCCGGTAGACCTGGTCCTCGGTGAGAACCTGCGAGACCTCGTCGTTGAGCGCGAGCGCGGAGGCGAGGTCGTGGCCGAACGGCTTCTCGAAGATCACGCGCGTCCACGCGCGAGGAACGCGGCCCGTGTGGCGCGGGACGAGTCCCGCGTCGCCGAGCCGGCGCAGGATCTCGGGCACCGCGTCGGGCGGCACGGCGAGGTAGAAGAGCCGGTTCCCGGGGATGCCGGCGGTGCGGTCCAGCCGGTCCAGCTCGGCCTTGAGCCTCGCGTAGCTCGCGGGATCCGTGTACTCGCCGGGGACCGCGTGCAGGTCGCGGGCGAACCGGTCCCAGGCGGCCGCGTCGAAGGCCGCCGGCCGGCAGGCTTCCGTGGCCGCCTCCCGCATCCGCGCCCGCAGGGCCTCGCTCGTGGTCTCCGTGCGCGAGAACCCGACGAGGACGGACTTTTCGTCGAGGCGGCGGCCGCGCTCCAGCGCGAAGAGCGCGGGCAGGAGTTTGCGCCGGGCCAGGTCCCCGGTCGACCCGAAGATCACGATGGCGCAGGCCTCCCCGGGCGCCTGTCGTTCGATCATGGCATCCATCGTAGCCCTGCATGCGGTCCGGTACCAACCGATCCCTATAATGGAGCCCCATGGTGCGCACGAGGACTGTTCCGCCCCGGGAGAAGGTGCCGGCGCCGCCGCCGGTGCCGGCGGCGTTGCCGGAGGCGTTTGGACTCCGGCTCATCGGTTGGATCACGGTCGTGTGGCTGGGCTGGCTGGTGACCAAGTCGGCGACGGACCGGCTCATCGGGCACAATCTCCAGCGCGTCTTCCGCGACTCCCTCGGCGGCCCCTACGACTGGTCGGACGCCGCCCGCACCTGGGTCGGGCACGCGCGGGGAATCCTCGTCGCCGCGCTATGGTGCCTGGCGGCCGCGGGCTGGGGACGCCCGCTGGCCGCGTGGCTCGGAACCCGGGGGACGGGACGGACCATCGTGGTCGGGCTGGGGTTCGTCGCCCTGGGCCTCGCGACGTGGGCCGCCGGGGTCCTGGGCCTGCTCGCCCCGGTCTGTCTCGCCGTTCTCGCCCTTCCCGCGCTCGTGCCGTTTCGTCCTTCGGGTCCGCGCCGCCCGCGGGTCGTGGCCGCGCGCGAGCCGGTTGCGGCCGTTTGCGCGGTCCTGACCGGCGTCTTTCTCTTCATCTACGCCTGGCCCGCGTTCGCCCCCGAGCTCGGGTGGGACGCGCTCACGTACCACCTCCAGGTTCCCGCGCACTGGCTTTCCGCCCGGCGCATCCACATCATTCCGTTCTCGCTGGGAAGTTTCTACCCGTTCCTGGCGGAGATGTGGTTCATGCTCGGCCGGGCGTTCGGGGGCGACGATGCCGCCAAGCTCGTGAACTACGCCTTCCTGCCGCTGACGGCCGCCTCCCTGGTCGGGATCGGGACCTCGCTCGGAAGCCGGACCGCGGGGTGGCTGGCGGCGCTCGTGTACGTGGCTCAGCCTCCGGCGGGCCTGCTCTCGAGCCAGTGCTACAACGACCTCGAGATCGCTTGGCTGACCCTGCTGGCCGTGGACGCGGCCCTGCGGCCGGGGATGGGATGGCGCATCGTGAGCGCCGTCCTGTGCGGCGGCGTGCTGGGGTGCAAATACACGGGGATGCTGACTCTCGCGTTGTGCGGGTCGGCCTGGACGTGGCGGGCATGGCGGGAGCACCGGATCATGGGCGGCCTCATCCTTCCCTCGGCGGTCGCGGGGCTCGTGTTCGCGCCGTGGCCCATCCGGGACTGGCTCCAGACCGGCAACCCGGTCTACCCCATGGCCGCGCGCGTCTTCCCCGACAGCGGCTGGAACCCGTTCTACTCGGCGGAGCAGGCGGCCCGGATCGTGCCCGGGGCGGTGGCCCCGCCGATCTCGGAGACCCTTCTTCAATTGGTGCGCCTCCCTTACGACTTCTCGGTCAGCTTCGGCGCGATCGGCGTCCTGTTCACCCCCCTCATCTTCGGGCTCCTGCCCGGCCTCGCGGTCGCTTCGAGCCGAAGGATCGCTGCGACCCGGGCATTCGCCGGAAGTCCCGCGGCCGCTCGGGCGGCCGCAGGACTGGGGTTCATCGGGCTCTGGGTGGTCGCGCGGGGCGGGGACGACCGGTACCTGATTCCCGCGGTCGCGCTCCTCGCGGTGCCCGCGGCCGAGGGCGCGCTCCGGCTGTCCCGCGGACAGGCCCTGCGCGCCGCCCTGGTCGCGGCCGCCGTCGTGGCCGCGCTCTTCGTCCAGGCCGTGCACCTGACCGGCTACCTGAGCGCCATCTACGTTCCGTGGCGCGTGGCCGCCGGCGCGGAGCCACGCCGGACCTACCTTTGCCGCGCGATGCTGCCGAACTACGAGACCTATCCGTTCGCGGAGAAGGTGAACGCCATGCTGCCTAGGGGGGCCCGGGTCCTCCTGTTCTCGGACATCGTGGCCTACTATTACGACCCGCTTGTCGTGTTCGACACCCAGCAAGTCATGCCTCCGATCGGGTCCCGGCTCGCCTCGGCGTGCCGCGATCCGCGGGCACTGCGCCGGAGGTTCCGCCAGCTCGGGATCGGGTGGGTCATCTACTCGTCGCGCACCATCGCCTTCGAGAAGGACTGCCGGTGCATGGGGATGACCGGCGCCCCCCGCGGATGCTACCGGACGTTCTGGCGGCGGTATGCGGAGCTGGCGCTGGAGTTCGCGAGCCTCAGGCTGTTTCGCCTGCGGACCGAACGCGAGGCCTCGCGCCTTCCGCCGGCTCCGTTCATCGCCCTCCCCGGCGTCCAGGACGTGACGCTGACCGTGGCGGAGGAGGCGCGCCAGGCCAACAAGCCGCTCGACGCGGCCGTGGCCCTGCGCAGGCTCGTGCGGGAGGAACCCGAGCTCGCGGACGCCCGGTTCAAGCTCGCGGAGGTGCTCCTGCTGGCGGGCCGGACGGACGAGGCGCGGCGCGAGGTGGAGGCGGCGCGCCGGCTCGGGCTGGACTCCGGGCCGTGGTGGGTTCTCGAGGGGGGGATCCGGTCGTCCCGCAAGGACCACGCCGGGGCGTACGAGGCGACGAAGGAGGGCGTGGCCCGCTGGCGCGGTCCGCGCTCGCTCGCGCTTCTGGCGGCGATGGCGTGGAACGCGGGCAAGATCCCGGAGGCGCGCGCGGCGATCGCCGAGGCGGCAAAACTCAATCCCTGGGATGTGGAAGTCAGGCGGATCCAGCAGCAGATGGGGAAGTAGTCAGGACCTGTCCCTAGATCCGGCGCTCGGCCTCGGCGAGGGCCAGCGCGCAGGGACTGCCGGGGGCGCTGAAGGGACGCGCGATTCGAAGATGATCCGCCGCCTCATGCCAGCGCCCCTGCGCCGCGAGCGCGAGCCCGAGGGCCCCGTGTGCGACCGCGGAGTCGGGAACGAGGGCGAGGACGCCGCGGAAGTGCGCCTCGGCGTTGCGGGTCCGCCCGGCCCGCAGGTCGTCCCGGCCGAACGCGAGCAGGCCGTCGATGCTCAATAGCCCCAGGTGCACACGGCCCGCCTGCCGCTTCGGATCCCGGAAGACGAACAAGACCGGCTCGCCCGTCTGCGGCGTCCGGAAGACCCGGTCGAGACGCGGGTGGGAGAGAGCGACATCGGATCCCCGGATGAGCCCGCGTCGCAACGACGCGCGCAGGTGGAAGAGGAGCACGGGCGACGCGGTGCGGGTTGGCACCGGGGTGAGTATCACCGGTTCGCGTGCGGCGAGGCTCCTGACGCAGTCGGCTGCCTCCTGGTCCGGCACCAGGTACCAGCTCCGGGCGGACGGGTCGCGCGGCAGGACCCGGAAGGTGAGCCAGGCCGTCCGGCCGGCGTTGAGGACGACGGCACCCGCCAGCAGGAAGGCACCCGGGCGCCCCGTCAACCGGATGACGGTCTCGGCTCCCAGTCCCGCCAGGACGGCGGCGGGTGCGAGGGCGGGGAGTCCCCGCAGGAGATTCACGCTGTCGCCGGGCGCGATCTCGGGGAGGAGCGCGAGCGCGCACCAGCCCGCGAGGGCGATCCGGCGCTCCCGCGGGATCGAGGAGCGCGCGAACGCGGCGGTGCCGAGGAGGACGAGCGTGAGCTCGACCGCGGTCGTCCTGGGGCTCCCGGCCGGGAAAGGGTTCCAGCAACCCCACGCGGCGCGTTCGCCGACGGCCCAGTTCGCGAGTACGCGGCCCGTCTGGTGCAGCCACCCGGCGGGTCCGGCGGTACCGAGGCGGCCGAGGGCCGATGACCGGTGCAGGCTGTCGGGGCCCGTGACCAGGACGAGCGTTACGGCGACGGCGGTCGAGGCGAGCACTACGAGCTCGGTCCGCGTCGCACGCGCCCCGCGGGTGCGGACGCGCAGGACGAGCAGGCCGGCGGCGAGCACGGGCGTCACCAGGCTCGCCGCGTACCCGAGGGGGGCGGCGGCGCAGACGAGGACCAGGAGCACGCCGGCGCCGGGCGATAGGGGCTTGTCGCGAAGCAGGAGCCAGCCGACGAAGAGCGTTTCGGGCACGACGAGGATGCAGGGGAGGGCCATTCGGCTGCAGCTCACGTGCCAGTACGAGGCGGCCAGGAACGCCGCGGCCGCCAGCCCGGCCGTCATGGTCCCGAACCGGCGGGCGACCAGGAACGCGAGCGCGACGGAGAGGAGACCCGCGACCGCGGCCGGGAAACGGGCGGACGGGACGCTCATCCCGGCGACCCAGGCCGACGCGCCCTCGACGAGGCTCCAGACCGGCCAGCGCGGGGACCGGACGGAACCCGCGCCCGGCGGACGCTCGCCCCGGATGAGCGCGTCTCCCTCGACCGCCCCGATCGCTTCGTCCAGCCAGACGCCGGGCGGGGAGGAGGACAGTGCCGGGAATCGCAGTGCGGCCGCCGCTAGGAGCACGGTGGCGGCGAGGGCGACTGCGGACGTGAGGCGGTTGGGCTCCGCGTTGATCACGCGGCCGGGGAGGCGGGGGCGGAGACGATGCGGTTCCGGCCCAGCTCCTTCGCGGCGTAGAGCGCCTCGTCGGCGGCGCGGACGAGCGCCTGCACGGTGCGGCCGTCGCCGGGCGCGACCGCGAGGCCGATCGAGACCGTGATGACCGGGGGCTTCATGCCCGGCAGGCCGTCCACGCGCATCTCCTCGATCGCGGCCCGAATCCGCTCCGCGATCTCGAGGGCTCCCGCCGCGTCGGCGTCGGGCAGGACGACGGCGAACTCCTCGCCGCCGTACCGGGCCACGAGGTCTCCCTCGCGGACGCAGGCACCGGCGGCGGACGCCGCCGTGCGGAGCAGGGCGTCGCCGGCCTGGTGGCCGTTGGCGTCGTTGAAGGCCTTGAACCGGTCGAGGTCGAGCATGAGTACGCCGAGCGGACGGCCCTGGCGGAGCGCGGCCTGGAACTGCTTGGCCAGGTACCCGTCGAGGAACCGGCGGTTGGAGACGCCCGTGAGCTGGTCGGTCACGGCCTCGTGCGTGGCCCCCTCGAGGGAGACCAGGTTCGTGAGGGCCAGCGACGTGACGCGGGAGAGCTCCTCGATGCGGTCGAGGTCCGCGGTCCGCAGGCGCCGCCCCGGCGGGGCCTGCCAGTTCACGAGCCCCGTGGTCCGGGCCTGCGCCTGCAGGGGGAGGCACGCGTACCCCCCTTCGCGGAGGACCGCGAAGGGGCAGTCGCACGGCGGATCGGCCGCGGGGTCGCGGATGACGAACCGGTGGCCGGTGCGCATGACGGGACACACCGCGGGGTCCGTGAGCAAGGGAGCGTCGAACATCGACGTTACGGGGGCCCCGCCACCACCAGCGATGGGATTGGAGCCAGCCTCGGCGGCGGGGACGGGGCCCCCCACACCGCCAGCAACGGGCTGAGAGCCAGCCTCTGCGGTGGGGGTAGTGGCCGCGATGCGCAGGCCCGTCCCGTCGGCGAGGCGGAGGAGCACGGACGCGCGGGCGGCGTGGCTCCCGACGGCGACGGCGAGGAGTTTCGCCGCCTGGTCCGTGTTCACGAGGTGGTGCATGCGGTCGGCGTAGCGCGCGAGCTCCCCGAGCCGCGAACTGCGCGAGCGCAGGTCGTCCAGCAGAGCCTGGCGGGCGCGCAGGAAGGCGGCTCCCGCGCCGAGGAACCCCGCAAGCCCGAGGAGAACCGTGAGCAGGCTGAGCCGCTTCCGGACGGCGATCCGGGACTGGAACCGCGGCAGGGCGCTCTCGTTAAGGAAGTTCTTGAGTGCGTCGAGGAAGTTGCCGACGTCCTGGTCGTGGACTGCTCCCGTGCCTTTCCTCCGCATGCTCGCAAGCAGGGCGGTGTCGCTCTTGGTCTTGCCCGACTTGAGCCTGACCGCCGGGTCGGCGTAGGCGGACTGCCACTCCTGAAGGGAGCGTACGAGGGACTCGACGGCGTTCTGCGCAGTCCGATCGGGGGGCTCCTCGATGGCCGCGCACGCGTCCTTGAGGGCGTCGGTGGCGGTCGCAAACGCGCCGAGCGCCGCGCGGTAGTTGCTCAGGAAGTCCTTCTTCCCGGTGGCCAGGTAGCCTTGAAGGGAGTACTGGGTCAGCAGGAGCTTCTGGGCCACTTCCACGCTCCCGGAAAGGACCCGCGCTTCCCGGAGTGCTCCCGAGGAGTGGAACGCCAGGTACGCGCCCGCACCAGCGAGGCAAACAACCAGGCTCGCCAGCGCGAGCGCCAGCACGCCCCGCCCCTCGCCGGACGAGGGCGCTGGGGCATGCCCTTCGGGGACGGAGTGACTGGCCGGCATGGGGGTGATGATACCGCAACCGCCCGCGGGACGGGGGAGCCCCGTGCCGCGGCCCCTTGGGGGGGCTACAATAGGCCCATGGCGGACCAGTTCAGCGGGCGGATCGAGATCGGGGAAGCGAAGAGCGGTGAGGAGCGGCGCCGGGCGCCCCGGCTCGAACGGACCTTCGATCTCAACTACCGGATCGTGGCCCTTCCCGACGAGAAGACCCTGCTTGAGACGCTGGACAAGCTCCTGACCGGGAAGTCCCAGGACCTCTCCGAGGTTGGGATCTCGATGTGGACCAACAAGCTCCTGATGCCCGGCACGACCCTGGAGATGAAGTTCCCGGCGGCGACGGCCGGCGATCAGGCGGTCGCGGTCAAGGCCCGCGTGGTGTGGTGCCAGCCCCACACCGAGGGCGGCTTCGTGCGCGCCCGGGCGGGGCTCGAGTTCGTCGACGTGGATCCGGACACGCGGGCGAGGCTGGTGGTGCTCATCCGCGAGGGCGCGGCGCCCACCGCAGCCTGAGCGCGTTCCCGATCACGGCCAGGGAACTCGCTCCCATCGCCATCGCGCCCATGCCCGGACTCAGCGTCCCCGACGCCGCCGCCGGCAGGGCCGCGAGGTTGAAGACGAACGCCCACGCGTAGTTCTGCCAGAGGACGCGCACGGTCGCGCGGGCCCACGGATTCAGATATGCGACCGGCCGGAGGGATCCGCCGAGCAGGGCCAGGGATGCCGACCCGATCGCGAGCTCGGTCCCGGTCTGGAGCGCCACCCCGGCGTCCGCGGCGGCGAGCGCGGGAGCGTCGTTGAGTCCGTCGCCGACGAACGCCACCGGGATCCCCTCCGTCCTCCACGCGGCGATCCGCGCCAGCTTGGCCTCGGGGGTCAGCCCCGCGTAGACCTCGGTGATGCCGGCGGCATCGGCGACGCGCCGGGCGGCGGCGGCGTGGTCCCCGGTCAGAAGCGCGACCCCCGTGTGCCGGGCCTTGAGCGAGGCGACGACCTCGGCCGCCTCCGGCCGGACCCGGTCGGCGAAAGCGAACAGGGCCAGCAGTTCGCGATCGGCGGCGCACATGACCGCCGTGTCTCCCCGGCCCTCGAGCGAGGCGATGCCGGGTTCCCAGGCCGCGAGATCGAGGCCCTCCTCGCGCATGAGCGCGGGGGAGCCGACGAGAACCCGGACGCCCCCGACGGTCCCCTCTACGCCGCGCCCCGACCGCGCCCGGAACCCCTCGCACTTCGCCGGGGACAACCCGCGCGCCCGGGCCGCCGCCTCGAATCCGGCGGCCAGCGGATGTTCGGAGGCGGCCTCGACGCTCGCCGCCGCGCCGATGGCCCGGGCGACCACTGCCTCGTCCGCGCCGGCCTTTCCGGGCCCCTGCGCCGCCGTCATCTCGAATACGCCCGTGGTCAGGGTCCCGGTCTTGTCGAACGCGACGATCCGGATCCGGGCCGCCGCCTCGACGGCGGCGGCTGACCGGACGAGGAGGCCCCGCCGCGCGGCCGTCGCGGCGCTGACGGCCATCGTCGCGCCCGGGGCCAGCGTGAGCGCGCACGGGCAGGCGGTGGCGAGCACGGCGACCGCGGCTTCGAGCGCCGCTCCCGCGCCGCGCCCGTAGACGAGCCAGCCGGCCGCGGTGGCGGCGGCGAGCGCGAGGGCTCCGGGGACGAACCACCGCGCGATCCGGTCGCCGAGGACGGCGAGCGCCGGTTTCGATGCCGCGGCTTCCCCGACGAGCCGCTCGATCCCGGCGATCATGGTGGCGGCGCCGGCCCGCTCCGCCTCGACGGTCAGCGCTCCGTACTGGTTGATCGTGCCCCCCAGGACCTTCGACCCCGGGGCCTTGCGTACCGGCATCGGCTCCCCCGTGAGCATTGACTCGATGACCGTGGACTCGCCGGAAGTGACGACGCCGTCCACGGGAATCTTCTCGCCCGGCCGGACCGTCACGAGGTCGCCGGGGAAGAGATGCTCGGCCATCTCCTGGCGCGACTCGCCCCTCCGGACGATGGGGAACCGGCGAATGCGGGCGGAGGCCACGAGCCGGAGCTGGCCCCAGGCGGCCGCGACCGCGCGCTCCTTCAGCAGGTTCCCGGCGTGGACAAAGGCGAGGATGACGACGGTGGTGTCGAACAGGAGGGGCCGGGGCGATCCGGAGGCGAGCAGGCCGAAGCTGTAGAGGAACGCGGACCCGGCCGAGAGCGTGACGAGGGCGTCCGTCGTGAGCGATCGCGCGCGCACGATCGCGGCCAGGGCCGCGCGCGCGTACCGGCGGCCGATCCAGCCGGCCATTGCGGTCGCGAGCACGAACGATCCCCACGCCCCGGCCGCGTGGGTGATCCAGCCACGGTGGGCCGAATACATGAGGAGATGGGCGGCGACGGCGGCGGCCGCGCACCCGAGGAGCTCCCGGCGGGCGGCCCGTGGCCAGCCCGCGGGCGGCGGCGCCCCCGCAACCTCGGCCGAATAGCCCAGCGAGGCGACGAGGGCGACGATCTTGTCGGGAGTCAACCGATCCGGTTCGTACGCGACCTCGGCGATCCGGGTCCCGAAGTCCACGCGGGCGGAGGAGATCCCGGGAGTCCGGTTGAGCGCCTTCTCGATCGTGCGCGGGCACGCCGCGCAGTGCATTCCGCCGATCGCGAACCGCGCCAAAAGGGGCATGAGTCTATCCTCTCACTAAGCTACAATCCGGACATGATCCTGCGTGCTCCAGCTCTTCCTCCCGGCGGCACCCTCGGCATCGTCGCGCCGTCGTCCTGGGCGAAGGCCCGGAACCTGCGCCGCGGCGTCGCGACGCTCCGGGGGTTCGGGTACCGGGTCAAGCTCTTCTGTTCATTCCGGTGGAAGGACGGCTACCTCGCCGGGAGGGACGCGGTCCGGGCGGCAGCGCTCAACCGGGCGCTCCAGGACCCCGGCGTGGACGCCGTCGTCTGCGCCCGCGGTGGCTACGGGGTTCTTCGGATCGTGGACCGCGTTGACTTCGCCGCGATCCGGCGCCGGCCCAGGATCATCGTGGGTTTCTCGGATATCACGGTCCTCGAGCTCGCGATCTGGAAGCACTGTCGTCTCGTGACCTTCTACGGCCCCATGGCCGCGTTCCGCTCGCCGCCGTACAACTGGCGATGGTGGCGGCACGTCCTCGCCGCGCGCACTCCCGTCGGGCCCGTGCCCCTGCCGGCCGGGCACCGGCCGCGGTTCATCCGCCCCGGCCGGGCGACCGGCCGGATTCTGGGCGGCACGCTCTCACTGGTATCGAAGCTGGTGGGGACTCCGCACCTGCCGGATCTTGACGGCGCGATCCTGTTCCTCGAGGACGTGGACGAGCGGCCGTACAAGATCGACGGGTACCTCGCGCATCTCAGGCTGGCGGGCGTGCTGGACCGGGTCGGGGGAGTCGTCCTCGCGAACTTCAAGAAGTGCCGGCCCCGCGGCCGCTCCTCCCTCGGGCTGGACCGGATCTTCCGCGATTACTTCGGCAAGGCCCGGTACCCGGTCGCGATCGGGTTCCCGTTCGGCCACGAGGACCCCATGTTCACGCTCCCCCAAGGCGTGCGCGCCACGCTGGACTCCCGGCGCGGCAACATGATCCTGCGGGAGCCCGGCGTCCGGTAGGAAGCCGGGGCCCGGTCTACAAAGCCCTCGCGACCCGGTCCACGGTCTCGACCACGCGGTCCACGCGCGCGTTGGACCATGTGGGGTTGATGCTGACGGCCACCGTACGGGCGAGGAGGTCGAGGCACCGGGGCGCCATGCCCCTCGAGTACTTGACCTTCCGCCCGGCCTCGGTCGTCGTGAACGGGTTCTGCTTGGGGTCGATGTGTCCCCGCTTGTTGAGTATGGGCCACCAGTTCTGGTAGATGTGCCGGTCGGAGTTGAGGTCCCGGAACCACGACTGGGTCGATACCCCGGCCGCGCCGAGCCGGTCGGCGAACTTGATCGACAGCCCGACCTCGGGGAGCCGTAGGAACAACGCCTTCCCGCAGTCCCCCTTGAGATCGTGGACGGGCGCGCACGGGCAGACCGGGTGATGCTCCAGCGCCCGGAACATCCTCTGCTTGTGCCGGTTCATGACCCGGAGCAGGCCCGGGAGCCGCTTCATCTGGGCGTTGAGCATCGCGCCGAGCAGTTCGCTCATCCGGAAGTTACCGCCGGCGAAGTAGGGAACGTGGATCTTGCGCATCCGGGGGTCGAAGAAGTACGCCCCCGCGTCCTGGTAGAGCATCGCGCGCTCGAAGTGCAGACGCTCCTTCAAGGTGACCGTTCCGCCCTCGCCGGCCGAGATCGTCTTGTAGTGGTTGTGCGAGAACGCGCCCGCGACGCCCCATGACCCGCACCGGCGGCCGCGCCAGCTCCCGCCCGTGGCCTGCGCACAGTCCTCGACGACGTGCAGGTGCTTCTTCTTCGCGATCTTGAGGATGGGCCCCAGGTTCGCGATCAGTCCCATCATGTGGACGGGGATGATCGCGCGGGTGCGGGAGGAGATCTTCCTCTCCACTTCCTTGGGATCCAGCCCCATCCCCTCGTCGATGTCGGCAATGATCGGGATCGCGCCGACGGCGACCACGGACAGCGGCGTCGCCATGAACGTGTAGGCGGGAACGATGACCTCGTCGCCCTTGCCGATCCCGATCGCGGAAAGCGCGGTCATGAGCGAGGCGGTGCCGGAGGTCGTCGCGACCGCGTACCTCGTCCCGATGAACTTCGCGAACGTCTTCTCCAGCGTTTCGACCTGCCTGGTCCATCCGGAACCCGGCCAGCCGTACCGGAACAGGAACTTGCCGCGGATGGCCTTCGCTACCGCGCGGATCTCGGGGGTGCCCATCGCGTATGCCATGGCGCCATTATACTGCCGGGCTCGTGCAACCCGGCGAATTGGGCGGCCGGATTATACCCGGTGCGCCTTGAGCCAGTCCGCGACCTCAGCCACGGGCGCGGTCCAGACGTCCCTCCGCCGCGCCAGGTGCCGGCAGAACGCGTCAAGCTCGCGGGTCACCGTCGTCTGGTAGGCCGGGGTCTTCCCCACGTCGTGGCCGCAGTAGATCGCCCACCCGCCGTCCGCGACCGCGGCCTCGAGCCGGGCCAGGTACTGCTTGAGCGTGTACCCGTCCGAGAAGAACCCGGCCAGGTGCCCGAGCTCGCAGTAGTCCGGGTGGTTGTGGGTCTCCCACATGAATCCCCGGCCCGCGAGGAAGAGCCGGGAGACCAGGGGGACGAAGCTCCGGTAGGTCTCGCCCCGCCCCACGTGGGTCTGGCCGCACGGGTACGCGAAGGTCCGGGGCGCGACCCCGACGGCATCCTTGACGGCCCGGCTCGCGGCCTTGAGCTGTCGTTCCATCCGCGCGAGCGTGTATCCCTCGAGCGCCTTCGCGCCCCGCGACCAGGTGAAGTTGCCCGAGCATGCGTGCACGAGCCCGTGGTTCCCGATCTCGTGGCCCGCCCGGGCCGCCCGCCGCCAGTCCGGCGCGCGGTTCCGCAGTGAATCTATCGTCGCGTAGAAAGAACCACGGATGCCGTGCTCGTCGAGGACCGGGAGCCCGTGGTCGAGCTGGGACGGCCTCGTGTCGTCGAAGGTGAGCGAGACCGCCGCGCGCGCCCCGCCGTGCCAGATGAACGCATTCCTGCTCTTCATGCGGCTATGATACCGGATCGTTCGTCAAACCCACTCCAGCGTTGCGATGACGGGGTAGTGATCGGAGGGCAGGAGGCCGTCTTCGGTGCGGTAGTCGACCTCGCACCCCGTGCTCTTGAGGGACTCCCGGATCATGATCCAGTCGATCCGGTAGTTGCCGTGGGCGAGGATGTGGCCGGTGTAGTGCGCGAACTGGGGGATGGAGCCGTGCATGGCGTCGAGCCAGCGCCTGGTCGCTCCGGGGTCGTCCAGCGGAATGCGCCGGTCGGGCTGGAAGGCGTTGTACGTCAGCACGCCCGCATCGGCCAGCCCCGCCTCGGTCCAGGCGTCCCGGAACCCGGCCTCGCCGGTCAGGTGCTTCCACGCCGGGCTGCCGGCCGCGCAGTTGAAGTCGCCGACGACGACGATGGGCGCCCCCGCGGCCGCCCGCACGAGCTCGCGGCCCATGACCTCGGCGCTGGGGAGCCACGACGCCTCGTTCGTGTCGAAGTGCGTGACGGCGAACACGATCTCGCGGCCGGCCGCCCGGTCCTTGAGCCGCATCCAGCCGACGGTCCGGGCACCCCAGTCGAGCGGGAAGCTCTTCGACCCGGGGACGGCGGGGGTGTCCGAGAGCCAGAAGCACCCGTCCGCGATCCGGTCGAACCGCTGCCGCCGCACGAACCCGCCCTGGAGGTGCGGCTCGGAGCCGTATTCGTCCTGGCGGCTGTGCGGGATGCCGACCCAGCCGGGCTCGAGCGCCTCAGCGACGTGTCCCCACTGGAGAACCGTGGGCTCCTGGATGCCGATGAGGTCGGGGCGTCGATCCAGGATCGTGCGGGCGACCAGGTCCCGGCGGTGCGTCCAGTCGTGCCGGCCGTCGTTGGCCAGCGACGTGCGGATGTTGAAGGTCATGACCGAGAACGGGTGGGACATGGGAAGCGGTTAAGCCGGGGCCGCTAGCCCTGCCGGCGGACCTTCGCGTCCTTCTTCCCGATCTCGCGCTCCTGCCATGCCTTGAAGTCCCCGAGCTTGCGGGCCAGCGGCCGGCTCGCGAGGGCGAGGATCTGGACGGCGAGGACGGCCGCGTTCTTGGCTCCCGCCGTCCCGATCGCAAGCGAGGCCACGGGCGTGCCCGCCGGCATCTGCACGATCGCGAGCAGGGCGTCGAGGCCGTGGAGGTGCGACGAGGGGATGGGCACCCCGAGGACGGGCCGGGTCGTGAGCGCGGCGACGGACCCGGGCAGGGCGGCGGCCGCCCCGGCACCCGCGATGAAGACCCTGACCCCGGCCCGCTCGCTCGCGCGCACGTACCGGGCGAGGAGGTTGGGGGAGCGGTGTGCCGAGAGCACGCGGAGCTCGAAGGGCACGCCGAACTTGCCCAGGATCGCGGCGCACTCCTTCATCGTCTCCAGGTCCGAGTCCGAGCCCATGACGATCGAGACCACCGGCTTGCTCACTTGGAACCCCCTTGTCGGTTGAGCGCCCGGGACGCGATGTCCCGGCGATAGTGCATGCCCTCGAACGAAAGCTTGTCCAGCGCCGCGTACGCCTGTTTCGTGGCCCCGGCGAGGTCGGGGCCGGTGCCCACGACGTTGAGCACGCGTCCGCCGGCGGTCAGGACGTCGCCGTCCGAGGGCTTCGTGCCGGCGTGGAATACCACCGCCCCGTCGCGCTCGGCTTCCGCGAGCCCGTTGATCGGGAGCCCCGTCTTGTACGACCCCGGGTAGCCGCCGGAGGCGGCCACGACGCAGACGGCGGCGTCGTCGGTGAAGGTCAGCCGGTCGCGCCTGAGGCCCGTCCCGATGCACTCGAGCATGAGGAGGAGCAGGTCTTCCTTGAGCCGGGGAAGCACGACCTGGGTCTCGGGATCGCCGAACCTGACGTTGAACTCGATGACCTTGATCCCGTCCGCGGTCATGACCAGCCCGGCGTACAGGAGGCCCCGGTAGGGCGTGCCCTGCTCGGCGAGCCCCTCGACCACGGGGACCATGACCCGTCGCAGTGTCTCCTCCACGATGTCGGGAGGGCACTGGGGGACGGGGGAGTAGGCGCCCATCCCGCCCGTGTTCGGCCCCTGGTCGTTGTCGAAGATGCGCTTGTGGTCCTGCGCGGGGACCATGGGCACGACCTTGCGGCCGTCCGAGAGCCCGAAGATCGAGATTTCCTCGCCCTCGAGGTACTCCTCGATGAGGACCAGGTTCCCGGCCTCGCCGAAGACGCAGTCGACCATGGCCTCGTTGATGGCCTTCTCCGCCTCCGCCTTCGTCGGCGCGATCGTGACGCCCTTGCCGGACGCGAGCCCGTCGGCCTTGATCACGTACGGGGCTTCAAACTCGTCCAGCGCCTTGATCGCGGAGGCCGCGTCGTGGCACCGTTTCGCCTGCCCGGTCGGCACGTTCTTCTTGCGCATGATCGTCTTGGCGAAGGACTTGCTGGCCTCCAGCTGGGCGGCCGCCCTAGTGGGCCCGAACACGGGGAGCGCTTCCTGCTGGAACTTGTCCACGATCCCGGCCGCGAGCGGGGCCTCGGGCCCGACGACCGTGAGCGCGATGTGCATTTCGTGGGCGAAAGCGACGAGCTCCTTGATGTCGTCGGCCTTGACCGGCGCGCAGGTCGCGATCTTCGCGATGCCGGCGTTCCCGGGGGCGCAGAAGAGGTGGTCGCAGTGAGTGCTCTGCTTGAGCTTCCACGCGAGCGCGTGTTCGCGGCCGCCGGACCCCACGATGAGGACCTTCACGGCTTCTTCTCCGGCTCGGCCGGCTTCTCCTTCGCGTCCTGCACGGGCTCCTCGGCCTTGGGCGGCTCAGGGGGCTTTGGTGGTCCCCACTTGGGAGGACGGTGCTTCTCCCTGCTCGGCCGGAACCCCGTCGGGCCGATCTTGGGCGGCGGCGGCCCCACCGGGATGCGCCGGCCGGGCATCCGCTGGTTCAGGTTCGTGTTCCGGAATCCCTTTGGCATCGGATGCCCATTATCCCCCACCCGGCTCCGCTTGAGAAGTGCCAGGGGCTTCTCCAAGGTTGCTGGAATGAAGAGGGGTGATGAGCATGGAGATACGGCACTGCAGGTTCGACCGGGTCACGCTGGACCCGGAGAAGTGCTTCGGGAAGCCGTGCATCAGGGGCATGCGCATGCCGGTTGCCTCCATCCTGAACTGGAGCGTGAAGACATCCATCAGGCGCTCGGTTACGCGGCATGGGCCATATGTCGTAAAATAACGAGCATGAGCATCGAGGAATTCGAAGCGGAAGTCCTGAAACTAGACCCCAGGGACCGGGCGAGATTGGCTGGACGCCTGCTGGAGAGTCTCGAGTTGCTCTCCCCGGAAGAAAACGCCCGCCTTTGGGCCGAAGAGGCACAATCTCGGGCGGAGGCACTGGATGCCGGGGTGCTTTTCAGCCGCCCGGCGGACGTCGTGTTTCGCGAGGCCCGGTCCCGGCTGTAATACGTGCACGCCAGCTTCAATGAGTTGGCGGAGCGGGAACTCAACGACGCGGCCCGGTACTACGAGCGCGAGCGAACGGGACTTGGCTCGGCGTTCATCACCGAAGTTGAGAGTGCGACGGCCATGATCCTGGACCATCCCGAGGCGAGCCCGACCGTCCTTGGCGACGTCCGGCGCCGGCTGTGCCATCGCTTTCCGTACGGCCTCCTTTACTCGATCAAGGGGGAGGAGATCAGGATTCTGGCGGTCATGAATCTCAAGCGCCGGCCCGGATACTGGGCGGGAAGAGTTTGATCGGCGGATTCCATTACCGCGCCCCGGAGATGAAGAATGGGGGGCGAACCGCTCGGGGCCTGACATGATCCACCGTATGACACCCGGGAGGGGCTTCCGCGCCGCCTTCGCGTCCGTGCCGCTCGCCATTCTCCTGGCCGCGGGGTCCGTCTCCGCCGCCGACCGGGGCGTCGCGGTCGTGTACAAGGCCCCCCCGGGGGGCAGGGGCGGGCTCTCGGGCAACGTCACGATCTACGAGCACTCGCTCGCGGTCGTGATCGGCATAGACCAGTACCAGTCAGCGAACGTGCCCGCCCTCACCGGCGCGGTCCGGGACGCGGTCTCGGTGTCGGAGGCGCTCAAGGCGCAGGGGTTTGGCGTCACGATCCTGATCAACGAGAAGGCGACCCGGAAAGGCATCACGCGCGTGCTGGGCGACGTCCTGCCGGACCAGCTCGGGGCCAGCGACCGGGCGATCGTGTACTTCGCCGGCCACGGGATGACGACGGGGAAGGGGGACCGCCAGCTCGGGTACCTCGTGCCCGCGGACGGGGACCGGGACGCGATCCGGTCCACGGGGATCTCGATGACGGAGCTGAACGCGTGGTTCGCCGACTACCCGTGCAAGCACGTGATGTTCGTGGCGGACGCCTGCTACTCGGGGCTGGCGCTGTCCACGCGGGCGATGGGGCTCTCGGTGACGCTGAGCGATTACCTCCTCCAGATCACGCGGAAGCCCGTGCGG
>Ga0315281_10002138_pt1 | contig 29338 bp, 32 predicted proteins | sample YL17G07_0_MG_FD_204540 | JGI IMG/M metagenome (GOLD analysis project Ga0315281, IMG submission 204540) | Sediment microbial communities from Yellowstone Lake, YNP, Wyoming, USA - YL17G07_0 | ecosystem: Environmental > Aquatic > Freshwater > Lake > Sediment | place: USA: Wyoming | collected...
GTATCCCGGCGACCAAACTATATTTTCCTTCCAATATACTTTGCCCAACCACTTAAACTTTTTCCTCAGGTGGCTACTCGTCACCCCTTTGATCCTCCCCATCACATCGCTCACCGCATATTTCGGAGGAATGATCATCACTACGTGGATATGATCCGCCTGAATATTCTTTTCCAGTATCTCGCACCCCGGCAGCATCTCCATCACCTTCGGAAAAAGTTTTTTAAGGTATCCCCGGACGCCTGGATTCAGGATGCGGCGGCGATACTTCGGAATCCAAACAATATGATATTCGCTCCGATAGACGCCGTGCCCCGAAACCCTTAATTCCACTCATACATTATAACGTATCGCCGCCGCCTCATTCACCCACGGGCAAGCCCGTGGAACTCTGCCCTTCGGGCCGATTAGAATCTTCCCGCCGGCGCCGGATGATGTCCCAGAGGCCGGCGTTGCGGATGCCAAGTTTGGCGGGATCGAACGAGAGCGGTTGGCCGCTTTTCCTCTGGGCCTCATAATCCTTCAGGGTGGCCAGGCCGACCCGGGTCAGCAGAAGGATGGCGATAATGTTGAGCCAGGCCATCAGCCCCACGCCGATGTCCCCCATCCCCCAGGCCAGCTTGGCCGTCCGGATCGAGCCGAAGAAGGTCATGGCCAGAAGAAAGACCCTGGCCACGGAAATCATGATCCGGCTCTTGTTCTTGAACAGGTAGGCCACGTTGGATTCGGTGTAATAGGCATAGGCCATCAGGGTGGTGAACGCGAAGAACAGCAAGGCGAAGGCCACGAACTGGCTGCCGAAACCGCTGATCAGGGTGTCGACGGCGCGCTGGGTCCAGGCCGGGCCGGCTTCCACGCCGGGCAGATTCTCGACCAGGTAACCGCCATGGCCGTTGGCCGTGTTGTACATTCCTGTGATGAGGATCATGAACCCCGTCGCACTGCAGACCAGGAGGGTGTCGACGTAAACCGAGAACGCCTGGACGAGCCCTTGCTCGGCGGGATGCCCCACTTCGGCGGCCGCTGCTGCCTGCGGCCCGGTCCCCTGGCCGGCCTCGTTGGAGAAAATACCCCGTTTAACGCCCCAGGCGATGGCGGAGCCGACGATGCCTCCGAAGACGGCGTTCTTCCCCAGGGCAGAGGAAAAGACCAAGGATAGAACGGCCGGGAGGCGCTGGATATTCAGGGCAATGATGATCAGGGCCATCAGGATGTAGGCGATCGCCATGAATGGGACGAGCAGCTCGGCGGCTTTGCCGATGCGCTTGACGCCGCCAAAGATGATCAGCCCCAACAGCGCGGTGACCGCGAGCCCCGAGATGGCCGGCGTGACGGCCGGATAGGCGATCTGAAAGGCCGTGGCGATGCTGTTGGCCTGGATCCCCGGCAGAAGGATGCCGCAGGAAAGGACGGTGACGACCGCGAATATCATGGAATACCATTTCAGCCCCAGGCCCTTATCGATGTAGAAGGAGGGACCGCCGCGATAGACCCCGCCGATCTCCTCTTTCCACACTTGGGCCAAGGCGGCCTCGATATAGGCGGACCCGGCGCCCAGGAAGGCGATCGCCCACATCCAGAACAGGGCCCCCGGACCGCCCATGCCGATGGCCGTAGCGACCCCCGCGATGTTCCCCGTGCCGACCCTGCCGCCGAGGGCCATGGCAAATCCCTGAAAGGAGGAAACGCCGGACTGGGACGACTTCCCCTTGAACAATTGCGTGATCATGTCCTTCAGGAGCCGAACTTGAAGGAAACGCGTGCGCAACGAAAAGTAGGTCCCGGCAGCCAAACAGAGCACCACCAAAGGCGTGCTCCAGACATAACCATTGATCAGGTCCACCAACGCTTGAAGATTCACGATCAGCCTCCATGAACTCTAAGGGATCCCATCCTATCCATTATGGATCTCAGACTCAAGAACATTCGCTAAACATATTATTCCTATATAATTATGTTGTAATCCCCCGAATTTTGGACTAAGATGAAATCGAGTCCAGATGCGATAAGTTCTGAGTCTTTAAATATTCAGATCAAGGAGGCAGGCATGATCAGGCTTTCGACCAAAGGACGCTACGGGACACGGCTCATGCTGAACCTCGCCCAAAGGTATCGAGACAGCGACACCCACCCCGTCATCCTCAGGGACATTTCCGATGAAGAGGAGATCTCGATCCGTTACCTCGAGCAGATCATCATCCCCCTCAAGATCAACAAGCTCGTCAAGAGCGTCCGCGGCGCCGGCGGCGGTTACACCCTGGGCAAGAACCCCTCGCAGATCAACCTCGGGGAGATCCTGCACGCCCTCGAAGGCTCCTGCTGCCTCGTCGAGTGCGTCGAGGATGAGTTGGAGTGTGAACGTCTCCCCTACTGCGCGACCTATGACATCTGGAAGGAAGCCACGATGCTCCTCAAGAACTACTTCGAGAGCATCACGCTCACGGACCTGGTCAAGATCGCCGATAAAAAACAGCGAAACCCCAAGGCCAAAACAGCAAAGTCCAAGGCCCATTGATCCAGGGCCCAAGATGCTCGCCTCACGGGTGACCCGGACACGCCGCCGGGAACGGTTCTAAAGATGAAGCTGGCCATCGTCCTTTTCATCGTCCTCACCCTGGCTTCCATCCTCGGCACCCTCATCCCCCAACAGCGGACGCCGGCAGAATACCAGGCCCACTACGGCAACGTCTCGCGCCTCGTAACGGGTCTTGACCTCGACCGCCTCTACCAGTCGGCCTGGTTCATCGGTTTGCTCATGCTCTTCGGCCTCAACCTCGTTGTCTGCAGCCTCACGCGCCTCACGCCTAAGCTCCGCAGGACTTTCGGGAACGCCTGGACCACCCGTCCCGGTGAGATCGCGTCGCTGAAGACTAGGGACTCGTTCACGAAACGCTCGAGCCTCGAAGCCTTCGTTGCCGCCGCCCGCACCGAGCTCGGCCGCCGGCGTTTCCGCGTCGCCGCGAAAAACGAATCCGGCCGCGCTCTCCTCCGCTCCCGCAAGCACACCATCGGCCTCTTCGGGTCGGACATCGTCCACCTGGGCGTCCTTGTCATCCTGGCCGGTGGCATCGTCAGCGGCCTCGGCAAGTACCGGTCGGACGTCTTCGTCTCCGAGGGCCAAACCGTCCCCGTCCCGTCCCGCGCCATCTCGCTCCGCCTCGACAAGTTCGAGACCGAGGTTTATCCTACGGGCGCCGTCAAGGCCTGGAAGAGCACAGTCACGATCTATGAGGCGGGGGGCCCCCGCCTCACGCGGACCATCTCCGTCAACCATCCCCTGAGCTATAAGGGCGTCATGTTCTACCAGAACAGTTACGGCTGGGACTGGGAGAACCCGTCCCTCGAGCTTCGGGTCAAGAAAAAAAGCGATCCCGCTTTCCTTATGACCCTCAGCCTCAAACCCGGAGGGAAGGCCTCCCTGGACGACGGGACGGAGATCGCCGCCGTCCGCTTCCTTCCCGACTTCGTGATCGGCGCGGACAACGAGCCGGCAACCCGCACCTGGGAGCCCAACAATCCCGCCGTCCTCATCGAAGGATACCGAAAGGACGCGCGCGTCTTCTCCGGCTGGGTCTTCGCCAAGTACCCGGAGTTCACCCACTTCCGCGACGCCGGCGAGATGGACCTTGCCTTTGAGCTCGCCTCTTACAAGGCCCCGCAGTTCTCCGTCCTCCAAGCCGCCTCGGACCCGGGCGCTCCTGTCATCTGGACGGGCTGCATCTTCCTGATGCTGGGCCTTTTCCTCAGCTTCTACTGGCCGCCGCACGAGATCAAGCTCATCCTCGAAGCTCATGAGGGCCCGTCCGTCGCCGTCTCGGCCGGCGGGCTGGCTTCAAAGAGCCGCGACCGCTTCGAGGAAGAGTTCGCCTCGATCATGGCCGTCCTCAGGAGAACTTCATGAATGAACCGACTTTTTTCCTTCTGGCCTTCTTGGCTTACGTCTTGTCCGCGCTGGCCTATTTCGGAATGCAGCTTTTTCGTAAGGAGAAGTGGGCCAGAGCGGGCTTCGTCCTGGCCGGCGCGGGCCTCGCCGTCCACACCCTGGCCCTCGCCGCCCGGACCATCAAAAGCGGCCATGCCCCGTTCACGAACATGTATGAGTCAATCTCCTTCCTGGCCTGGGCATCCGCCCTTGCTTACGTTCTTATGGAAGGGAAGTTCAAGATCCGGAAGACCGGACCCTACGTCATGCTCATCGTCGTCGCCCTGATGGCCATCGCCTCCTCGCCCCTGATGCCCAAGGAAGCGACGCCCCTCGTTCCCGCCCTCCAGAGTTACTGGCTGTGGCTCCACGTTTCGGTAACGCTTCTCGGCGAGGCCTTCTTCGCCGTCGCCTTCGTCGCGAGCCTCCTCTTCCTCCGCGCGGATGCCAGGTGCCGCAGGCCGAAGGGCGAGGAAGAAGCCCGGGCCGCCAAGCGCTACGACGCCATGAGCTACCGGGCGATCGCCGTGGGCTTTCCCCTCTTCACGCTGGGCGGGCTCGTCTTCGGGATGATCTGGGCCTACAAGGCTTGGGGCTCATACTGGAGCTGGGACCCGAAGGAGGTCTGGTCGCTCATCACCTGGCTAGTATTCGCCCTTTATCTCCACACTAGAATTGTCATGAGTTGGAAGGGGCGGCGGGCGGCCCTCATCGCCGTCCTCGGCTTTTTGGCCGCACTCTTCACCTATTTCGGGGTCAATTATCTTCTGACCGGATTGCACAGTTACGCGTAAGAATACGAAGAAGAAAGGAAACGGCACAGATGAATACGCACGGCAAACAAGCTCTCGTCGCCTTCATCGCAGCCGCGGCCAGCCTGGCCATCCTCCTCGCCGCCGACCTCCCAACCTATGTCGGGGCCGGAAAATGCAAGGACTGCCACCGGACGAACAGCCAGGGGCGGCAATATCCCATCTGGGAGTCGAGCAAGCACGCCCAAGCCTTTAACAACCTCAAGACCGAAGCGGCCAAGACGAGCGCGACGGAAGCCGGCGTCACGGGCGCGCCCGAGCAGTCCCCCGAGTGCCTGAAGTGCCACGCTCCCCTGGCCGAGAAGGCGCCGGAGCTCGCGGTCGAGGGCGTCACCTGCGAGGTCTGCCACGGTCCCGGCAGCAACTACAAGAAGCTCAATGTCATGATGAACCACGATGAGGCCGTCAAGAACGGCCTCATCGCCTACGCCTCGGCGGACGCCGTCAAGACATTTTGCCTGACCTGCCACGCCGACGCCGCCGCCCACGGCAAGACCTTCGACTTCGCCGCGGCCTGGGAATCGATCAAGCACCCCAAGCCGGGGGAATAAAGCACGACTCAGGTTGAAACCCGAGACTACAAGAGAACGTCGGTCAAAACCTAATTGGCTTTCTTAAGTTTAGTGTGGGTTGGGGGCCCAGACAATCCCTTGAAAAACGCGGGCCAGAACGGGTCTTGTTCCGGGATGGCCAGCGGGACGACGCTTCCGTCCCACCGCCTCATGGTCCTTTTGCGCGCGTCCTTCGTGACGGTCCCGATGACCGACGCCGGAATTCCCGCCCGTTCGAGCCTCCGGATGATCTTCGGCACGAATGCCGCCCTGGCCGTGATGAGAAGGCTCCCTTCGGCGATGGCCGCGACCGGGTCGATCGTGAACGCCTCGCAGACCATCCGGACCTCGTCCGGGTAGATCATTAGGTTCTCGTAAACTTCCATCCCGACGCCGCTCGCGTTGGCGATCTCGAAAAGTCCACCGATGACCCCACCTTCCGTGGCATCGTGCATGGCCGTGACCCCGCCCGCCTTCATGGCCGCGAGCGCGTCCTCGACCACCGTGATCTTCCGGCACAAGGCCTTGGCCTTGCGGATGAGCGATTTCGGGTATTTCTTCGTGAGTTCCTTCTCGCGCAAGACCGAGAGCAGCCCCGCGGTCTCGATGGCCGGTCCTTTGGTCAGGATGACGGCGTTCCCGGGCCGGGCGCCCGCCGGAGTCACGTAGCTCCCCTTTTTGGCGAAGGCAAAGACCGTGATCCCACCAATCATGGGCGCCGTGAGCCCGGGATAGTAGCCCGTGTGCCCGCCTACGATGGCGATGCCCAGCTCCACGGCCGTCTTATGGATGGAATCCAAGATCGTCTTGAGGTCCTTCGTGCTCGTCTCTGGCGGCAGGAGGAGCGAATAGGTCATATAACGGGGCTTGACGCCCATGACGGCGACGTCGCTCGCCCCGATGTGGACGGTGAACCAGCCGAACGTCCGGAGCGGCAACATGGGCATGGTGAAGATCGGGTCCTCGGCGATGACCAGGACCTTCCCTCCCCCGACGTCCACGACCCCCGCGTCCACCCCCGTCATCGGCGGCACGAGGACCGTCTTGTCCTTCTTTCCCAGCCTGTCGAGCAGGAACTTGCTGAATGTCTCGTAGTCGATCTTGCCTATTTTCATAAATCCTTCGGCGCCTTCTTATTGTAGTCGCGAGCTTCAGTCCGCGCAAGATAGGCTTTATCCCAAGACTCGGACCGAAGCTTGAGACTACAAGAGCCCATGAATAACGTCAAGCCTCGAAGGTGAATCCTTTTTCTCTGAACAGCTTCAAGCACGCCGCCGCGACGTCCGAATCGTATAAGACGCCCTTGTTCTTATCGATTTCTCCCAAAGCAGCCTCGACCCCGAGGGCGGGCCGGTAGGGACGGTGGGAGGACATGGCTTCCACCGTGTCGGCCACGCCAAGAATCCTGGCTTCCATGAGGATCTCGTCCCCCTTGAGTCCACGGGGATAGCCGGATCCGTTCATCCGTTCATGATGCTGGTAAACGATCTCCGCCAAGGGCCATGGGGACTCCACTTCTTTTAGAATCTCGTATCCTTTTTGAGCGTGCGCTTTCACCAATTCGTATTCCACCGGGGTCAGCCGGGTGGGTTTGCTCAAAACTTCCGACGGAGTGGAGATCTTGCCGATGTCGTGGATTTTTCCGGCCATGCGGAGGCCTTCGATTTTTTCGGGGGGGAAACCCATCTCGCCGGCAATCGCTTCAGCCAGAATGGTCGTCCGGCGCTGATGCCCCGCCGTGTAGGGGTCTCTCGCCTCGACCGTCATGCTCAACACCTGAATCGTCGCCGTGATCGCCTGACTTAAACGCTGATTCGTTTCCAGAAGATTTTTCTCCGCCCGCTTGCGCTCCTGAAGAAGGTTCCATTCGCGCAGGGCGCGTTTGACCGTGCGGGGCATGGCGGCGAAGACCTCAGAGGACTTCACGACATAGTCGATCGCGCCCGCCTTCATCGCCTCCACCGCGACTCGCTCATCGCCAAAGTCGGTCATGAGCAGAATGGGGAACGGGCGGTCCCCCGGATGCGAACTCAGCGCTTCGATGGCGTGCCCATCCGGCAGGTTCAGGTCCATGATGGCGATGTCCGGAGCCTGAGCGGCCACCCGCTCGCGGTACTCACGCAGGCTTCCTGCCACTTCGAGTTTTGTCTTCCTCCCCGAATCCAGAAATGCCCATTTCACGGCTTCGGCGTGCGCCGGATTGTCTTCGACGAGCAGGATGGTGACAGGCTCTCCTTGGCTCAGCATTAATCTCCGGGGCTCAGCTGTCCTTTGCGCTCATAGGATTCCACTTCCAGCCCGTCGTTCAGCTTGACCAGATAAATGTTCCTGTCCCGGACCCGGGTGGGGAGCCCCAGGGACTTGATAAATGAGCTTTCCTCATAGACCTCCGCCTCGGCTTCCCAACCGTCGCCGACCTTGGCCGTCTTGATCATCTTGACATCCTTGGCCCCAAGGGTCTTTTTCAAAAACTCACCGACGGCTTTCCCGGCATCGTTGATAGTGGCCATGATCACTCCTCCTCCTTCGCTTTTCGAATGGCGTCCAATCGCTCCAAAAGCTCTGTTTCCCTGGTTTGATAATCTTCTTCGCTCATGGGCTCCAATTCATATTCATGTTTGAACTGCAATTCCAGAAGCTTCTCTTTGATCAGCTCCTCATCGAAGAGCTCCCTGTCGACGATCTCGTTGATCTTTCGGCCGAGCCAAATCACGCCATGTAACGGCGCCAGCAATATGTCATCAAGGAGAAACATCTTCAGTAATTTCCGGTTTCGATCACTAGGTTTACAAAATTAAATGGCGGCAAAGTCCCCACATACTTAAATCTAATTTCCTCAGCATATTTTTCGGCAAGCTCATTGACCTTTCGGTCGAATTCTTCTTCTCGACGTCTTTCTACCAGAAAGGCGGCCTTGATGATCATCAGTTCCCCGTAGTTGTCATTGACCTTCACATCGCAGGACAGGGCCGTCAACGTATCGAGTATTTCCTCCTTATAAATCTCCCTCTCTTGTTGCAAAGCCGCTTCCACCCTCCGGCCGATTTCCATAAGCGGACCGCGGGTCTTCTCGGGGGGGAGGCCGGCAATTCTTTCTTTGAACGCCCTGATATCTCGATATTTCTCCATAATGTCTTTATAGATGACGTCCTCTTTAAATATCGCGATGACGCTCAGTTCCGTTTTTCCGGCCATGGCCTTCAATAATTCCGCCAATCGATCGTGTTCTTTCTCCAGGATCTTGGCTACTTTTTCTTCATCCTCCGCAATCGTGGAGAACCTGACCGGCAAAACCTGGTATTCCTTCATGACCTCCTCAATGGCCTTTTCATGCGCGATCATGTTTTCTCTGGAGAGGGAGTATTTCATGATCGGAGACGGACTCACGACCGCGGCGATATCGTCAACACAGATCGTGGTCAACTCGGCGCCTTGGGCGCCGATGCCGAAGGGGCCGAAAGACCGCGGCCGGCCGGACCCAATAATGCAGTAGATGTATTTGCCGGTCACTTTTCCCACTCCTCCGGATAGATCGCCACGTTGACAAAATTAAAAACCGGCAAAGGCCCGGCGTATAAAAACGTTGTCCGGCTTTTGTATTGATCCGTCAGCTCCTCCATGATGTTGTCGAATTCTTTTTCCCGGCCCTTATCGACGAGAAACGCGGCGTTCATGAACATCTCCCCGCCGATCGTCTTATTGAGTTTGTGGTCGAAGGCGATTCTTCTGAGGGTCTCAACGACTCCTTCCTGTTCTTTTTCTTTTTTCCTCGCCAACGCATCTTCCACCAGCTTCCCCAATTCTATTTTGGCCCCGATATTCTTCTTCCCTCTCGTCTTAAGGATCTCCTCTTTAGCCTTTTTAATATCCTTGTTTTCTCCGGATATTTCTTTATAAATCACTTTCATGTCCTTCCACAGCCCTTTGACGCCCAATTCTATCTTATGGTCCATGTCTCTCAGAAGATTCTTGAATTCCCGTGATCTTCTGTCGAGGAGATTGCGGATTTCATCGGCGCTCGAAGCGATCGTCCCGAACCTCACCGGAAGCACGCTGTCAAACTCCTTCATCACCGTTTCGATGACCCTTTCATGGGCGATCAGATTATCCCGGCTGACCGTGAATTTCGTCAGGGGGTGGCTGCTGACCACCATGCACAGGTCGTTGTAGCCGATCGTCAAGACCTCGCCTCTGGAGCCGATTCCGTTCGGGCCAAAATTCCTATCCTGGGCCGAGCCGATGATGCAGTAGATATAGTGGCCTTCTTTTTCCATGGGTAGCGACCTATGATTCACGGCGGAGAGCCGAGAACCTTAATCAATATGGCATTCTTATCAAATTCGGTCTCCTCGAAAGAACAGAAATCCTTCCGACAATATTCCCATAACACGTTATAGGCCTGGGTGATCTCATCAAATTCTTTTTCTATGCCGGGGATATCGGGTTTTCTGTCCGGATGAGATGAAAAAGCCATGGCCCGATGGGCTTTTTTTATCTCGCCTCGGGTTGCCTTTTCCTTGAGAAGCCCGAGTTTTTTTCTGGCCCATTCGATTTCCTTAAAGCGGAATTTTTTGGCCTCGAGGGTATAATAACTATACGGCGGAAGCGGGCCGACGCATCTGAAATTCAGTTTATCCTGCATGCTCTTATTGATCTCTTCAACCTTTTCCTCGAAGTCTTTATGCCTGGCCCTGGCGATCAAAAAAGCGGCGTTCATCACCATCTGATCATCCATCAGTTCATGGATCCGCGCGTCTTCGCTGACGGCTTGAAGACGATCCAGAATTTCCCGGGAAACTCCGGCTCTTTTTTCATCCAGGGCTTTCTTAATCATGAGTCCTATCTTCATCTGGTCATCCACGGTCGCTCCCCGGGGCCGGCTCAGGAGCCTTTCTTTGAATTCCTTGATTTCCTTTTCTTCGCCCACGTCTTTGACCGTGGAGTTGAAATGACTCCACGTCGCGACGACATCGATTTCAATTTTGTCCGCTATCCTCTCCAGGATCTCTTTCATGAGGGGGTATCCCTCATGCAGAATAGCTTTGACTTCGTTTTCATCTTGAGCATAGGTGCCCAATTTCATGGGAATAACGGTCGCCCCTTGGGCCATGATTCTTTCGATCACCGCTTGATGGCCGATGAGCAGCCTCGCCAAGATCTCTTTGGACCTGGGGAGAGAACCGGCGCCATTGAAGTCCCTGACCAGAGCCGATAGATCTTGATGAGGAATCGTATACACGGCCGTAGGGGATTCGCCCCCGTCCGATAGAAAAGCCTTCGGGATCGTCAGCTTGAGATCGGTATTGGAATTCAAAATACCATAAATATATTTCCCGTTTTCAGCCATGAGCTTTCCTCTGCGCCATTATTTTCAAGGCTTCTTGGAAATGTTTTTTCGAGATCTTAATTTCCGCCTTATGATTCTTGGTTTTTGATTTTTGAATTTCAATATATTCCCTGATCGCCAGCATGGCGGCTTTTCGGCAGATGAATTCAATGTCGGCGCCGACATGGCCTTCGCTTTCTTCGGCCATTTTTTTCAAATCCACGTCCTTGTCCAGCGGTTTATTCCTGGTATGGATCTTCCATATCTCTTCTCTGGCGCCGCCATCCGGCTTGGGCAATTCCAGCAAAAGGTCAAACCTGCCGCTCCTTAAAAGAGCCGGGTCGATCAAGTCCAATCGATTGGTCGCGGCCAGGACGACGACGCCTTTCAGTTCCTCGATACCATCCATCTCCGTCAAGAATTGGCTGATCACCCGTTCCGTGACATGGGCATCCGTCGAACTCGAGCCGCGTCTGGGAACAACGCTGTCTATCTCGTCAAAAAACAAGATCGTGGGCGAGGCCTGTTTGGCCGTCTTGAAGACCTCGCGGATCGCCCTTTCGCTTTCTCCGACATACTTGGATATAAGAGCAGGGCCTTTTACGGAGATGAAGTTGACTCCGCTTTCCGTGGCAACGGCCTTGGCCAGGAGCGTCTTTCCCGTGCCGGGAATTCCATAAAGAAGCATCCCCTTGGGCGGATTCGTCCCGGCCTTTTTAAATATCTCGGAATATTTGAGCGGCCATTCGACCGCCTCTTTCAGCTCTTCCTTGATGCCCTCTAAGCCGCCGACGTCGCCCCATTTGACATCCGGGACCTCGACAAAGACCTCGCGGATGGCCGAAGGCTCGACTTCTTTCATCGCCTCCAGGAAGTTGTCCATGACCACTTCCAGGTTCGTCAGGATCTCATAAGGAATTTCGGCCAGTTCGAAATCGATCTGGGGAAGGATCTTTCTTAAGGCCGACATCGCGGCTTCCCGCGCCAGGGCCTCCAAATCCGCGCCGACGAAGCCGTGCGTGATCTCCGCCAGTTTTTCGAGACGGATGTCGTCCGCCAACGGCATCCCCCGGGTGTGAATACCGAGGATTTCCAATCTCCCGTTTTTGTCGGGGATGGGGATCGATATTTCCCTGTCGAATCGGCCGGGCCTTCTCAACGCGGGATCGATGGTGTTGGGGATATTCGTCGCCCCGATGACGATAACTTGGCCTCGCGACTCCAATCCGTCGAGGAGAGATAAGAGCTGCGCCACGACACGCCTCTCCACCTGTTTCTCTCCGCCCATCTCTTCTCTCTTGGGAGCGATCGCGTCGATCTCGTCGATAAAGATGATGGCGGGGGCATGGGCTTGCGCGTCCTCGAAGAGGCTTCTCAGGCGGGCTTCGCTTTCGCCGTAAAATTTGCCCATGATCTCGGGGCCCGAGATGTGGGTGAAGTACGCGTCCGTCTCATTGGCGACCGCTCGAGCGATCAGGGTTTTCCCCGTGCCGGGAGGCCCATAGAGGAAGACTCCCTTGGGGGCATCGATCCCCAACCGTTCGAACACCTGGGGGTATCTTAAAGGAAGCTCGATCATCTCCCGGATCCTTTGAATTTGCGAACCGAGTCCGCCGATATCCTCATAAGAAATCCGGGCCGCTTTTGTCTCCCCTTTTTTCTTCGTCTCCATTCTTATTAGCGTCGCGGCACTGATCAACACGACACCGTCGGGGACCGTGTCCACGACCTTGAAATCGCACGACCGGGCGCCAAACAGCGTCGCCCGAATATGGTCGCCCGATGTCACCGGAAGCCCCTCCATGAGAGACCCGATATATTTCGTGTCGCTGTCTTTCTGCAGGAGACTGGACATCGTGAGGGGCGAGAGGGTAATTTTTCCGGCGGGTTGAGAGTGAATTCCATGAATTCTGACCTTCTCGTCCAGCCCGATTTGAGCGTTTTCTCTCAACAGGCCGTCGATCTGGATGATCTTTTTGCCCCTCTCTTCGGCGTAACAAGGCATGATCTTGGCCGGGGTTTTTCTTTTGCCGTTGATTTCTACGATATCGCCCACCGCCAACCCGAGCTCTTTCATATCCTCCGGATCGATCCTGGCGATCGCCCGGCCCACATCTTTCGATAACGCTTCCTGCACTTTCAAGGCGAGCGTTTTTTCATCTTTCTTCGGGATCATTTTTTTATTCTGACTTCCAACACACCGTTCTTATAATTCGAGGTCAGGGTGTCCGGCCTGACCTTGGAGGGGAGGAGAACTTCTTTATAATAGCTTCGATGGCCATTTACGGCCTTGATCGAAAGGATATCTCCCTTTAATTCTATGGAGATGCCTTCTTCGCTGATGCCCGGCATCTCGGCCATCACCACGACTTCTTCTTTCTCATCAAAGACATCGGTGATGGGCTCTCTTTCTTCTTCAACCTTTGGTCCTTGAGGGGTCTTCTTGATATTTCCGAAGGATTCAACAACGGGTTTCCCGCCGACGGCGGTCTTGATGGAAAAGCCAAAGACTCCCTTCATTCCTTTTTTCAGATGGCCGAGGTCGATCTCGCCCTCTTTATTGACTTCTCCGCCTTTCTCTTTCAATTCCGCGGCCAAATCCACCAGTTTTTCTATGCCCTTAAATATCCCCCCCAAGCCCAGTGTCCCCAGCCCGAAATCGACGTCCAGGCCTTCTTTTTCCGTTTTCTTTTTTTCTTCGGCCACGATGACCCTCCTTTTATGCCGCGCTGATTTTGCCTTTCGCGGTTATCCGGCCCTTATTCTTTCTTCGCCACGACCCCTTTCCCCCGGCATATTATACAGGGAAGGTTCTCTCCTTGTCTTCTGCCCCTTCCCCGGCAGTGGGGACACACCTCGACATTCCGGCTCGGCAGGTCTGTGACCCCCCGGCCATAACAGACGGAGCAGGTCAAGGCAGAATTGATGTGCGATTTCCCCGAGCCCCGACAATAAGCGCAGATGACGGCCGGAGATTGAATTCTGACGGTTTCGGCGCCCAAACACACCGGGCACTTCGTGTTTTTCTTCGAAGGCGGAAATCCTCGACCGGCACAGAAACCGCATCTGTAAATGTTTTTATCTAAGACTTCCCCTATCTTGCCCGCGGTTCGACTTTTGAAATCAAACGTTCTCCAGGTCATCGCATCAGCGCTTTCATTGAGACTTAGTATGTCATCGCCATGGTCTTCCAGTCTTTTGGAGGATGTTTCTTGGATTCCTCGGAAGTTGCCCGTTTTTCCCGAGTTTCCGCCCCCTCGAGTTTTTTCATCTCGCCAGCGATCTCATCGAGCCTTTTTTGCAGGCTCGCTTTTCTTTTCTCTATAATGAACATTTCCTTTTCCAGCCTGTCTTTTTCTTTCCCCAGCATATATAAATCCAAATAGGTTGAACTTTGCACCCGGGGAATGGATCTCTTTTTAGAGCTGTGCATCGTTCTCATTTCTCTTAAGCCGCTTAGCTCCGTGGCTCCTCTGACCATGATTTCTCCCTCTTGAGATACCTTAATATCTCTTTGTCTGAAAAGAACTACCTTGCGACGTCCCTGGGGGTCATCAGGATGCTCTTTTTTCTGCTTGCTCCCACAACTTTTATCTCAACCAATCGGCCTTCCTGCAAACCCGCAGCTCGTTGAATATTGGCGGGGAGCTTAATCCTGCCGTCTTTTTCCACCTTAGAAAATGCCCGTATCAGTGCCATTTCATTCACCTCCAATTTTGCTTTGTCATTCCTCAATGTCTATACGACAGCGGTTTCTTTCTTGATGTTCTTCTCCCTCTTTCCGCTCGGGAGCTTTCCGAGTTCCTTCTGCACAATCTCCTTGACGATTTCTTTGACCCTGGCCTGATTCGTCTTTGAGCCGACCCGGCTCGTCTCAGAGGCCAGGATGTCTTGGCACATTCTCAAAAACCCCGCGGAATGAGAAGGCGTCATGTTCTGGACCTTGAGGGCCTTGGCGATCATGATGCAGCCGCGAACGGTGGGCGCAAACTCCGACTTTCCGGAGTCTCTGAGCCCCCTGACGATATTGACGATAAGCTCAGCGTTGGGTTTCGAAAGCTTGGACTTGGCCTGGGTTATGGCCACCTCCGTTTCATAGTCGAAGTGGTCCACGTCCATCGTGATCATCCGGTCCCTCAAGGCATCCTGGCTCCTATGGACCCCGGCATATTCTTCAGGGTTCGAAGTAAAAATGGCCGTAAAGTTCGGGTCAACCCTTAAGTACGGCTCCTCACCGCCGCGTCCCACCGGCAAATCCATCATCTTCTCCTGTAAAATGGAAAGGAGGATGTTGTTCGCCTCGGGCCGCGAGCGGGTGAACTCATCATAGACCAAGGTGAACCCGTACTTGCAGGCAACCGTCAGGCGATTGTCGACCCAGCGCTTCACCATGTCTTCCTCCACCTTCAAAACCCGGGAGACAAAGCGGTCCACGACCTTCCTCATCCGATAGCCGTACTCGCCGCCGACCAGATCGGAGGTTGTGAATTCCTCATCTCCGTGAACCATGACCACGGGCCTGTTGATTTTACTCGCGAGATGCAAGGCCAGGGTCGTTTTCCCCGTGCCTGAGACTCCCCTGAAATGCACCGGAAAGCCGGCCTTGACATAGGAAAGCGCCCTCAAGGTGATATCCTTGACATACTTTGTTTCCACAAAGTCCGGCAAAGGACTCGGTTCTAAGACCGTGGTCATTTCATCAATCATTTTTTACCCTCCCTTCCTTGCCCATCTTTGCCCCGCAATTGGGGCAACACTTATATTCACCGGCGTAAATGTACCGCCAGCTCTTTCCGCAGTCCGGACACGTGATATCGAGAGATTGACCGCACTGGGGACAACACTTGAGATGGCCCCACGTCGTGGTCCCGCACTTCGGACACTTGAAGGATCCGCTCATCTCTTTACCTCCTCTTTACTCTTTTATGGCAACGTTCCCCACCATCTGAATCTTTCGCTCAATCCTTTTAGGATTTGACCTGCTTCTTCCAACTCCGCTTTCGCCTTGGTTTCTCTCTTTTCAAATTTATCTCTAAAAGAATTTACTTTTGTCAAAGCCCCGTTCTTTTTCTCAAGAAAGACTTCTCTTGAAATATCCAATTTCATTTCTTTTAAACAACCCCTTTGCCTCTGCATTTAAGGCAAGGCAGACCGCTCTCCGTTTCCGCGCCCGTGCCTTTGCATTTGAGACATTCTTCAGTTGAGCCTTCAACCGTCACCATGCCTTTGCCGTTGCAAACCGTGCAGGTAATCCGGGTGTGGTGATAGACACCTGTCGCTTTGCAAAAAGCGCATGGAATCGCCGGTTCCATAACCTCAACCTTGCCTCTTCCTCCACAGACCTGGCAGGAAGCGAGGTTGGATAGCAGATCAAAAGGGTCCTTCCCCGTGCCCTTGCAAAAAGCGCATTTTACCGTGATCTTACTCATATTCTCACCCCGCGGATCGCCGCGGCCTTTCCCGATTATTTCTTCCTGCCTTTGCCTTTTTTCCTGCCTTTACCGGCCGCGGGCTTTTCGACGGCCTCTTCGACTGTTTTCACTTCCGCCCCTGCTTCCACTTCAACCGGCGCAACTCCTCTTTTCTTGGCCATCACAGCCGCCATGGCCTGCCAATGATCCGCCATCTTTTCTCTTTCATCATGGAACGCAGCCAACAGCTCCCGAGTCCCGTTGACGATATCCGCGACGTATTTCGCCAACTCTTTCTTCAGCTCAACGCTCATCTCCGCGTGGGCCTCGGAAAATTCCTGGAGCTTGTTTTTCACATAAGTCTCGATGTCGTTGATATCCTTTCGGATATCACCCATCATACCCTTAAAGGTTTTGAGTCTGTCTGTTTCTCCTTTCTCAAGACTCGCTTTAAGAGCAGCCGCCATATCTTTGTGCTCTGTCTGAATTCCTTTGATCATGTTGGCCACGTTTTTTGTCAGGTCAGCCACAAAACCCGCTAAGTCCTTGGCCTGCTGAGCAGACATTTCTTGGTGCTCTGCGTGAAATCCTTTAATCATGTTGGCCACGTTTTTTGTCAGGTCGGCCACAAAAGCCGCTAAGTCCTTGGCCTGCTGAGCAGACATTTCTTGGTGCTCTGCGTGAAATCCTTTGAGCGTTTTGCGCGTATCATTGACAATCGTTCCGATGGCCTTAACCCTGACATTGTAAGAGGCCACAATGTCCTCACCGAGTCTTTTGACATCATCCGCAATTCCCATTTTTTCCTCCTTTAATTCCTTTCAGTTCTGAATTCCGCTATTTATCGATCGAGGAGCGATCAGCCTTTTTTCGCCGGCTTTCTTCCCGGTTTCCCTTTTTTGGGCTTTTCGACGGCTTCTTCGACTGTTTTCACTTCCGATTCGGCCTCCACTTCAACCGGCCCAACTCCTCTTTTCTTGGCCATCACAGCGGCCATGGCCTGCCAATGAGCCGCCATCTTTTCTCTTTCACCATGGAACCCACCCAACAGCTCCTGGGTGCCTTTAACAATATCCGCGACGTATTTCGCCAGATCTTTCTTCAGCTCATCGCTCATCTCCGCGTGGGCATCCGAAAATTCCTGGAGCTTCTTTTTTACATAAGCCTCGATGTCCCTGGTGTTTTTTTCAAGACTCGCCTTAAGAGAGGCCGCCATATCTTTATGCTCCGATCTGAATCCTTTGAGCATGCTGCCGACGTTTTTTGTCAGGTCAGCCACAAAACCCGCTAAGTCCTTGGCCTGCTGAGCAGACATTTCTTGGTGCTCTGCGTGAAATCCTTTGAGCGTTTTGCGCGTATCATTGACAATCGCTCCGATGGCCTTGACCCTGGCATTGTAAGAAGTCACAATGTCCTCACTGAGATTTTTGACATCATCCGCAATTCCCACTTTGTTTCTCCTCTTTTTTCAAGATCGCATTTTTATGCATCTATCTTAACGGTCCATCCGGAGACCGGCTCTTGCTTGAGTCATCTTCTTTTGCATATCCTGCCAGTTCTTGGCCCCGGCGGATCTTTCTTTGAGGAGCTCATCCAGCATGTCGCGAACATCTCTTCTTCGTTCTCCCTGTCCGGCGATACGCTCTTGTCGCCGCGCCTGGAATTCCCCAAGCATCCTTTTCAGGTCCTTGATCCGAAGTTCTTTGCCCTTAGCCAAAAGCTCTTTGAGCGTTTTGGCCAGGTCCTGTTGCTGTTTTTGAAATTCCTTCAGCTCGGAGGTCACTTCTTTTTTTCTCTCGTCTTGCTTGGCAAGGATCTCCTTGATCAAGGCCTGGAATTCCTTGACCCTTTGGGCCTCACCTCCGGCCAGGGCGTCTTTGACCTTCGCCAGGTTATCCCCCAACGTATGAATCATCTCCCTCTGTTCGGCAAGGTACCTGTTCAACCCCTCCTTGACTTGTCTTTCTCTTTCTTCCTGGGCGGAAAGGATGCCCTGCATCATCCGGTCGAAATCCTTTCTTCTCAAGGATTCGTTTTTCGTGAGACTCTCCCGCAACTGGGCATTGATCTTTTCTCTTTCTTGTTTTGTGTCAATAAAGGAATTTTGAAAGCCTTCAAGGATTTGGTGGGTCGTATCGAAAAGAGATCCGATACTCCGGCTCCTCGTTTCATAAGAAGCGACGATGTTTTCGGCTATATCCTTCATGCCCTCGGCTAAAGACATGTCCTTATCATCTCCCTTCCTCGGAAAGAAAAGGATTCTTGGCGACCCATGCTTTTCTCCTGTTTTCGGCGGAGGAAGGATGACTCGGCAAGAATCCTTTCGGGTCCTTGACCTTCTCCCTTAAGCGGCTGTGGCAGTCAAACCGATTGCCTCAGCATACTTCAGGTACGTCTCCACCGACGCCACGACGACTCTCGCTTCAATGGCGAGGAGCTCGATCCCAACCAGGGAGATTCGCACCCAAGCGTCGACGACGACGCCCTTGTCCAGGATCCGGTCAATAACCTCAACCAGACTGGAGGATCCGATCGCTTTTTCTACGGCCATGATATTTCACCCTCTTTCAGTTCTGAATTCCGCTTTGTCGATCAAGGAGCGGTCAACCTCTTTGTCGCGACACTTTCTTTATAAGCAATATCCGTGCCAAACCATAATTTTCAAATAGTGCTTTCGTATCCCGTTAATTGCATTATAATTATGTACAGGCCATTCAAAAGGACAGGGATGTTTTGTCTAAGAAGGGACATAATTGGGACAAACATGAGATTAGGACGGGACAGAATTGTCTCCAGCCTGGGCCGAGTAGAGGATTCGCCTGAATTCAAGCAGGTTCCGGATCCCGCGAATGGGGCGCGGAAGCCTCGGAATACAGCCTACCCGGTAGTCCGAGCACTGAGCGATGACTTCCCGAACATATCTCTGTTCCTCATCTCGTTTCACGGAGCAAAAAGAGCAATCGTTGGACGGGGTGACCATGTTGATCACGATCTGCCGGCAGGCGATCTTGAACCTGTTGAGGGCCTGGAGGAGTCGTTTCATTTCGACGACGCCCATGGCTTCCGGGATGGTGACGACGATGATCTCGGCGCCGGCGACATCGAGAAGTTGTTTTCGCAGCTTTTTTACCTGTTTCGCGTATTTCATCACCAGGCCCGCGATGGATCCCAGCCTAACCATCCCCTGATACTTCAGGATCACTTTCATCGCGGCGCCCAACCAGTCCCTCGCGATATCGGGCATCTCGAGAAAGCGGATGAGGTGCCCCGTGGGGGCGGTATCCAGCACAAAGATATCGAACTCGCGCCCTTCCATCAGCTCCATGACCTCGATGAGGGCCATCACCTCGTCAATCCCCGGAGGGCTGAGGTCAAGAAGACGTTCCATCACGTCCCGGTCGAACTCCACCTTCACCTCGCCGCCGCCCAGAAAGGAGTTGAAGATCTCATCAACGGCCTCTCGATACCGGCGCGTAAAATCGACCAGCAGCTTCGGGGCATCGATCTCCTGGGCATAAAGGTTGGGAATCCCTTCGAGGGGGGTTATTTCCGCTCCGATCTTCCGGCCAAAGCCATCGGACAGCGAGTGGGCCGGGTCCGTGGAGAAGATCAAGGCTTTCTTTTCGGGGAACCGGGAGGCGATCTCGAGGGCCGTGGCGGCGGCCACGGAGCTCTTCCCGACGCCGCCCTTCCCGCCGATCAAGACGAGGCGGGCCATCGGAAGGAGAAGGGTCGAACCGCACCGGGAAACCTCCGACACCGCGGGAGGAGCGGGCCTGGCGCAACCCTCAACGGCGGCCGGGTGCGCGCCGCCGGCGAAAAACCGAGCGAACCGTCTCAGGGACTCCACCCCGCGGACTTCGCAGGGGAGTTGTGGGAGCTTCAGGAGGTTGAGGTCGGCAAACTCCCGTTGGATTCTGTCCAGCGACCCCGCCTGCTCAGCCCGCCTCCCTTGGCAGAAAGGGCAGGGGGAGTCTTGTTCGACAACGTGGTTGACGACCAGGTTCCGGACCGGGATACGGAGCCTCTTCAGAGCGGCCACCAGGCGCTCGGACTCCGCCACGGCCATCTCTTCGGGGATGGTCACAACCACGAATTCCGTGGCTGCATCATCTTGAAGGAGGCGTTCGACCCGTTTGGCGTCCCCGGCCATGGTCTCCAGCCATCGGTCGCAATCGTCCGGCAGATAGCGGCCGCGGGAAAAGGTCCTGGCCATAAATCGGTGTTTCTTCATCATCAGGTCCAGGATGCTCACCCACTGTTGCAGCAGCCCGGGGAGTTCCAGCAGACGGATCGTGTGCCCGGTGGGGGCCGTGTCCATGACGATCACGTCATATTGCCGGGCCTTGACCAGATCCATGAGCTCGAGGATGGCCATGAACTCATCCATTCCCGGGAGAGAGAGCTCGAGAAAACTCCGGATGTCCTCTTTATCGAAATAGGTGCCCCGGTCGGCGATCTTGGCCAGAATAGGTCCGTTTTTGAGCTTGAACTCGGCCAGCAAGCGTTCCGCGTCCGTCTCCCGGGCAAAAAGATTGTCGACTCCTTGGACGGGAACGACCCGATCGCCGATGTGTTGGTCAAGGCTATCCCCGACGGAGTGAGCGGGATCGGTGGAGACAAGGAGTATTTTCTTGTTCGGGTTCCGTTCGGCGAGAACCAAAGCGCCGGCGACGGCCGAAGTGGTTTTCCCCACGCCCCCCTTCCCTCCAAAAAAGATAAAGCGCAGATCTCTTTCCAAGAAACTGGGCCGCCCGTTCGTCATTTTCGAACCCTTCTTGGGGGGCCCTTCAACTTCCGTCGTGACCCGGGAATCTGTTCCAAGCCAGCCAGCAGGAACATAAGGCGTCCATCATCTTGTCGAACTTCCCGAAATTCATCGGTTTCATCAGGTGTCAGGGGGCCGCCTCACATTGTCTCCAACATGGGTTGACAGGCGTCAGATATCGCCTCCGTCGATCTTGGCCACGAGATATCCGCTCAAGTCCTCGAACCGCTTTCTATTTTTATGATAAAAGGGAAGCAGGGATTGGTAGTCTTTGATTTTTCGTATTTCCTTGATTTCCTTGATTTTGATGTCCCGCGGGAGTCTCGGCTTGATATGGTGATAAGCGCCGATAAAAAGAATGCCGGTTTCGCCATCCTGGAGGGCCCGATCTATTCTTTGGGCGATATATTCATCTCTTTGTCTTAAAAGCGTTTTCTTGGTTAACTTATATAGGATCAAGCCGAATAGTTTCTCCACGGTCGTTTTGGCCCGGATCATTTTTAGCAATCGATCCCGCTCTTTCTTCACCAGGTTGAAGTCTTCCGTCTTCATCAATAGCGCCCCTCTTTGAAGGAGCTTGGAAACCAATTGGTGATTTTTGCTGCCCGCTTTTTCGCCTTCCTGGATGATGTTCAATCCCACGTCCCCGTCCGCGAACATGCCATCCTGGAATATCTTGGCTCCGGAGACATTGATCGAATCAAAATAAAGGAAGAGCGCGTCCCATAAACCGTCGATGGTCCTCAGATGATCTCTCCACATGTTTTCGCCGAATTTTTTAAGACCTCGTCTCTCGACATCTTCGGCCAGAGAGCCAAGATCGGCGCTCGTGTGGATAATCGGAACGTAAAGTAGAGTTCTCATTATCTATTCTTTTTCACAACGCTTCCTCATTCTTATTCTCTCATAACCAAGAAGGTTTCCTAAAAGATCAACTCGGACATCATAAATTCCAAGGAGATCAAGATTAGCTGCTTCAGAAGGCTTTTCAGTTATTTCAACAGTAATGTGCCATATATCCGCTTCTTTGTTTATTCCTATCGCAGTGGGAGAACTAAATCCGGTAAGTTGAACCAACCCCGCCTTGGCAATTTCCACAATATCTTTAATTTCCATTTTCTGCTCTTTATGCACTTTTAATCTCCTCCTCTAATTTTCCTAATCTCTTTTTCAGCTCTGTGTTTTCTTTTTCTATCTCAGCTTCTTTTGCTTTTGAGGAAAGAAAACTATCGGTTTGCCACCAGTTTATTCCCATCTCCAGTGCCTTATCCACAGAACAAACTAAAAGTCTTATTTTGATAGTGAGAAGCTCAACATCAGCAATTTTAATCTGGATATCTCCGGCAATTACAATTCCCTTATCTAACACCCTCTCCAAAATATCCGCCAGATTCGTGGCATTCGTGGCATGCATCATTTTTTGTTCGGCCATGGGATTATGCTCCTTTGACTATACGAGTTTCTCAGCCCTTATGATCAGACGCGCCGTTTTCTCGCGCAGGTTCGCGACAAAGCGGCAATTCCCGCATTTCTCATTTTTTTCATCATAGTCGGGGCAGGAAAGAAGCACCGCGACTTCTTTTTGCATTTCCTCGGCAATTCCCGCTTTCTCCGATACTCCTTGAGCCCTGTTGATCCTATCCGCCAGGTTCTTGATGACAGCTTCTTGTTTTTGAAAGGTCGGACAATTCATCACGGCTCGGCTTTCTTTTACGACATCAAATTCCCCAGCGGCCCTAAATCCAAATCCAGTTCTTCATCCTCAATGCCGAAGATCGTCTGAATCTCTTGGATCTTCTTCTTGACCGCTTTAAGACTCAATCCTAATTTTTGAATTTCAACGGGAGAAAGAGTCCCCCTCTTGACCCTCCGAAAAGCCTCTTTCTCCATGAGTTTTCTGATCAGTTCAACCAGAGTTAAAACCAATTTAGCCAATCCCTGCTCGGCCTTTTTGGGATGACCCAGGTCGATGAGTTTGGGAATATTCTCTTCCGCTCTTTTGATCTCCCTTTGCAGTTTCTCGATATAGGCCATGTCCTCCGGGGTCAATTCCTGGTTCGGACTGCCGAAATTCTTGCCGGAGAGCTCTTCCGCCTTGGACACAGAGGTCAGAATCAGCCTTAACCCTAAATAAACAAGGTCGACATCCGCGACCCTGAGGACGAGATCGCCGTTGATGATCGCCCCTTTTTCCAGAACCTTATCCAGGGCATCGACTAATCCGGCATGCCCGCTATGATTGACCGAATGATTCATTCCTACTCCCTATTTTTCGGGCGTCGCGAAATGATAGGCCGGCCAGGGGCCGCTGAACTCAAGATCCAGGCCTTTTTTCCGGATCTCTTGATTGAGTCTTCGGGCCGCTTCTTTAAAATCCTCAATTTTCTCACCCGCAACCAAACAGGCGGCATTGAAAACCATGGGCTCGCGTTTGCCCGTCAATTCTTTCCCTAAAATCTGATTTTGGACCGAGGCTTCGGCTTGCCGGCTTAAGCTTTCATATAATTCTTCGACAGCATGATTCAATTCTTTGTTCACTTCACTTGAAATGACGTCTTTGAGCTCTTCCTCCATGAAAAAAGCCATGCCCTCCGGCATGCCCGCGATTTCTCGCTCTTTTTCCCGGATGGTCGCGTTTTTCTCTTTCACCGTCTGCTCGAACTTGTTTTGATCCGTCAAATACGCCTTGACGCCCCATTCCTGTTTTCCCTCCAGTTTCTCCAACGTCTCCCTGAATTGTTCATGGTGTTTGTTTAAGGTCTCCTGGAGCGCCTTTTCCTCTTTGAATATCGTTCCGAATTTCATCGGGATCAAACTCAATATCTCCCCGCCGTTTCTCATCGCTTCTTCGATAACCGTCTCATGAATGACGGCCTTTTCTTTAATCCATTTGAGATCGTTTTGGGCCTTTATATTGATTGTTTCGGAATCAAATTCCTCCAAGGACACTTTGCTGACCACAGCCTCCAATCCCTGATAAGTCCGGGTGAAGACATCTCCCTTTTCATCGATACCCTTGGTTAAAAATACAGAAGACGCGCCACGGCTCTTCCTCACACCATACAAATAGAATCCTTCCAACTGGCTTACTCTCTTTCTTTCAAATCCAAGCCTCTCAAGATATGGATACCGCTTCTTTATTATAAGCAAAAACAGTGCCAACTCATAAACTCAATGCCTAAATTACGTAACGCGCTGATAATATATATTTTATATCCCGGTCCGACCCGAAATTCGAGATATTTTAAGCTTGCTCAATCAGAAAAGGGACAGAAATGAGACAAAAAAGGGGCAGAATTGTCTATATATTCAGGCTTCTTAGCTTGCGATACAGGGTCTTTTTATTCAGCTTCAGGAGTTCCGCCGCCTTCGCTTTCTTGCCTCCCGCCTCCCCTAAGGCTTTCTTAATGACATCCTTCTGGAAATTTCGGGTTATCTCCTCAAAAGAAGCCCCTTTTTCCACGACGCGATGAATGGCCGCTCCGTGCGATGAATATCCCCGAACGTGAGCGAGATACTCAAGGAATTGGATAAGCCCAAAAAGCAAGAGCCGGCGAGGCTGGTCTTAAGCCAAGTCAATAAGTCCGATTCTAATCCGATGGCCTTCTCGTCAAAGCGGCGGCATAACCGAAGGCATAGAAGTAAGCTCTCCAGCTTTTATCTGAAGAAGCATACTGATTATCCCCGAGGAAATAATCCACGAGAGTCTCGCGAAGCCGGGTCAACTCGCGGAGACGGCGGCTGTGGCGGGGGTCGGCGATCGTTAGGTCAAGAAGCTCCAAGGCTCGGTCGAGAGCCAGGAGGCTGTAATCGGTGTTTTGCTTTTGGCGCCAATTCAGCGCCCGCTCGACCTCGCTCCCGACGTTGGCCAGCTGTTCAACAAAGGACAAACTCCGCCATCGTCCGGCCGCTAGATCCCGATGCTGAATGGTCATGTTGATATCAGGTTTTGGACCACTTGAATGATCTTTCCGAAGCCGCCTTGGGCCATGGCCTTCAGGTCTGTCAAGGAGACGGGCTCGCTGATAATTTTCATGCCCTCACTATAGCACACGCCCTCTCGCGGGACAAAGAAGGAGTCGCGACCTCCACGATCTCGATGGCCTTCCGCAGCCAGCCCGCAATTCGAGATATTACCAGCGGGCACGGTCAAAAAGGGGCAGAATTGTCTTATATATTCAGGCTTTTTAGCTTGCGATACAGGGTTTTTTTATTCAGCTTCAGGAGTTCCGCCGCCTTCGTTTTTTTGCCTCCCGCCTCCCCTAAGGCTTTCTTAATGACATCCTTCTGGAAATTTCGGGTTATCTCCTCAAAAGAAGCCCCTTTTTCCTGGGGCTTTGCGGCCTCAATCGCCTCGTTCGTCGGGAGGCGCGGATTTATGGATAAATGGTCGAGTTCAATCGTGTCCGATTCCGCCAGCAAAACCGCTCTTCTGGTGACATTCATTAACTCCCTGACATTGCCCGGCCAGGCATAATTCAGGATGTATTTCATGACCTCCGGCGAAAATCTCTTGACGTCCTTTTGAAACTCGCGATTCGCCCCCTCTAAAAAATATTTCGCCAAGATGGGAATATCTTCCATTCTTTCGGCTAATCGAGGCAACTCGATTTGAAACTCATTGAGCCGATGATAGAGGTCGTCTCTGAATCTTCCCTGGCGGACCTGTTCCGAGAGAAGAACATTGGAAGCCACAACGATGCGCACGTCGATGCTGATCTCTCTCTGGCCGCCCAAATGCCGGAGTCTTCTTTCCTGAAGGACCCTTAAGAGCTTCATCTGGACGGCCTCGGAAAGATTCGTGATTTCATCCAAGAACAAAGTCCCGCCATGGGCTTGTTCAAACCGGCCGTCTTTTCGACCATCTGCTCCCGTGAAAGCGCCCTTTTCATAGCCGAAAAATTCACTCTCCATCAAGGTTTCGGGCAGAGCGCCGCAATCGACGGCCACAAAAGGCTGATCACGACGCCGGCTCAGGTGATGAATTCGCCGGGTGATCAACTCCTTGCCTGTTCCGCTGGCGCCCTGAATGACGACGGTCATGTTCGTCGGAGCGATAATCTCAACCTGTCTGAGGATCTGTTGGATTCGGGGACTTCTTCCCATAATCTCTTCAATACCTTGGCTTTCCCCCAATCTTTTTCGTAATCTCTTCACCTCCCGGCTCAGACTCCGGGTTTCCAAGGCCTTTTTAATGATCAAGATCAGCTCTTCATCATCGAAGGGCTTGGCAATATAGTCAAAGGCCCCCATTTTCATGGCCCGGACCGCGCCCTTGACATCGCCATAGGCGGTAACCATGATGGCGAGGAGGTCTTGATCTGTTTTTCGTATCCCCTCTAAAACCTTCATCCCGTCCATGTCCGGAAGCCGAAAATCCAATAAGGCGATACTTGGGGCACACCGGGCGACTTCTTTTATGGCCTGACGACCATTGGAAGCGGTCCGCACCTCATATCCCGCGCCTCTTAAAATCGCGGACAGGTTGAATCGAAAATCTCTATCATCGTCGACAATTAAGATGTTTTCCATTTTGATCCTATCGTTGGGGCTCGGCGTCGTCCCGGCTTGACTCTCGAGGTGCGGCCTATGCCTCCGATCAATCGGAGGACATCCTCCTCCTGATAAGGCTTTTCAAGAAAACCATAAGCGCCCATTTTCTCTGCTTCGCTTTTGGTCTCTTCGCCGCCATAGGCGGTCGTTATAATGACCGCGGGGGAGGGAGTCAACTTCCTGATGAAGGATAATAACATCATTCCATCGCCATCAGGCAACCTGAGATCCAATAAGACGAGGTCCTGCGGCCGCGTCTTCAAGCGCTTGAGCGCTTCTTTCTTCGTATGGGCGAACTCCATCTGAAAGCCGCGAGAGCTTAAGGAATCCCCCAGCAGAGAGCACAAGTCCTGCTCGTCGTCGATGAGCAGAATGCTTTTGATCTGCTTTTCCCTGGGGCCGGGCTTTCTCGCAGATCTGGGCCTTTCACTCTTTCTGAAGAGGGCCTTTTCACAAAGCTCAAAAAAGGGTCTCAGTTCCTCAAGTTCTTCAGGCCTTCGCCAACCGGAGAAATTCTCATGCCAGACAACCACCTCGCCCGTTTTTATCTTGCCGGTTTTGATCCAGAGCTTTAAACGGTCGTCCGACACTTGGTGATAAACATTTGCGCCTCTTTTAATATCCCATCTCAAATCCGCCATTATGATGTCCCCTCGTCATGACGTTCCTTTAATATTTCTTCGCCGGCTGACGGCTTCGGTTCAAGAGGCAAAGAAACGGTAAAGACGGATCCCTTTCCCCACGCGCTTTCAACCTCAATCTGGCCCCCATGGCTGGTCACAATATTTTGACATGTGGTCAATCCCAAACCCGCGCCCTGTTTTTTGGTGCTGAAGAAGGGGTCAAATATCTTTATCAGATTCTTTTCAGGGATGCCTCTTCCGTTATCTTGAACCTTTATGACGAAAGTGCTCTTCTCTTTTTTCGTGGCAATCGACAAGACGCCGCCGGACCCCATGGCCTCAATCGCGTTGGCTACTAAATTCAGGAAGACACGCCCCAGATATTCTTTATCAACGAGTAAGCTCGGGGGATGAGAGGTCAGGTTCTTAATCACTTTGATCTTCTGCGTTTTAAGCCTGACTTCATGAACGGCCAAGACATTTTTAAGGATCCGATGGACATTCCAAGGCTGAAGATTAAGCTTTACCGGGCGGGCGCAGTTCAGGAGTTCCGTAATTAAATATTCGATCCTATTTGAATTTCTCTCCATGATCCCGGCATAGTTAAGACCCTCCGGCTTTATCTTGTCGTCCTTTTTGAGTTGTCGGAGCGACAAAATAATATTGGTCAGGGGATTTCTTATCTCATGGGCGATGCTTGCAGCTATCCGACCGGTAAAAGCTAGTTTCTCCGAACGCACCAAAGCGTCCTTATTCGCCTTCAAAGTCTCGTAGGAATCCCCGAGCTCCTCCCGGGAGCGAGTCAATCGATCAATCAACTCTTCAACGGATGCACTTTGCTGTTCTAAGAGCGTTTTTTGGCCCTGAATCGTTGCCTCAAATTGCTTTAGGACCTCGCCTCTTTTCTTTTCCTCGGTGACGTCGCGATAAAGCGCCTGGAACTGTTTTTCGCCGTTCCAAAATACCTCTTTGCGGAAAACCTGGAGGCGGCGGATTTCGCCGTTTTTCCTGACGATGGCGATTTCATATTCTCTCGGGCCGACCTTGCCCTGCTCCCTGGCTTCTCTTCTGAGTTTGAATTCGGCATAGCTCTGCGGAGTATAACGCTCCTGGAGGGGTATTTTGTTGAATTCCTCAACACTGTCGTAGCCATAGAAATCCAGAAGCTCCCGGTTGGCGTAAATGGTCTCGCCTGCGGCGGTCATGACGCGCACGCCCAGCGGCGAATCATCCAACGAGCGGCGAAAATTCTCTTCCGTCCGGCGCAGCGTCTCCTCCGCCCGCTTGCGGGCCTGGAGGAGGTCCCACTCGCGAAGGGAACGCTCGACGGTGTGGGGGATGGCGGCGAAAGCCCCGGAGGACTTCTCGACATAATCGATCGCGCCCGCCTTCATCGCCTCCACCGCGACTCGCTCATCGCCGTAGCCGGTCATGATCAGAATGGGAAATGGACCGGCTTCCGGCGGCGATGTCAGAACATGCACGGCATTCCCGTCCGGCAAGTCGAGATCTACGATAGCGATATCCGGCGGTTGCGCGGCCGCGAGCGCCTGGTAATCCCCCAGATTTTGGGCCCAATGGACCACGGCCTTCATACCGGAATCCAAGAAAGCCAGCTGAACGGCTTCGGCGTGCGCCGGATCGTCTTCCAAGAGCAGGATGCCGACGGGCCCTTCTCGGCTCCTGACCGGCAGGCTCTGCGGGTCGTGCGAAACGGCGTGGGTGAAGTCCTTCGCTTTCCGACGAAACGCCTCTTTGATAATATTAAGAGCAGTGATGTCGCTCACCACGATGCGGCACACGCGACGGCCGTCGGCGTCCTGCGCCGCGGTGGCCTCCACCCGCGCCATGAAATGAGAACCCTCCCGGCGCAGCATTCTTAATTCGAAGACCTGCGGCGCGCCTGTCTCAAAGAGCTGTTTGTTGTGCCGGAAGTAGATGTCCTGGTCCTCGCGAACGATAAATCGGGACAATGCCTTCTTGACCAGAGCGCTTCTCGCCACCCCCAAAAAGGTGGCGGTGGTGAGATTGGCCTCCAGGATCAGCCCCTGCTCGCTGAGGGTGCAATAGCCCCCCGGGGCCAGCTCATAGAAGTCGAAATAGCGCGCCTGCGCGGCGTCCAGTTCCGCCTGCACCCTGCGCAGTTCCTCGTTCTGCATCTCCAACTCGATCTGATGCACCCGCAACTCTTCGAGCGTCCGCCGCGTTTCTTCGGGTGACAGGGCTTCGATGTTTTCCGGCGACTGGGCGGCTTTTTCCCGGGCGATCTCCTCGGCCCGCCGGCGCAGGTCCTGCCCTGAGCCCGCCGCAGGATCGGCGGAATCGTCGTGATCGGTTTGTTTCTTTTCGGTCATCTTGCGCCTCTTTTAATC
>Ga0315281_10002140_pt1 | contig 29314 bp, 23 predicted proteins | sample YL17G07_0_MG_FD_204540 | JGI IMG/M metagenome (GOLD analysis project Ga0315281, IMG submission 204540) | Sediment microbial communities from Yellowstone Lake, YNP, Wyoming, USA - YL17G07_0 | ecosystem: Environmental > Aquatic > Freshwater > Lake > Sediment | place: USA: Wyoming | collected...
CGGGCGCATGACACTTTCGATGTGCGCCTTGGTGAGAATCGGCGTCGAGGCGCCCGTCGCGGTGATGACGATGTCGCTCGCGCCAAGGATGGCGTCGAGCTCGTCCCAGGGCGCCGCGCTGGCGCCGCCGATCGCCTCCGCCGTCCGCGCGGCGTGGGCCATCGTCCGGCTGACGATGGTCATGTGCTGCACGCCCTGGGATTTCATGTGCAGCGCGGTCAACTTGCCCATTTCGCCCGCGCCGACGACGACGACCTGGCGGCCGGCGAGGTCGCCGAAAATCTTGCGGGCCAGCGCGACGGCCGCGTAGCTGACCGACACGGCGCCGGAGCCGAGACCGGTCTCCGTCCGGACGCGCTTGCCGACCGCGAACGAGCTGTGGAAGAGCCGGTTGAGCACCGGCCCGACGGTGTGCGCGCTGGTGGCGACCGTGTGCGCGTCCTTCACCTGGCCGAGAATCTGCGGCTCGCCGACGACGAGTGAATCGAGGCCCGCCGCCACACGGAACAGATGGCGGGCCGCGTCGAGGTCGCTCACGTCGTAGACGTGGGGCGCGAGATCCGCGCGCGACAGGCCGTGGAAGTCCCCGACGAAGCCGACAAGGTCGTCCCGCGTCGGCGCCACTTCGTCGCAGGCGACGTAGAGTTCGGCCCGATTGCACGTCGACAGCACGACCGCTTCGCGGGTCGATCCGCGCGAGGCCAGCACGCCGAGCGCCTCGGCGACGCCGCGCGCCTGAAAGTCCACGCGCTCGCGCACTTCGACCGGCGCGGTGCGATGGCTCACGCCGACCAGGAGGAGGTGCATCAGAAGTTATGGCTCTTCGAAAAGAAATAGCTGATCGGCACGAAGTTCAGCAGCACGATCACGAAACCGACTAGCGACAGGTACGCGGTGCGCCGCCCGCCCCAGCCGATCCGCCGCGCGCCGAAGAGCTCGAACGAGTACACGACCCAGCACACCAGCGCGACGAAGATCTTCGGATCCTGGAGGGACATCGCCTGGATGCGCGGGTCGCCCGCTCCGTACCCGCCGCGCGCCTGGACCGTGAAGATCACGCCGACGATCATCCCGACAGTCAGGAAGATCCAGCCGATCATGATCGCGCGCTGGTTCATGTGGTCCAGCACCTGGAGCGACGGCAGCCGCGCGTAGAAGAAGCCGAGGTGCTTGGCCTTGATTTCCTTGAAGAGCAGCACGTACGTGATGCCGATGACGCACGCGAGCGCGAAACTCGCGTAGGCAAACAGCAGCGACGACACGTGCACGCCGAACAGCGGCCCCTGCAGCACGGTCGCGCGCGTCTCGATCGGCCGAATTGCCGGAATCGCCTGCAGCAACACGAGCAGCGGCAGGATGAACACGCCCATGGCCCGCTCGTCGGTCGTCATTTCCGTGTAGAGATACGAGAGGGCCAGCAGCCAGACAAAGGTGGAGATCGCCGACGTCGCGCCCGCCATCGGCACCTGTCCGATCTCCATCGTCAGCATGCCGATGACGAAGGTGTGCGCCAGGGCGCCCGCGACCAGCAGCGTCGTCGCCGCGCGACCGACCGCCGGATTGCGCTGCGCGAAGTGCCAGGCATACGCCGCCATGGCCGCCGTGTAGAGGGCGAGCGGCGCGAGATTCATCGGGGCGTGGTGGGCGCGAAATAGCCGAGTTTAGTGCGCGCGATGAGATTAGGCCTGGCGGCGCGCACGACGATGCGGCGCCAGACGCCGTCGCGGCGCGGATTCCGCGGCGTGTAACCCACCGTGTACTGACTCGACAGCTCGTCGGAGATCTGACCGTACACGCCGGCGAGGTCCCCGAGCTGCGACGGGAAGAACGCCCGGCCGCCGGTCTCCTGCGAGAACTGACGCAGGACGAACTCGGCTTCCTTGAAGCCCTTCGTGCCCGTGCCCGCGCTCTCGGGCGCCCGCAGGCCGATGGAATAGATGGCCGTTTCGGATCGCTTCGCGAGGTCGAGCACTTCCTCGAAGGGCAGCAGGCTCGACGTGTCCTCGCCATCCGACAGCACGACGATCGCCTGACGCCGGATCTCGGTAACGTTCTTCGCGACAATCTTCTTGAGGTCTTTCAACGCGATGTAGACCGCGTTGTAGAGCGACGTGGACCCGCCCGCCGACGTCTTGCGGATCGCCTGCTCGAGCTCGCCCGCGCTGGCCGTGAAATTCTGCAGCGTCACGACGCGGCTGTCGAAGTCGATGACCTCGCCAAGATCCTGCGCCCGCAGCCGCTTCGCGAAGCCGACCGCGGCTTCCTGCGCCGTCGGCAGCTTGGTATCCATGCTCGCGCTCGTGTCGAGCAGCAGCGCCAGCGCGATCGGCAGGTTCGTCTTGTTGAAGAACGTGACCTCCTGCTTGACGCCGTCCTCGAAGACGTTGAAGTCCTCGACGGCGAGGTCCGTGACGTACCTGCCGGTGCCGTCCGAGACCGTGACGTTCAGCGAGACGAGTTCGACGCCGGCCCGAAACGACGGTGGCGGGGCCTGCGGCCGGGCAGGCGCCTGCCGATCGGACGCCGGCGGCGGCGTCTGCGCCGACAGACTCGCCAGGGCCGCCACGGTGGCCGCGGCCGCGATCCACGCCTGCACGCGGCGGATCATCGGCCGGCCTTCTGATCCTTCATCACGGTGCCGTGCGCCGTCCGTCCCGGCCCCGTGGCCGCGACGGTGATTTTTTCCGGAGGAATGAGCGACTGCGGCCGGGCGTAGGTCACCTTGTACGTGTGCGTGAGCTGGTCGGCCAGCTGTTTCAGCTTTTCGCCGAGCGCCATGCTGCTGAGCAACTGATCGCGACGGCCTCCCGTGCTCGACGGTCCGCGGTCCAGGACGATATTGCGGCTGATGGCCTCCTGGCTCACCGAACCCGACGGCGTGCCCAGCATCATGGCGTAGAACGCCGCGCCGCCGCCCGCGAGTTTGTCGAGCACTTGATCGTACTGCCGGAAGCTCAACTCGCCGCCCTCGGCCGCGATGGCGATGATGACCGGCCGGGGTGATTCCTTCTTCTTGAAGCCCTCGCTGATCTCGGCGACGGCATCGAGCAGGTACGCGCCCGAGCCCTGCTGCGCCCAGATGCGGTCGACGCCCTTTTGCAGTGTTGCGTGATTGGTCGTGTAGTCCGAGAAGGTCGTCGGGCGCTCGCCGAACGCGATGATGGCGACCTGGTTCTTGACGGCGCCGTCGGTCAAGGCGAACAGAAACTGGGGCAGCGCGGTCCGCATGTGCGCGATGTCGTTGCGCGCCTGCTGGCTCGTGTCGACGAGCACGGCCACCTGCATCGGATCGGTGGCGGGCTCCACGCGCAGAACTTCGCGGGCGACGTTGTCTTCGCGGACGATGAAATCCGCGGGACCGAGGTCGGGCACGGGCACGCCGGCGTCGGTCAGCACGCTGACGTACATCGATCGCTGGATCGCTTGCGCAGCGAGCCGGCCCGGCCAGGTCAGGACGAGCGCAGCGAGCAGGAGTGCGGGCCAAAGGCGCCCAGCGGTCATCGCGTGAGTATAGGTCCCGCTTCCGAGGAGCGTCAAGGAATCGCCGACGAAAAATGGTTTGAAATCTGTAGGTTGCGGCGAATCGCGGCGAGGAACTGACACCCGGCCGTTTTCTTGACACCCCTCAGGTCGCGTGTTATAAACCAACGGCTTTTCTCTGTCGCGTTTTTCTCGCGCGACGCGTCACTTCAATGCTGTCTTCTTACATCCCCATCGCCATTTTCGTCGCCGTGGCGACGGGTTTTGCCTTGTTCACGCTCGTCTTCTCCAGCCTCGTGCACCCGGAGAAGTACAACAAGGTCAAACTCGAACCGTACGAGTGCGGGATCGAGCCCACCACCGACGCCCGCGATCGCTACAGCATCCGGTACTACCTCGTCGCGATGCTCTTCGTCATTTTCGACGTCGAGACCGTGTTCATGTTTCCGTGGGCCGTCATCTTCGACAAGCTGCTGCTGTTCGGGCTGATCGAGATGCTGGTCTTCATCTTCATCCTGGTCGTCGGCTACTACTACGCGTGGCAAAAAGGCGCGCTGGAATGGGTCTAAATGGCTGACGCGCCTCCGCCATCTGATAAACCCACGGCTTCGGCGGCTCCAGCGGCGCCTGCGCATGTCCCGAAGGCCGCCGTACCGACGGGGCCCTCCGATCCGCCGCCGCCGGCCGATCTGGCGCCGCCGGCGTTCCTGGCCGCGCTCCAGGCCGCGGTGCCCGGGAGCGTCGCCCACGTCAGCTACTGGCTCGGCGACTGGACGCTGGTCGTGCCGGCCGCGCTGCTCCTGCAGACGGCGCAGCACCTGCGCGACGGCGCCGACGCGGCGTTCGATTTCTGTTCCGACGTGACCGCGACGGACTGGCCGCCCCGCGCGGAAGGCCGATTCGACGTCATCTACTGTCTGTACTCGACGCGGCTTCGCCATCGCGTGCGGCTGAAGGTGATTCTCGGCGAGCAGCAGCCGCTGGCGTCGGTGACGAGCATCTGGCCCGCGGCGGACTGGCTCGAGCGCGAGGTGTACGACATGTTCGGCGTCGGCTTCACGGGGCATCCGGATCGCCGGCGCATCCTGATGCCGGAAGACTGGCAGGGGTTTCCGCAGCGCAAGGACTATCCGCTCGAAGGGCCGGGCGAGTTGCTGATGGAAAATCCGATTGACTGGCTGAAGCTGCGCCAGTCGCGCGACCAGGCGGACATTGAGTAGGGGCCGAGCTCGCTCGGCCCGTTAGACTATGGAGACACCGGCAATTCATCACGGCGCGATGTTCGACACCAACGAGCTGGTGCTGAACATGGGCCCGCAGCATCCGAGCACGCACGGCGTGCTCCGCGTGATTCTGCGCCTCGACGGCGAGAAGGTCGTGGACGCCGATGTCGTCATCGGCTACCTGCACCGCGGCATCGAGAAGCTGAGCGAGAACCGCAACTGGACGCAGATCATCCTGCTGACCGACCGGATGGACTACGTCGCGGCCGCGACGAACAACGTCGGCTACTGCGAGACGGTCGAGAAGCTGATGTCGATCGAGGTGCCGCGCCGCGCGAAATACGTGCGCACCATCCTGTGCGAGCTGCAGCGGATCGCCAGCCACTGCCTCTGGGTCGGCACGCACGCGATGGACATCGGCGCGATGACGGTGTTCCTCTACGCGTTCCGCGAGCGCGAGCTGATCCTCGACCTCTTCGAGGAGTTCTGCGGCGCGCGGCTCACGTACAACTCGATGCGCATCGGCGGGCTGCCGCTGGACATTCCGCCCGGCTGGGACAAGAAGGTCCTCGAGTTCTGCGCGATCATGGACGCGAAGATCGACGAGTACGAAGAGCTGCTGACGCACAACCGCATCTGGCTCGAGCGCACCAAGGGCATTGGCGTCATCAGCGGGCCGGCCGCCGTGGCGCTCGGGTTGAGCGGGCCGCCGCTGCGCGGATCGGGCGTGCCGCGCGACGTGCGCAAGGACGAGCCGTACGCCGCGTACGACGAGATGCAGTTCGACGTGCCGGTCGGCACGGCTGGGGACACCTACGATCGCTATCTCGTGCGGATGGAGGAGTTCCGGCAGTCGCTCCGCATCGTCCGCCAGGCGACCGAAGGTCTTCCCGAGGGGCCGATCGTCGGTAAGGTGCCGCGCCTGATCAAGCCGCCCGCGGGCGAGACGTATCACGCCATCGAGTCGCCGAAAGGCGAGCTCGGCTACTTCATCGTCAGCGACGGCAAGTCGACGAATCCCTACCGGTTCCGCGTCCGGCCGCCGTCGTTCTGCAACCTCCAGGGACTCCGCACGCTGTGCAAGGGTCATCTTGTTGCAGACGTCGTCGCGCTCATCGGATCCCTCGACGTCGTGCTCGGCGAGGTGGATCGGTGAGCGCCAGCGGCCAAGAACTGAAATGATCGACACCCTCGTCATCCCGCTCCTGAAGATCGTGATCGTCCTGAACGCGACGCTCGTCGCGGTCACCTACATGGTGCTGCTCGAGCGCAAGGTGATCGCGTGGGCGCAGTCGCGGCTCGGCCCGATGCGCGTCGGGCCGTACGGCATCCTGCAGCCGGTGGCCGATGCCATCAAGCTGATGATCAAGGAGGACATCACGCCGGTCCGCGCGGACAAGTGGGTGTTCACCGCCGCGCCGATCATCTCGATGGTGCCGGCGCTGATCGTCTACGCCGTGATTCCGTTCGGACCCGAAGTGCGGCTGTTCGGCCGGCAGGTCACGCTGTACATCACCGACATCAACGTGGGGCTGCTATTCATCGTCTCGGTGGCGTCGGTGGGCGTGTACGGGATCATCCTGGCCGGCTACGCGTCGAACAGCAAGTATCCGCTCCTGGCCAGCCTGCGCGCGTCGGCGCAGCTGATCTCCTACGAGGTCGCGGTGACGCTCACGCTGGTGAGCGTGATCATGATGGCCGGCTCGCTGAGCATGGTCAGCATCGTGCGGGCGCAGGAGAGCCAGCGGATGTGGTACGCGTTCGCGCAGCCGCTCGCGTTCGCGATCTTCTTCATCGGCGGCCTCGCGGAAACCAATCGCGCGCCGTTCGACATGCCCGAGGCGGAGCAGGAGTTGACGGGCGGCTTCCACACCGAATACAGCGGCATGCGCTTCGCGCTGTTCTTCCTCGCCGAGTACGCGAACATGATCGTCGTCTCATCGGTGGCGACGACGCTGTTCCTCGGCGGGTGGCTGCGGCCGTTCCCGAACGTGGCGTTTCTGTCGTTCCTCGACTTCGTGCCGTCGTGGACGTGGTTCCTGCTGAAGTCGTTCTTCTTCCTCTACGTCTTCATCTGGATCCGCGCGACCCTGCCGCGTTATCGCTACGATCAGCTGATGCGGCTGGGCTGGAAGGTCCTGATTCCGCTGGCGATCGCCAATCTGGTGGTCACCGGGATAGTCAAGGTGATGCTGCTCTGATGGCGCAAGCAATCGCGTTCTATTTCATCGCCGCGTGCATTCTGGGGTTCGCCGTGCTGGTCGTCAGCACGAAGGACACCGTGCACAGCGTCCTGTTTCTCGTCCTGGACTTTCTGTTCGTGGCCGCGTTGTACGTGTTGCTCGGCGCCGAGTTTCTGGCGGCGATTCAGATCCTCGTGTACGCCGGCGGCATCGTCGTCTTGTACCTGTTCGTCGTCATGCTGGTGAACCTCAAGCGGCCGCCCGAGGCGCACTCGGATCCGCATCGCCGCACGATGCTCGGGTTCCTGCTCGCCGGAGCCGTGCTGGTCGAGGTGGGCGCCATCGCGATCTACGGGTTCTCGCAGCCGGCGATGGTGCCGGTGCCCGGCGCGGCGATGCCCGTCACCGGCAACACCGCGCAGATCGGCTGGCTCCTCTACACGAGCTATCTGATTCCGTTCGAAATTGCGTCGATGCTGCTGCTGGTCGCGATGATCGGCGCCATTGTGCTGGCCAAAAGGGAACTGTGATGCCGATCACCACGACTCATTACATCCTGCTCTCGGCCGCGCTCTTCACGATCGGCGTGGTCGGCGTCATGGTGCGCCGCAACATCATCATCATCTTCATGTCGATCGAGCTGATTCTGAACGCGGTCAACATCAACCTGATCGCGTTCTCCCAGCAGCTCCAGAACGGCATCGGCCAGGTGTTCGCGATCTTCGTCATCGCGGTCGCGGCGGCCGAGGCGGCCGTCGGCCTGGGCATCATCCTCGCGTTCTACCGCAACAAGGAAACGGTCAACATCGACGAGATGAACGTGATGCGCTCGTAATGAAATATATCTGGCTGATACCGATTCTCCCGGGCCTCGGGGCCGCCATCAACGGCCTGATCGGGATTCGTTCGTTCTCGCGCAAGACCGCCGGCGTGGTGGCGTGCACGATGATGGGCGCCGCGCTGGCCCTGTCGCTCTTCGCGTTCTGGCAGCTGCTCGGGTTGCCGGCCGACGCGCGCGCGTACGACGTCGTCATCGCCCAGTGGATTCCGTCGATCCCGCTCATGACGCAGCACGGCGTCGGCGGGTTCCAGGTGCCGTGGGGCTTCCGGCTCGATCCGCTGTCCGGGATGATGATTCTGGTCGTCACCGGCATCGGCACGCTGATCCACGTGTACTCGACGGCGTACATGGCCGACGAGCCGCGCGGCGGCGTCGCGCGCTTCTTCTGCTACCTCAACCTGTTCTGCTTCTTCATGCTCATGCTCGTCCTGGGCAACAACTTCGTTGTCATGTTCGTGGGCTGGGAAGGCGTGGGCCTCTGCTCGTACCTGCTGATCGGGTACTGGTACGAGAAGAAGAGCGCATCCGACGCCGGCAAGAAGGCGTTCATCACCAACCGCATCGGCGACTGGGGCTTCATTCTCGGCGTCTTCCTCATCTATCAGATGTTCGGCACGCTCGACTTCCGGGCGGTGCAGAACGCCGCGGCGACGATGCCGGTCGAGTCCGTGCATTTCGGCGTGCTCTCGTTCATCTGCCTGTTCCTGTTCATCGGCGCGACCGGCAAGAGCGCGCAGATTCCACTGTACGTCTGGCTGCCGGACGCGATGGAAGGGCCGACGCCGGTGTCCGCCCTCATCCATGCGGCGACGATGGTCACCGCGGGCGTCTACATGGTCGGCCGCAACGCCGTGCTCTTCACGCACGCGCCGATGGTCATGCAGATCGTCGCGATTGTCGGCGTGCTCACCGCGTTCATGGCGGCGTCCATCGGTCTCGTGCAGTACGACATCAAGCGCGTGCTCGCGTATTCGACGGTCTCGCAGCTCGGCTACATGTTCACGGCGATGGGCGTCGGCGCGTTTTCGGCCGGGGCGTTCCACCTCATGACGCACGCCTTCTTCAAGGCGCTGCTCTTCCTCGGCAGCGGGTCGGTCATCCACGCGATGGCGGGCGAGCAGGACATGCGGTACATGGGCGGCCTCCGCAAGTACATGCCGGTCACGTTCGCGACGATGTTCATCGGCACGCTCGCGATCGCCGGCATCCCGCCGCTCTCCGGGTTCTTCAGCAAGGACGAGATCCTCTTCCGCGCGTTCGAGAGCAACAAGGCGATCTGGGTGATTGCGGTCGCGACGGCGCTGATGACCGCGTTTTACATGTTCCGGCTCGTGTCGATGACGTTCCTTGGTGCGTACCGCGGCCCGGCCTGGGAAAGCGCCGGCGCGGCGCACGGCGCGCCCGACGATCACGGCGGCGGCCACGGGCACGGCGCCTGGCACGGGCCGCATGAATCTCCGACGCCGATGACGTTCCCGCTGATGGCGCTCGCCGTCGGCGCGGTCGTCGCGGGCCTCTTCGGGATTCCCGCCGCGCTCAACGGGCCGAACACGATCGAACACTTCCTCGAGCCAAGCTTCACCGCAGAGAGTCACATTGCGGATCGAGGAATGCGGATTGCGGAATCCGGAGGCATTGCGGAGGCGGCGGCAATCCGCACTCCGCAATCCGAAGTCCGCAATGAAGAAGCGGAGCCGCACGTTTCGCGCAGCGTCGAGCTGGGGCTGATGGGCTTTTCGGTGCTGATTGCGCTCGCCGGCATCGGCCTGGCGCGCAAGTTCTACGTGACGAGCCCGGAGATTTCGCAGGGGCTGGCGGAGCAGTGGGCGGGGCCGCACCGGCTCCTCTCGAACAAGTACTACGTCGACGAACTGTACGACGCGACCGTGATCTCGGGCACGTACGCCGGCGGCCGGGGGCTCTGGGCGTTCGATCGGCACGTGGTCGACGGCGCCGTGAACGGGGCGGGCTGGCTGACGGTCATCAGCGCGTGGTTCTCGGGTCTGACCGATCGCACGGTGGTCGACGGCCTCGTGAATCTTGTCGGGCGGATCGCGCAGGAGGGCAGTTACTGGTTCCGGCGGCTGCAGACCGGCCTCGTGCAGACCTACGCGCTCGTGATGGTGTTCGGCGTCTTTGCGTTCGTCACCATTTATCTTTTTGTCAGATAGCGTTATGACCCATTACCTTTCGATCATTCTATTCACGCCGCTGGCCGGCGCGCTCGTTCTGTTGCTGATCAACAAGAAGAACGAAGACGCCATCCGGTGGGTCGCGAACATCGTCGCGCTCATCGGCTTTGCCATCTCCGTGCCGCTCTGGTTCTGGTACAACCCGCAGAGTGCGGACTTCCAGTTCGTCGAGCGCGCGCAGTGGATCCCGTCGGTGGGGGCGGAATACTTCCTCGGCGTCGACGGTCTGAGCACGCTGCTCATCCTGCTCACGACGATGATGGGGTTCATCGCGATCCTGTCGTCGTGGACCGCGATCACGGAGCGGGTGAAGGAGTACTACATCTTCCTGCTCGTGCTGCAGACCGGCATGCTCGGCGCGTTCATGTCGCTGGACTTCCTGCTGTTCTTCCTGTTCTGGGAAGTCATGCTCGTGCCGATGTATTTCCTCATCGGCATCTGGGGCAGCGCGAACCGCCTGTACTCGGCGATCAAGTTCTTCCTGTACACCCTCGTCGGCAGCGTCGTGATGCTGCTCGGCATCCTCGCGCTCTACTTCTACAACCACCAACTGACCGGCATCTACACGTTCGACGTGACGCAGTTCCACAAGCTGAACGTGCCGTTCAACCTGCAGTGGTGGTGCTTCCTCGCGTTCTTCCTGGGCTTCGCGATCAAGGTCCCGATGTTCCCGTTCCACACGTGGCTGCCGGACGCGCACACCGACGCGCCGACGGCCGGCTCGGTAATCCTGGCGGCCGTCCTCCTGAAGATGGGGACGTACGGGTTTCTCCGCTTCAGCCTGCCGATTCTGCCAGAGGCCTCGCGGTACTTCGTGCCGATGATCGTAGTGCTGTCGATCATCGGCATCGTCTACGGCGCGCTCGTCGCGCTCGCGCAGAAGGACTGGAAGCGGCTCGTCGCCTATTCCTCGGTCAGTCACATGGCGCTGGTGATGCTCGGCATGTTCGCCCTGAATCCGGTGGGGATCACGGGCAGCATCATCCAGCAGCTCAATCACGGCATTTCGACCGGCGCGCTCTTCCTTCTCGTCGGCGTCGTGTACGAGCGCCGGCACACGCGGGAGATCTCGGAATACGGCGGCCTGTCGAAGGTGATGCCCGTCTACGCCGCGGTCTTCCTGATCATGACCATGTCGTCGATCGGGCTGCCGACGCTGAACGGCTTCATCGGCGAGTTCCTGATCCTGCAGGGCGTGTTCGTGGCGAGCAAGGTGTGGGCGGCGTTTGCGGCGAGCGGCGTCGTCCTCGGCGCCGCGTACATGCTCTCGCTGTACCAGCGAACCATGTTCGGCAAGATCGAGAACCCGAAGAACGAGCGGCTGCTGGATCTCAGTCAACGCGAATTCGCGACGTTCGCGCCGCTGCTCATCCTGGCGGTGTGGATGGGCCTCTATCCCGCGCCGTTCCTGCGCCGGATCGAGACATCCGTGCAGCACATCATGTCGAGGGTAAGCCCCGAGTACGCCGCGGCGAAGGCTGCGGACTGCGATCCGGCGCCGCCGACGCCGGCGGTCGTCGCCGCTTCGGACAATCCAGCCGCCAGGTTCCTGGCGTCGATGCCGTGTGACGTCAACGGCAATCCCCTCCCGCCGGCACGCGCGGGGCGGGCGGCCGGCACGCCTGAGAATCGCTGATGCCGGCTGGAATCTCGCTCAGCGATTTCTACTACATCCTGCCGGAGCTGGTGCTCACGGGCGGGGCGTTGCTCGTTCTGGTGGCGGACGTGCTGCTGCCGCGACGCAGCGGCACGGCATTGGCGTGGATCACGCTGCTCGTGATCGGCGCGACGACGGCGTCGCTCGTGCCGTTCGCGCATACGCATGTGGAAGTGGCGCACGGCCTGATCGCGGTCGATCAGTTCGCGCTGTTCTTCAAGGTGGTCTTCCTCATCGCGGCGGCGATGACGGTGCTCATGTCGGTCCGCTACCTCGAGATCGAGGGCGCCTCGCCGGGCGAGTACTACTTCCTGATCCTGTGCGCCACGCTCGGCATGATGATCATGGCGGGCGGGATCGACCTCATCGCCATCTTCATCGGCCTCGAAACGATGGCCGTCTCGTTCTACATCCTGGCGGGCTTCCTCAAGCCGAACCCGCGGTCGAATGAGGCGGCGGTGAAGTATTTTCTGCTGGGCGCGTTCTCGCTCGGCATCCTCCTGTACGGCATGTCGCTCATGTACGGGCTGTCCGGCACCACGAATCTGCGCGCCATGACGGCGGCGTTTGCGGGCCAGGAGAAAGATCCGCGGCTGGTGCTGGCCGTGATTCTCGTCGTGGCGGGCGTCGGCTTCAAGATCGCCGCGGTGCCGTTCCACATGTGGGCGCCGGACGTGTATGAAGGCGCCCCGACGCCCGTGACGGCGTTCCTCTCGGTCGGGTCGAAGGCCGCGTCGTTCGCGATGCTGATCCGGATCTTCATCGAGGGGCTGTCGACCATGAGCGCCGATTGGAGGCTCTTGTTCGAGGTGCTCGCGATCGCCACGATGACGGTCGGCAATTTCGCGGCGCTGACCCAGTCGAACGTCAAGCGGATCCTCGCCTACTCCTCCATCGCACATGCCGGGTACCTGCTCATCGGGATCGTCGCGGGCACGACGCGCGGCGTGACGGCCATGCTGGTCTACCTGATGGTCTACTCGTTCATGCAGCTCGGCGCCTTTGCCGTCGTCGTGCTGCTGCGGCGCGCGGACGTCGTCGGCGACGAGCTGAAGGATTTCAGCGGCCTGGCGTTCCGGAATCCGTTCGCGGCGTTTGCCATGCTGCTGTTCATGCTGTCGCTCGGCGGGATTCCGCCGACCGCAGGGTTCATGGGCAAGTTCTGGCTCTTCAGCGCGGCGATTGACGCGCAGTACTACTGGCTGGCCGTCATCGGCGTGCTCAACAGCGCCGTCTCGCTCTATTACTACGTCCGCATCGTCGTGTTCATGTATCTGAAGAAGGACACGATCGGCTCGCAGCCGACGACGAGCCCGGCGCTGGCGCTGGCGCTCGGCGTCGCGGTCCTGGCGACGCTCGTGCTCGGCGTGTACCCGCGGCTGTTGTTCGAGTTGGCGGACGCGTCGGCGCGGACGCTGGGGGCGGTGGGCGTGGCCGCGGCGATCCGCTGACGGCTGGTGAAGTATTTCACAAGGTACGCTATACTCCCCGGCGCGCGTGCTGCACGATAATGCCCGCGTGCGCCAGGGGAACATGCCCGATAACGACCCCGATTTTTTCCTAGCGCGCTCGCTGAAGTATTTCCAAGAGAATATTCGTCGATCGGGACCTGCGGCGGGGGCCAGCTACACGCTGATCGGCGCCATTGTCCTGCTCGGCGGCATCGGATACGCCGTCGACGCGTGGCTTGGGCAGGCCCACTGGTTCCTGCTCGTCGGGCTGCTGGCGGGGTTGATCGTCGGGTTCTACGAGCTGGCGAAGACGGTCTGGCGGCCCTGAACGAGATGAAGACCGCCGTCTGGATGGCCGGTGTGAGCATCCTGTCGTGCCTCGCGGCGATAGGGTGGTTCGGGACGCGGCTCGGCGCCGAGGTCGTGCTGGGGATGCTCGCCCCCCTGGTGGCGACGATGGGAAGCTGGGTCCTGATCGATCAGACGTACCGGCGGACGCCCGATCGCGTCACCGCACTGATGGTCGCCGGGTTCGCGGGCAAGATGGTGTTCTTCGGCGCGTATGTGGCGGTGATGCTCAAGGGGCTGGCGCTGCAGCCGACGCCATTCGTCGTCAGTTTCACGAGTTACTTCATCGCGCTGTACGCGATGGAAGCCTTCGCTCTGCGACGGCTGTTCGCGGGCCCGGGCGCGGCGCACTAAGCGCAGACGGATACAACACACGATCATGCTGGTCCAGGAAGTCATTCAGGAACACGCGGCAATCGCCACCGGCGCCGAAGGCGCGGCCGAGAAGTTCAACGCGGGCAAGGTGATCATCGAGCACGTGTCGAACAGCGGGCTCGAGCATCCGCTGTTCCGCCTGCCGACGCTCTTCGGCATCAACTTCTCGGTGACGAAACACGTGCTGATGCTGTGGCTCGTCGCGGCCTTCGTGTTCGTCGTCGTGACGTGGACGGTGCGCCGCTACCTGAAACAGGCGCGCCCGCTGCCGACCGGCTTCATGAACGCGCTCGAAGCCGTCGTCGAATTCGTGCGCGACGGCATCGTCCAGCCCAACGTGGGCAAGAAGTGGGTGGGCACGTGGACGCCGCTGGTGCTCACGCTGTTCGTGTTCATCTTTTGCGCGAATGCGATTGGCCTGATCCCCGTCTTCGAGACGCTGGGCCTGCTGGATCGCTATGTGCTGCACACGGCCGAGGACTCGTTCCTGAAGCACGTGATGCACGGCGGCACCACGTCGACGGCCAACTACAACGTGACCGCGGCGCTGGCGATGATTACCTTCGGCGCGATCATCGTCGCGGGGTCGAAGGCGCACGGCTTCTTCCAGCATTGGAAGAACCTCGTGCCGAGCGGTCTCGCGCCTGTGCTCTACGTCATCCTGATTCCGATCGAAGTGATGGGCATGTTCGTCCGGCCGTTCGCGCTGACCATGCGACTCGCGGCCAACATGACGGGCGGCCACATCGCGATCCTCGCGATCCTGTCGTTCGTGTTCCTCTTCACGGAAATGTTCGGGCGGGCCGTGGCCGGCATCGGTGTCGGCGTGATGGTCTCGGTGCCCCTCGCCGTCGGCATTTCCGCGCTCGAGATCATCGTCGTGCTGGTTCAGGCGTACGTGTTCGCACTGCTGTCGGCCGTGTTCATTGGCATGGCCATTCACGCTCATCACTGAGCACTCTCACGGAGGATAGGCGAATGACAGGAAGTCTGCACTTTTTCGGCGCCGCGATTGCCCTCGGCATGATCGTGATCGGCGCGGGACTCGGGATCGGCAAGCTGGCGGCGGCGGCGGCCGAAGGCATCGCGCGCCAGCCGAGCGCGGCCGACAAGATCACCGGCGCCGTGAACCTGCCGCTGTTCCTCCTCGAAGGCGTGGCGATTCTGGCCGAAGTGTTCGCGTTGCTCGTGGTGCTGCTGAAGTAGTTGTCAGCTGACAGCTGTCAGCTCTCGGCTTTCAGCACTGATAGCTGAGAGCCGAGAGCCGAGAGCCTCATTCGAAGGACTCTTTATGGATAACCCGCTGGTCCAGCCCGATCCTGGACTATTCATCTGGACCATTGTCACGTTCCTGGTCCTGCTGACGCTGCTCGCGAAGTTCGCGTGGGGTCCGCTCCTCGCGGCGCTCGAGAGCCGGCACGCGTTGATCAAGAAGGCGCTCGACGACGCGCAGCAGGCGAAGCTGGAACTGGAGCGGCTGCATCAAGAGTCCGCGCAGATCCTCAAGACGGCGCGCGCGGAGGCGGAAGCGATCGTCACCAGGAGCCGGGCCGACGGCGAGCGGCTTCGCGAAGAGATCAAGCAGAAGGCGCGGTCGGATGCCGACGGCATCGTCCGCAACGCCGAGCGCCAGATTCAGCTGGAGACGGCCCGCGCGCTCCAGCAGATTCGCCGCGAGGCGGTCGACCTGTCGGTCATGATCGCGTCCAAGATCATCGGGCGCAACCTGTCGAAGGCCGACAACGAAAGCCTCATCGACGAGGCCCTCAAGCAGATTGAAACTCCCCGCCACTAGCTGAGCCGGCGCTGGAGATGGACGGTCGTCCCTCCAGCGCGCAATCTCATTTCAGACGTCCCAGATTCGGTCTATCTGGTTCCGTGCGGCCAAGTTCCTGGATTTCGCACGAAATAGCCCTTTTTTTGGGATCCCAGAACACCCGTAAACGATTGCCGGTTCACGGCTTCGGTGTTAAGCTGTGCGACTTCAAGGTCCAGCGCAGCGGGGCGCACGTTGGCCGGTCGCTGTGCGCCGGGTAATAGGCAGGAGGGGGATTCATGAGAGTTCGAGGGTTCCGTTTGGTTCTCGCGATGCTGGCGGTCAGCCTGCTCGCGTCAACCCACGCGTTCGCGCAAGGTGGTGGCGCCAGCACCACCGGCTCCATCAACGGCAAGATTGCCGACAGCAGCGGCGGCGTACTGCCGGGCGTCACAGTGACCGCCACCAGCCCTTCGATGATGGGCTCCCAGACGTCGGTCAGTGAAACCGCCGGGCTCTACCGCTTTCCGGCGCTGCCCCCCGGCACCTACACCGTGACGTACGAGCTCCCGGGTTTCAACACCTTGAAGCGCGACGGCATCATCATCGCGATGGGCTTCACGGCGACGGTCAATGTCGAGCTGGCCGTGGCGTCGCTGCAGGAGACCGTGACCGTGACGGGCGCATCGCCGGTCATCGACACCTCGTCCACACGCGTCCAGCAGAACTTCAAGCTCGAAGCGCTGCAGGAAATTCCCAACTCGCGCGATCTGTGGTCGCTCCTCGCCGTGACGCCGTCCGTGACGATGGGCCGCATCGACGTCGGCGGCAACCGCGCCGGCACGCAGACCGGCTACACCGCCTACGGCTTCAGCGGCCAGAACCGGGTCCTCGTCGAGGGCATCAACACGACCGAGGGGACGGCGGGCGCCGGCTTCTACGTCGACTATGGGTCGTTCGAAGAGGTCTTCCTCGGCACGATCGGCCAGGGCGCCGAGATGCCGACCCCTGGCGTGCAGAGCCAGATGCTCGGCAAGTCGGGCGGCAACAAGTTCCAGGGCGAGATCTACCAGGACTATGAACAGAACTCGTTCCAGAGCGCGAACATCCCGAGCGACGTCGTCGCCAAGGGCATCCGCGTCGGCAGCAACGAGTTGGAAAAGTACCGCGACTTCAACCTGAACGTCGGCGGGCCCTTGAAGAAGGACAAGCTGTGGTGGTACTTCTCGTACCGCAACCAGAAGACCTCGGTCGGCCAGCCGAACTTCATCGGGCCGGCCGCCGGATCGCTGTTCGACACGAACCTGTGGAACCCCTCGGGGAAGGCGACCTACCAGGCGAACAAGAGCAACAAACTGATCGGGTACTACCAGTGGGGCCAGAAGGTCCAGCCGAACCGGCTGCCGTCGGGCACCAACAGCTACACGGATCTGGGTTCGACGCTGAAGCAGATCTCCGGGAGCTGGATCTACAAGGGTGAGTGGAACGGGACCGTCAGCAACAACATGTACGTCGAAGCGCGCTACGGCGTGTTCGGCTACTACTTCCCCCTGCTCGCAAACACGGACACGACCGCGCACGAGATCGTCAACGCCCAGCTGTCGCAGTACTTCAACGGCGACCAGAAGGAGCAGACCGACCGGCAGCGTCGTCAGGCGACGGGGTCGCTCACGTACTTCAAGGACGGCCTCCTCGGCGGCTCGCACAACTTCAAGTTGGGCGGCGAGGTGATGATGGAGACCGGCTGGTTCGGCTACACGCAGGCGTATTCAGGCAACGTGCGCGAGAACATCGGCAGCAACGGGCTGCCGTCTACGGTGATCCTGGCGGCGCCGACGGCCACGCAGGTGGGCAGCCTCGGTGACGGTCCGAATGGGAACCTGTTGAGCATCGCGAAGCTGAACACGATCGACGCGTTCCTCAGCGACCAGTACACGATCGGGCGCGCGACGTTCAACCTCGGCGTGCGTTTCGATCACTACGACGGGTATACGCCCGACCAGACGCAGCTCCCGTACTCGTACGGGCCTCTCGTGGTTCCGGCGGCGTCCTTCGCCGAACAGCACTACGTGAAGTGGAACTCGTTTGTCCCGCGGATCGGCGTGAGCTACGACCTGTTGGGCGACGGCAAGACCGTCCTGAAGGCGAACTGGGGCCTGTACAAGTTCAATCCGGGCGTCGGGCTGGCCGACCAGGCCAATCCCAATCAGTCGCTGAAGACCGTGACGTACAGCTGGGCTGACACCAAAGTCTGCGCAGGGTGCATCCCGGGCGACAGGACGTACCAGCCAGGCGAAGAGGGAACGCTCACCGCGAGCGCGCTTTCGAATTCCATCACGGTCGATCCGAATATCAGCCAGCCGGGCTCGACGCAGGCCACGGTGTACCTCGAGCGTCAGATCTCCGAGGGCGTCGGCGCGCGCGTCGGGTTCGTGTATTACTCGGTCTACGACCAGTTCAGCACGTACCAGCCGCTGCGCCCCGCGAGCGCCTACACCGCGCCGTTTCAGTTCTTCGACGTCGGACCGGACAACGTGCGCGGCACGGCCGATGACGGTGGCAACCTGACGTTCTACGGCATCCCGAACTCGCTCATTTCGGGCTGCACGGCGAGCACCACGGCGGCGACGGCGACCTGCCAGTATCCGACGAATTCCGTCGTCATGACTCAGCCGCAGGACGGCAAGTACAAGACGCTGGAGTTCTCGCTCAACAAGCGGCAGAGCCACAACTACTCGCTCGGCGCCGGCTTCGGCTACACGTGGCAGCACGACTACACCGTGACCTATGCGGCCACGCCCAACGGCCCGTTCGATTACGACTACTCGATCGCCAGCTTCAAAGCCAACGGCGTGTATAACGCCAAGTTCAACATCCTGTTGAGTGCCGTGTACCGGTACCAACTGGGCTCGAACTACGCGCGAACCATCGCTCCGGGCGCGTCGCAGACTGCCTGCTCGCTGCCCGGTGGGGCGGTGGGGGCGTGCACGTTCAGCGCGCAGCGCGGCAACAGCACGACGGTGTACGCCAACCAGACGCCGGACGCGTACAACGCGTTCCGCCAGGACAACATCAGCGTCGTCGATCTGCGAATCGAGAAGACGGTGACCCTGGGGAACGCGGCGAAGATCCGGTTGTTCGGCGATCTCTACAACATCACCAACCAGTACGCGGGGGAGACGATCACGCAGGCGACCGGCTCGGCGTTCCAGACCCCGACGGCGATTCTCGGTCCGCGGACCGCTCGCGTCGGCTTCCGTTTCGTCTGGTAGGTTGATGGATCGGTGGCGTCCGGCTTCAGCCGGACATCGGGCGCCGGGCGGATATCCGCCCGGCGTTTTTTTTGGCGCGCCTATCTCGGCGCGACGCCGAGGCCGCGTACCCGCGCGCCGGGAATCCGGACGCCGACCTTCACGTCGGTGGCCTTCGATCCATTCGGCACCAGGTACTCGACGATGAGCTCCGTCGTCATGCGATCCGCGAGTCGATCGAGCGCCGGCTGGAGCGAGGCGGCCGAGTAGACCGGCGTGTACACCCCGTTGGTCTGCTGGACGAGCCCGCGCAGCGCCCCCGGCGTCGCCGCGTCGGCGGTGCCCAGGTTGGCGACGATGTGCAGGATGGCGCCGGTGTCGACGATCGGGCCGAGCGTATCTTCGTCCGTCGCGCGCGCCGCCTCGATGGGCGTGCCCGAGATGACGACCATCGCGGCGAAGAGCGACTGTGTGGCGCGCAGGGTCTGCGCCGCGAGCGGCACGCCTCGCAGGACCGCGTTGCCCGCCGGGGCCGGCGCGTCGTCGATCGTCAGCGCGGTCAATCGCGCCAGCACGGTGCGCCGGTCGTCGTCGAATGACGCGATCAGCCTCGGCGTTCCGCCAAACGAGACGACGGCGATCGGCCGCTCATCTCCCAGCCGCTGGACGAAATGAATCGCGGCCCTCTGAATCGTGGGGAAGTCGTCGTGCGCCTCGCCGCCCGTGCCGATCAACACCACGATCGGGTAGTCCGCCGCGTGGACGGACAGCACCTCGCGCACGGCCTCGCCTTCCGAAATCACGAAATCGTCTGGACCGAGAGCCACCAGCGGGCGATTGCGCGGGTCAGTTGCCGCGGCGAGGACGAGACGGCTCGTGCCTGTCTGCGAGGAGGGGGGCGGGGACTGGGGGCCTGTGGTCAGCGTCGCGCCTGTGGCGATGGTCGCGACCGCAGCGGCTGCCAGCGCATGGACCACGAATAGCACAGCAATGCGCATTATAGACGTGGCGGAAATCCGCCCCGGGGCCCATGGGACCGTGTTGAACGGACATTCAAAAGAGGTCAGTGTTCGTTTTCGGACATTTCCCCTTTATATCCCCGCAGTTGCCGCCCGGCGGTGCGGCATCGAAGTCGCGCAATGAGGGTATACGTGCGATGCAGATCGCTGTATCATGTGCGGTCACCAATGCCCGGGCCACTATGTGGCGCGACATTGACGCCGCTTGAGCGCGACTGCCCCTGAGTCGTTCTGCTTCTTAGAGGAGGAGCCGAAGACATGAAACGTCCGATCGCTACACTCGCATGGTTCGCTGCACTCGTGATGGTACTGGGTGTGGTGTCCACCGCCTCGGCGCAGATCTTCACCGGGCGCGTTGACGTCACGATTGAGGACTCGACCGGCGGCCGGCTGCCGGGCGTCACGGTGGACCTCACCGGACCAGTCAATCAAACGCAGGTGTCTGACGCGCAGGGCCAGGCGCACTTCCTGAACCTGCCGGTCGGGACCTACGCCATCAAGGCGGTTCTGTCCGGCTTCAATCCCTATTCGAACCCCGAGGTGGCGGTGGCCAGCGGCTCGGCGACGCCCGTGGCCGCCAAGCTCGGCGTCGCGGGCACGGCGGAAACCGTGAACGTGACGGCGGCGACACCCATCATCGACATCCGGCGCGACACGACGACGACGAACATCTCGCTCGAGGAGCTGCAGAACATCCCGAGCGCGCGCGACCCGTGGGTCATCATGCAGTCGGTGCCGACGATCTACGTGGATCGCGTCAACGTCGGCGGGTCGGAATCGGGCCAGCAGTCGAACTACATTGGCAAGGGCTCGTTCGGCAGCGACAACACGTGGAACATCGACGGCGTGCCGGTCACGGACATGGGCGCGACCGGGTCGACGCCGACCTACTACGATTTCGACATGTTCCAGGAAATGGCCATCACGACCGGCGGCGCGAACGCGCAGAACCCGACGCCCGGCGTGCAGCTGAACCTCATCCTCAAGAAGGGCAGCAACCAGGTCCACGGCGACGCCCGCTACTACTTTGAGAACGAGCGGCTGCAGGGCAACAACATGGACCCGACGCTCGCGAAAACGATCGGCGGCACGTTCGCGGACTGTGTCAACAGCGGCTACACGGAGCACTGCGGCAACCGGACCGACGTGTACAAGGATTTCGGGTTCGACCTCGGCGGTCCCCTGCTGAAGGACAGAGTCTGGGTGTGGGGCACGATCGGCCAGACCAACCCGCGCATCCGCACGTTGACCGGCACCCTGGACGAAACGGTCCTGAAGAACTACGCGTTCAAGGCTGACGCACAGGCGAACCAGAGCGTCCGCGGCAACTTCACGTTCTTCGAGGGCAACAAGGTGAAGACCGGCCGGAGCGCCGGCGCCACCCGTCCGCCGGAAACAACCTGGGATCAGGAAGGCCCCACCAAGTACTACAAAGGCGAGGGCAACTTCACGATTGGACAGAGCCTGTTCGCGACGGCGCGCTATGCGTACATCAGCGGCGGCTTCAGCCTGACGCCCGAAGGCGGCAACGTCCCCTTCTACAAGGACGACAGCAACGTCTGGCACAACTCGTATTACTTCTACAGCTCGACGCGCCCGCAGTATTTCGCCGGAGGCGATGCCAGCTACTTCGCCGGCAAGCACGAGGTGAAGTTCGGCTTCTCGTGGCGCAAGACGCCGGTCGATTCGATCTCGCAGGTCGTGGGCAACAACATCATCACGATCTGGAACGGCTATCCGAACCTGATCGCCCAGGCGCAGCAGGACTACGTGATTGCCAGCGAAGGCAAGTACACGCAGGGGTTCGTCACGGACACGATCTCGATGAATCGCCTGACGGTGATGGCCGGTGTGCGATTCGACCATCAGACGTCGTCCATCCTGCCGTCCACGGCTGCAGCGGTGCCCAACTTCCCGCTGCTCCCGTCGGCGACAGCCACGGCCATCGAGAATGCCTATACGTTCAACAGCGTGACGCCCCGTCTCGGCGCCACGTATGCGCTCGACGATTCACGGAAGACGATCGCCCGGGTGAGCTACGCGATGTTCGCGTCGCAGTTGCCCGGCAACGCGGCCGGCTTCGTGTCCGGGATCCAGCCGTATACCTACGTCTACTACTACGGCGTCGATCGGACGACGACCGGCGTTGCGTGCACGTCGGCACAGGGCGCAGCCAAGTCCAACGGCTGTAACGGTCTTGCGGAGTTGAGCGAAATCCAGTTCAACCTGGGCGTGCAAGGGTCGAACGTCGTCGACCTCAAGAATCCCGGCGTGTTCAAGTCCAACAACAAGGTCGGCGACATCTCGCCGCCGCGCACGCAGGAACTCATGTTCGGCGTCGACCACGAGCTGGTGGCGAACTTCGGCGTCAGCGCGACGGTCACGTACCGCTACATGAACAACTTCCTGTGGAACCCGCGCAACGGCGTGACACAGGCCAACTACGTCCAGAACGGCACGGCCGTCAACGTCGCCGTGACCGGCAACCCGAACGTGCCGATCTACAGGGCGACGTCGTCTCTGCCGGGCTTCACCGCGGTGAACCGTCCGGACTATCACCAGCGCTACCTCGGGTTCGAGCTCAGCGCGACCAAGCGCATGTCGAATCACTGGATGGCGCGCGCGGGCTTCGCGACGACGAGCTGGAACGAGTACTTCGACTCGGCGGCCGCAAGGCTGGACCTGACGCCGACGCCATCGGCGTCAAGTCAGTACTCGCCGTTCCAGTCGGCCGGACCCAACATCGACGGCGGACCCGTTGTCGTCCGGTCGTCGGGCAGCGGCAAGAGCAGCATCTACCTGTTGCCGCCGAAGTACCAGTTCACGGCCAACGGTCTCTATCAGGGCCCGTGGGGGCTCGACTTCGGGGCCAACCTCCTGTTCAGGCAGGGCTACGGCGAGCCGTACTTCCGGAGCCGCGTGAACCCGGGCGACCCGGTCCTCTCGAGCAAGAGCGTGCTGCTGACGAACGCCGTCGACCAGTTCCGTCTCGACGCGGTGACGTCGCTCGACGTGCGCATCGAGAAGATGCTGAAGTTCAACAAGACGAATCTCGCGCTGGACTTCGACGTCTTCAACGTCGGCAACAACGCCACCACGCTCGGCCTGCAGTACGACGCACGGTCGACGGCGACGTTCAACACGGTGCAGGAGATCATGCAGCCGCGCATCGCACGCCTCGGCGTGCGCCTGTTCTTCTGATGTGTGACCGGTAGCGTCCGGCTTCAGCCGGACCCTGCAGTGATTGACCGACCCCGGAGGGCTCACCTCCGGGGTCTTTTTTTGCCCTGACAAAGAATCGTTAAGATACGATCCGTGTCGAAACGATCCCGGCGCGACGACGCACGCTCACGCGTACGATCTACCGCTTCCGTCCCAGCCACCAGCCACCAGCCACCAGTTCCGTCCCGGTCGGACTGGAGACCCCTGGTCGTCGTGTTCCTGATCGCGCTCGCCGTGCGACTGCTCGTCGCCGTCGAAGTGTGGGACCTGCCGCTCGTGCGGACGCCAAAGCTCGACGCCGCCGAATACCTGTTGTGGGCCCGGCGTCTGGCCGCCGGCGACTTTGCGTGGCCGATCGTCTCGCCGCACGGTCCGGGCTATCCGTTCTTTCTCGCCGCGCTTCTGGCGCTTGGCTCCGGCTCCCTGAAGGCAGTCATCGCCGTCCAGGCGCTCGCGGGCGCGGTCACGTCGGCGATGATCGCCGCGATTGCGCAGGAGTGGCACGGCGCGCGCGCCGGCGTGATCGCGGGCCTCGTCTACGCGCTCTACGGACCCGCGGTCTACGTCGAGACGGCGCTGCTCTCAGAAGGGCTGCTGCTGTGCCTCCTGACGCTCTCCATGCTCCTGTTGTGCAGAGAGCCGATCACGGGCCGGCGGTCAGCTCTCGCCGGCGCGGCGCTCGGCCTGGCTACGCTCGTGCGTCCGACGGCGATCGTCTTCGCGCTCGCGTTCGGCGTGTGGCTGCTGGTCCGCCGGCCCAGGGCAGTGGCCCTGGCACTCGCGGCCGCGTTCTTCATCACCATCGCCCCAGCACTCGCCAGGAACTGGACGGTCTCAGGCAGCCTGAGCCTGCAGGGGTATGGCGGGATGAACGTCTACATCGGCAACTCGCCGCTGCACGACGGCCGGCCGACGTTCAGGCTCGGGGCGGGCTGGGACGCGCTCAACGCGGACGCGCTGCGCGCGGGCATCGTCGATCCGGCCGCACAGGATCGGTACTACCTCGCGAAGACCGCCGGCGAGATCCGCCGGCATCCGGCGGCGTTCGTGAAACTGGTCGGCGCCAAACTGCTGTGGCTCGTGCAGAGCGAAGAGGTACGCGACAGCCACAGTTTCTATTTCTTCGCGGACCGGGCGCCGCTGCTTCGCCTCCTTCCGCGCTGGGCGCTGCTGTTTCCGCTGGCGTGTGTCGGAGGAGTGTTTCTCGTAGCGCGAAGGCTTCAGCCGGGCGCCTCGTCCCTCTTGCTCGCGTACGCGGCCGCCGCGGGCGCGACGACAGTCCTTCTCGTCATCGGCACGCGGTATCGCCTGCCGCTGGCGCCCGTGTTTTCCATCGCCGCGGGCGCGGGAAGCATCGCGCTCTTCGACAGCGCGGTCGCGCGCCGGACGCGGGAGCTCGTCGAGTGCGCTGTCGCCATCGTCGCCGCGATCATGGTGAGTCATCTGCTGACAGACGCGCGCAATCTCAACCTGGCGGAGGAGTGGGCGCTGACGGGCAGCTCGTGGATCACGGAACGCAATCTGCCGGAGGCCGAGGCGGCGTACCGGCGCGCGGTGACGCTCGATCCGCAGTCAGGTCTGGCGTGGGACGGCCTTGGACTTGTCCACTACGACGCGGGCCGTCTGCCGGACGCGCGCGAGGCGCTGTCCCGCGCGATTCGTCTCGATGGGCAGAACGCGCACGCGCTTTTTCATCTGGCGCTCGTCGACGAACGGGAAGGCAAGCTCGCCGACGCGGCCGCCGGCTACCGCCGCGCCGTCGACCTCAGTCCGGACGACGCCGACGCAACCCAGCATTTGGCGTCGGCGCTCGGCATGATGGGACGGTCGGCGGATGCCAGGGATCAGATGCGCCGCGTGGTTCAGCTCGATCCCGCGAACGGCGAGGCCTGGCTGGATATCTGTCTGCTGTCCCTGGACCTGCGCGACGTCAGCACCGCCGCGGAAGCGCTGCAACGGGCGCGGGAACTCGGCGCGCAGCCCCAGCGCCTGGCGTTCGCGGCAGACGCCCTCGACCGCGCGCGCCGTTGACTCTCGACTACCGGCTACCGGCTACCGACTCCCGACTCCCGACTATTTCGGCGTCCAATTCAACCGGGTCAATCCCGCCCGCGCGGCGTCGGCGTAGGGGCCGCTGAACGTGAGATAGCGTTCGTAGTTTTCGATCGCGCCCGCCCGGTCGTGCTCGTTGGCGACCCACGACCGCAATTGCTGCACGTAGCGTCGCGATCGGTAGTACCGCATCTCCATCGCCTTCCCGAGGTTGAAATAACCGATGGCGTCGCCAGGCGCCGTGGCGATCGCCTGCGCGAACGACTTGACCGCATCGTCGAACGAACTGCGGGCGGTCTGGACGACGCCGAGCGCGTTGAAGACGTCCGGATCGCGAGGCCAGCGTTCCGCCGCCGCGCGCAGGACACGAATGGCCTTGTCGTACTCCTTCAGCTGCAGGTACCCGTCGACGAGATCGAAGTAGACGGGCTCGAAGTCGGCGGCGCCGCTTCTGACCTTTTCCCACGCCGCGATGGCTGATGGGTACGCGCGCAGCGCGTACTCCGACTGGCCGAGCGCGTAGTGCACCCACAACTGCGCCGTGCGGCGCGACGCGGCCGTCGCGAGAAACGTGCGCGCGGTCGCGACGTCGCCGCGCTGATACGCCTCCCAGCCCGCGGTCGCGTCTGTGTCGGGGCCTTCGTTGGCCGCAAGGTCGTTGACGTGGGTGGCGACGTTCGGCCGTAGTCGCACGCCGTTTCCCTCAGGCCCGGCGGGAACGATCGCGGCATCGGCGTTCGCAGGAGCTGTCGAGGCCGGCTCCGGCGGCGCAGGTTCCAGCGTCTCTTCGCGCGCGGGCTGGGCCCCGCGGCTCGCGGCGGCCGGCGGAGGTGGAGGAAGACGAGCGGCGCTGGTGGTGACGGCCGGCGCCGGGGCGGCGCGCGGCGTGGCCACATAGCCTTTGCGCGCGCGGACGATGAGTCCCGGCCGCGTGACTGTCACGGAGAGGCGGCGGAATTTACCGTCGGCCGCCTTGTCCGGGTGATAACCGAGCACGTAGTACGTGCCCGCGTCGGCGGCGATGCGCGCGACCGCGGCGTCGAACAGGTTCGTGCTGCGTATGACGAACCCGCCGGTATCGACGGCGAGGCTGTTGACGGGGTCCGCGCCGGCATCGAGTTGGCTCAGCAGGCGCGACATCGAATCGTTGGTTCCGGGGTCCGGGCCGGCCAGCCGTTCGGCCATGCCGAACCGATCGAGCCCGCGGGCATCGAGCGTGTAGATCCGGGCGTTGGCGCGCGCGGCCAGGCCGACCGACTCCTGCACCAGCGGCCAGGACTCCTCCGCGATGAAGCCCTCCGAGAGCAGCAGCACGGTCTTCCGTCCCTCCATGCGTGACAGGCCGTTCAAGAGCGCCATCAGGTTCTGCAGTGTCTGGCTGGTCGTCGCGCGCGCCTCGTCCGCCATCTGCATCGCCTTGCCGCGCACCGCAAGGTCGGCGTTCTGACACTGGCTCTCGTCTTCCACGCACGCGCGCCGCACGGCTTCGTTCAGCACCATCGTGTCGTTGTTGACGGCGATCCGCACGCCTTCGATCGCGGTCAGGCGAGGCCAGGTGCGCTCGTCGAACAGCCGCGAGTTCGACGACGACGCCGGCCTGGCGTCGCGCACGGCCTTCAGGAGTTCGTCGCGGTTCGAAGTCAGCCGGCTGTTGGCCATGATGCTGTTGTGCACGACGCCGCCGACGTCGCCGGCCTTGAACTCCTTCGAGAACAGCGTCTGCGCCGCGGCCTGCACGCGCTTGAATCCGGCCGACGTCAGGTGGGCATCGTCGAAGAACGCGACAAAAATCCGCGGCGCCGGCCGGCTCGATGCTGCGGGGGCCGCCGTGGTGACGTTCGTTCCCGTGGTGACGTCGATGACGTCGATGACGTCGATGACGTCGATGACGTCGATGACGTCGATGACAGGGAGCCCGCGCGCAGCGCCGGACTCCACGAGATAGAAGAGGCTGACGCGCTGCGCGACGCCTTCCTCGCGCACGTCGAAGTCAGCCGGAGCCAGGTCCGTGATGATGCGGCCCTGTCTGTCCTGCACCACGACGTCGACTTCGACGACGTCGGTGACCGCCCGGAACGTGGGCGATTGCGCCTGTGCCGCAGGGGCGGACCGTGGTCCGCCCAACGACAGAACGAGAATCGCGACCCACGCGACTGTTGTGGCGTTCATCGGGCGTCAGCGTGCACCGATCTCCGCGATCTTGAGGTCGTACGTCTTCTTGTTCTTCCGCTCGAGCCAGGCCAGCTTCGTGCCGTCGCTGGACCAGGCTGGCAGCACCGCGGTCTTCACGCCCGCCAACTCCTGCTTGCGGCCGGCCGCGTCCAGCACCACGAGCGGGCCGCCATCGCGTTTGGCAAAGACCAGCAACGCGTGCGGCGCGGGCGCCCACGCAAAATTGACGCCCGGGACCACGGCTTCATTGATCCATTCGCCGATCGTTTCACCCTTCACCTTGAGCGAGTAGATCGTCTGCACCTGCGCCGCATCGGACGCGGATGCAACGTCCTGCAGCGTCGTGCCGGCGGCTGGATCTGCGGCGCCGCCCTTCGCGAGCGCCCCGCCGGTCGGCGCCGCCGTCGAGCGCTTCATCTCCTGTCGCGAGCTGACGTCGATCTTGAACGCGGCCGCCCCGGGCGAGGCCTGCGCCGATTTCCATCCCCAGTACGTCGACGCCCACGCCGGTTCGGCGTCGGCGTCCTTCATGGACCTCGAGGCGGTCGACACGAGGTAATGGCGCGTCTGCTTCACGGTGCCGTAGCTGTCGCGCTCGACGGCCTGCAGGTAGAACTGCGAGCCGTCCGGCGACCACGCCAGGCGGACGATGTCGCCTTTGAGCCTGCTCGCGTCGACTTCGGTCACGATGCGCGCGGGCGACAGCGCGACCTGCCGCGCGTCGGACGGCGGTGTCTGAAAGAGGAGCGCGGCGAGGATGAACGCGAGCATGTGACCTCCGTCCCCTACGGTATTCCGAGGCGCGCGAGCGCGGCCTTCGCTTGCGCCAACCCCGGCTCGAGCTTCAGAGCCCGCTGATATTCCGCGATCGCCCGTTTCACGTCGCCCTGCGCTTCGGCGATCTGCGCCAGCCCGAAGTGCATGCGCGCCGGGCGATATCCCATCCGCACGAGTATCTCGAATTGCGGCCTCGCGAGGTCGTACTGTTTCAGCTGAAGCGCCAGGCTGGCCAGACTGACCCGGGCCTGCGCGTCCGACGCGTTTGCGCGCACGGCCATTTCGTACTGCGCGAGCGCGTCCGGCCCGCGGCCCATCTTCTCCAGGATCTCTCCGCGCACGAGAGGGACCTCACTGCTGGCGGGATCGGTGCGGGCGGCGGCGTCGATCTGCTGCAGGGCGCGCGCCAGATTGCCCTGGCCCATGTAGACGCGCGCCTCGGAAATCGCCGGCGCGCTGCTCTGCGCGTTCAGCATCCGCGCGGCGGCGTACTCGCCGAGGGCGGTGTCGTACTGCCGCTTGGCCGCGTACGCGTCGCCAAGAAACAGGTGCAGCTCGTAGGATCGGTCGTTGATCGCGACGAGCGTCTTCAGTTGCGCGATCGCGGCGTCCGCGTTGCCGCGCCCGAGCGCATCCAGGGCGCGGCTGATCCCGGTCTTGAAGGTCTCGAGCTTCGCGACCATGTCCTTCGGATCGGGCCCGCGCACGCCGGGCGACGGCGCCGCGATGCCCACGTAGCCGAGACTGCGCAGGCGCGATAGCGTTTCGGGATCGGGCTGCGGTGCGTCGGTGACGGCGGCGGCCGCGCCGAATCCGGCCTGGATCTTCCCGAGCTCCGTCGAGAGGCCGCCGGCGAGCGGGCCGCGCGCGTCGATCGCGTTGCGCATCTCAGTGGCGTCCGCGCGCATGTCGTACAGCTCCGGCTTCGGCGCGTCGATGTACTTCCAGTCGCCGACGCGAATCGACTTCAGCTCGCTCCAGCCGAAGTGCCACTTCGGATAGAACGTCTCCGCGTACGACGGCGCGGGATCTCGCGGCGGCGCGCCTGCAATGAAGGGCACGATGTTCGCGCCATCTGTCTTCGGCGGCGTCATGCCCGCGATCGCCGCGAGCGACGGCAGGATGTCGATCGCGCGCACCTGCGTCTTCACAACCGTGCCCGCGCTGTCGTGGCCGGGCAGACGCATAATCCACGGGATCCGCAGCACGGATTCGTAGAGGAACAGGCCGTGCTCGGCTTCGCCGTGATCGCCGAGTCCCTCGCCATGGTCGGCGACGACGGCAATCAGCGTGCGGTCGAGCTGGCCCGACTGCT
>Ga0315281_10002141_pt1 | contig 29309 bp, 33 predicted proteins | sample YL17G07_0_MG_FD_204540 | JGI IMG/M metagenome (GOLD analysis project Ga0315281, IMG submission 204540) | Sediment microbial communities from Yellowstone Lake, YNP, Wyoming, USA - YL17G07_0 | ecosystem: Environmental > Aquatic > Freshwater > Lake > Sediment | place: USA: Wyoming | collected...
CAGTTTCGCTCCACGCTTCCTCCCCACACTTGGTCGCCCTCATGCAGTTGCGCTTCGCTTCGTTCGCTGTGATCAACTTACGGTGGGACTTGCACCCACAAGAGTGCGCCCATGCTGGGCGCACAAATAAAACAGGCGGGAAACGCGTAGCGTCCCCACCTGTTTAGTCCTGCCGCACAAGGCGGCGCAGAGATTCTTAAAAAGCTTATTATTTTCCGGCTGGCTTAGCGGCCGGTTTCTTGGCTGCTGGCTTTTTTGCCACCGCTTTTTTAGCAGCAGGTTTAGCCGCTGCCTTAGCTGCAGGTTTAGCTGCAGGTTTTTTAGCTGCTGGCTTTTTAGCTGCCGGCTTTTTGGCAACTGCTTTCTTAGCAGCAGGTTTTGCTGCTGCCTTAGCTACCGGTTTTTTTGCAGCAGGTTTAGCTGCAGGTTTTTTAGCTGCCGGCTTTTTGGCAACTGCTTTCTTAGCAGCGGGTTTTGCCGCTGCCTTAGCTACCGGTTTTTTTGCAGCAGGTTTAGCTGCAGGTTTTTTAGCTGCTGGCTTCTTTGCAACAGCTTTCTTAGCTGCGGGTTTTGCCGCTGCCTTAGCTGCAGGTTTAGCTGCAGGTTTAGCTGCAGGTTTAGCTGCAGGTTTAGCTGCAGGTTTAGCTGCTACTGGTTTAGCCGCTGCTACTTTTGCACCGTTGGTTTTTTTTGCTGCTGCATCATTTGCCATGCTGACTCCCTTTTTGAAAAGAAAAAACTGAATTTTTATTTCACGAGTAATGACTCAGATTATGCTACGGCTTGCGGCATTGGAACTTTAGCGCGCGGCGAATCTTTATCTCTTTGTAGTTCCTAAAACATTTCAAACAATGCTGCGTAATTCATGCATTAATTTAGTAGAACTCGTTTGCATTATCCAAACGATTCTATCAATTCTTCCATTTAAAAAAACTCCACAACCCAATATATACGGGACACTGAGGGCAGACTAATGCATTAAATTCTGGCCTGTTTCAGCCAGATATTTCCGGCGTAGAAGAAATTCGAAAGAGCTGAAGATCCGGAAACGGAACATGAAATATTTTTAAAAATATTTTTTTAAATACGCGAAATGAAACGCTCAATTTACAAATCAGGTCGATCTACTCGAGCACATTAAAAAGGCGGGAACGCAAAGCGCTCCCGCCTCAAGATAAATTCAGGCCGCATTAGCGGCCCGAAATTCAGGCGCCGGGTTGCTTGGCTGCCGCAGGTTTTGCTGCTGGTTTAGCCATTGCCTTGGCTGCTGGTTTTTTTGCAGCTGCCTTTTTAGCTGCCGGTTTTTTTGCGACTGCCTTTTTGGCGGCGGGCTTTGCTGCTGCTTTAGCTGCCGGCTTTTTTGCGACTGCCTTTTTAGCGGCGGGCTTGGCTGCTGCCTTAGCTGCTGGCTTTTTTGCGACTGCCTTTTTGGCGGCGGGTTTTGCTGCTGCCTTAGCTGCCGGCTTTTTTGCGACTGCCTTTTTGGCAGCGGGCTTGGCTGCTGCTTTAGCTGCTGGCTTGGCTGCCGCTTTGGCCGCAGGTTTAGCTGCGGGTTTAGCCGCTGCCTTAACTGCTGGCTTTGCGGCGGGTTTTGCTGCGGGTTTTGCTGCTGTCTTAACTACTGGTTTTGCAGATGCCATCATGAACTCCTTTCGAAAAGATAAACCGGTTGGTTATTTCACTTCGTGCAGAGTAATGCATGCACTTCCAAAGCGTCAGCGCTAAAACATAACCGGTTACATCGTAGACCCCACACCCCCCTATTCATGGGCGAGAGCACGAAAGCACGTTTCCGCTTGGTGAACCAATTCTATGTCAGAAATCCAGGGGAAGTACAACAATATTTTATATTTTTACATTCGGAGCTTATTGAAAACACTGGGATAATTCATAATAGTATCGGGTCGATACCAAGACAATATAAAATAACAAAAAAACAGCATGCCTTATGAGGCTTATTCCATGCGGGTTTCGAGGCGCCATGAAAACGAATGCAAAAAACTCATATCATGGGTTATTCACATATGATTTTTTTTGCGCTGTATTATTTGCGCAACAAATTACTTCAGAACTGGCATAACTGCCGAATTTAAGGGGGAAAAACGGAAGAGGGCGTGCTATATAAATTTTAGTTGGTTAGCTTTTGCCAGGGATATTTTCCAGGGCGAACAGTTGCTCGACAGTCTCGCGTTGACGGATCTGGTGTATCTGATCCTTATCAACCATCACTTCTGCTGCGCGTGGACGAGTGTTGTAGTTGGAACTCATGCTCATGCCGTAAGCACCGGCGGACATGATGGCAAGCAGATCCCCTTCCGCAATATCGAGCATACGATCATGACCGAGAAAGTCGCCGCTTTCGCAAACCGGGCCCACAACTTCATAACTGACTTTGCCTTTATTTGAAGCGACTGCACCGCCACGGATTTCGACAATCTCATGGTATGCATCATATAGGGCAGGGCGCATCAGGTCGTTCATCGCGGCATCAACAATGGCGAAATTCTTGTCGGCGCCCGGTTTGAGATATTCGACCTGCGTAAGCAACAATCCGGCATTACCCACCAGGGCGCGACCGGGCTCGATCAGAATTTTTTGTGGCCGATTAACAAACTTGGCCAGGATGTTTTGTACATAGTCGGCAACTGCAGGTGGCGTTTCGTCGCGATACCGAATGCCCAGCCCGCCGCCCAAATCAATATGGCTGATCTCAATGCCTTCATGCTGCAATTGATCGACCAATGCCAACACTCTTTCTGCAGCATCCTGGAAAGGGGCAGCATCAGTCAGTTGCGAACCGATGTGGCAATCGATACCTTTTATGGCCAGATTCGGCAGGGCCTGGGCGCGCCGATATAGCGCCACTGCATCTGTGTAGGCGACACCGAATTTGCTTTCCTTCAATCCGGTTGCGATATAAGGATGCGTTTTCGCATCCACGTCCGGGTTGACTCGAAATGAGATCGGCGCGATTTTTCCCATCTCGCCCGCGACGCGATTGAGGCGCAACATTTCGTTTTCTGATTCCAGGTTGAAGCACAAAATGTCTTCAGCCAGGGCAAAGCGCATTTCTTCGGCGGTCTTGCCCACACCCGAAAATACCGTCTTGCCGGCTTCACCACCGGCTGCCAGGACGCGCTTCAGCTCCCCGCCGGAAACGATGTCGAACCCTGCACCAAGACGCGCGAACAGGTTTAATATGGCAATATTGGGGTTGGCTTTGACGGCATAACATATAAGGTGTTCGCGTCCGGCCAGGGCCTGCGAGAATTCCTGATAGGCGCTGGCTAGTGCCGCGTGGGAATAAACATAGCACGGTGTGCCGAACTGCTCGGCAATTGCGGCAAGCGGGATCTGTTCGACGTACAGCTCGTCTTTGACGGTATGAAAAAAGGTCACTTGCTTTCCTGTTGCGTGGGTGCTGGTTTTTCCGGAAGATGGAGCGGCCCTTTGAAGCCGCAACCTTGTAAAGTGGCTGCAAGCAGCAGCAGATAGACGCACCGCATATCGTGTCCGGAATGTGAATTATGAGCGTTAAATCTTATCATAAAGGTTCAAATATGACTGAAACCGAATTCATTAAATGTGCCGATAGCGTGATGAAACGCATCGAGTCGGCAATTGATGCAAGCGAAGCTGACATCGATTGCGAAATAATCGGTGGGGGCGTCCTGGAACTCGAGTTCGAAAACGGCAGCAAGATAATTGTGAACCGTCAGGGGGCGACGCAGGAAGTCTGGGTAGCTGCAAAATCGGGTGGATTTCATTTTCGCTGGAAAGATGGCGAGTGGCGCGACACCCGCGACGACTCAGAGCTGTTTTCTGCCTTGCGCAAGCTGGTCGCACTGCAAGCCGGAATTACGATTACGTTCGATTAAGGCAGCGGTTAATATTTTAAATATGCGAATGGAATCTGTTCTACCTTTATCTACGCGGTATCCGGGCAATTATTGTCATTGAGTTATTAGTATCGGGGCGATACCATACGACATGGACAACAATATTATATTATTGCTCGAACAAGTCGAGCGATTGGGGACTCAGGCGCGTGCAAGGGTGCGCCGCGCCGGTGCGGAGCATGGTTTGCAACCGGTACATCTGCAAGCGCTGATGTTTTTGCGCGAGGCAAACCGCTACAGCAACACGCCACAAGCGCTGACCGAATACCTGGGGTTAACCAAAGGCACCGTGTCGCAAAGTCTGCTGCTACTACAGCGCAAGGGGTTGATCGATCGCTACGCCGATACCGGTGACAAACGTTTAATCCGGCTTGAGCTCACTGCTGCGGGCGAACTGTTGTTGAAAGGGATGCGTTTCATGGCGGAGTGGGGACGGGCGGCACGCGGCATCAATCCCGCCCGCATCAAGACCGCGGCGTTTGTGCTGCGGGAGACGCTGCAAAAATTCCAGGCCAAGCAAGAGATCAAAACCTTTGGCGTGTGCAATACCTGCCGCCATTGCCGCCGCGTTACCCAGCGCACTTATCTGTGCGGCTTGACTGGGGACAAGCTAAGGGTCGGTGAGACGCATTTGATTTGCCGCGAACATGCGGTCAAGGTCAAGGGCTGATCCCCTAGGCCAGTTTTTGCCGCGCCCGCTGCACCGCCAACCGTACCTGCTGCGGCGCAGTACCGCCCAAGTGATTGCGGCTGCTTAACGACCCATCCAGCGTCAACACCGCAAACACATCCTCACCTATCAGCACAGAGAATCCTTGCAGTTCACTCAGGGACAATTCACTCAGGTCGCAGCGACGACCTTCGGCATGGCGCACGACTTGCGCCACCACCTCGTGGGAATCACGAAACGGCAATCCTTTCTTGACCAGATAATCGGCCAGATCGGTGGCGGTAGCATAGCCTTGCGCCGCTGCCTGGCGCATGGCTTGCGGGTTAACGGTAATGCCGCGCAACATATCGGGAAGGATGGTGAGCGTATCGCGCAGCGTGTCCACCGTATCGAACAGCGGCTCTTTGTCTTCCTGATTGTCTTTATTATAGGCAAGCGGCTGCCCTTTCATCAGCGTGAGCAGCGCCACCAGATGGCCGTTGACGCGGCCGGTCTTGCCGCGAATCAATTCCGGCACATCCGGATTCTTTTTCTGCGGCATGATGGATGAACCGGTGCAGAAACGGTCGGCTATATTAATGAAGCCGAAGCGCGGGCTCATCCACAAAATCAGTTCTTCCGACAGGCGCGACAGGTGGGTCATGATCAGCGCGCCGCAGCCGGTGAATTCGATGGCGAAGTCGCGGTCCGAAACGGCATCAAGAGAGTTTTCGCATACCCCGTCGAATCCAAGTTCACGCGCCACCATCTCGCGGTCGATTGGGTAACTTGTCCCGGCCAGCGCAGCGGCGCCCAGCGGCAGACGGTTAACGCGCTTGCGGCAATCCTGCAACCGTTCCGCATCGCGCTTGAGCATCTCGTAATAAGCCAGCAGGTGGTGGCCAAAGCTGACCGGCTGCGCCACCTGCAAATGGGTAAAACCGGGCATGATGGTGTCGGCATGTTGCTCGGCCAGATCGACCAGCGCCAGTTGCGCGTTCTTGATCAACCCCAGCAGCGTGTCGATGGCCGCGCGCAAATACAGCCGCACATCAGTCGCCACCTGGTCGTTGCGCGAACGCGCGGTGTGCAGCCGCTTGCCGGCATCGCCGACGCGGGCGGTAAGCGCCTTCTCTATATTAAGGTGTACATCTTCCAGATCGAGCGACCATTTAAAATTGCCGCTGCGGATTTCCTCCAGGATTTCCCCCAGGCCGCGCTCGATGGCCGCCAGGTCGTCCTTGCCAAGGATGCCGGTTGCGCACAGCATACGGGCGTGGGCGAGCGAACCCTGAATATCGAATTCGGCCAGCTTAAAGTCAAACCCAATCGATGCCGTATAACGTTTCACCAGTTCCGCTACGGGTTCGGTGAAACGGCCCGACCACAATTTGTCGTCGGAAGATGCATCCTTATTCTTTTCTTGCATGGTATAAGTGCCTTATCCAGAATACTAAACATGCCAAGTATAAAACAAAACACTCACCCAATCGCGTTGCCCAATTTTCGCAACCTGGGAACCGGCTTGCGCATCCTGCTGCTGACGCAGGCCATGGGCGCGGTGGCAGCATTGCTCAAAGCGCCCGATTTGGCGGGTGCCTGGCGTATGTTTGTCGATTTTTCTGTGCTGTTGCAACCCATATTATTGGTCAGTCTGGTCGTGCTGGCCCTGGCGAATGAAACTTTAACCCGGCTGCCGTACCGGATTGGTATCGGGGCAGTGCTGCTGCTGGAGCTCGTGATCACAGCGCTGGTACACCAACAAATCCAGAGCATGTTCGGTATTTACGACCTGGCGACGCTGCCGCGTTATGCGCTGTTTAGCCTGATCGCTACCGGCGTACTGCTCGGCTATTTCAATCTGCGCGACCGGGCCTTGTCTCCCGCTTTTGGTGAGGCACGTCTGCAAGCCCTGCAAGCGCGGATTCGTCCACACTTTCTATTTAATAGTATCAATGCCGTGTTGAGCCTGATCCGCAGCGAACCACGTCAAGCAGAACGGGCGCTGGAAAATCTGGCAGAACTGTTCCGCGTGCTGATGGCGGACAACCGGCAGTTGGCGCCGCTCGGAGATGAAGTGCGCCTGTGCCGGCAATACCTGGAACTGGAGCAACTGCGTTTGGGCGAGCGCCTGCAAGTTGCGTGGCACGTAGACAAGATGCCGGAAGAGGCGCTGATCCCGCCGCTGCTGCTGCAGCCGCTGGTTGAAAACGCGGTCTATCACGGCATCGAACCCTCCAGCCAGCCCGGCGAAATCAACATCAACATCTACCGCAACCGCAATCAGGTGCATCTGGTGATCCGCAACCCCTACCAGCATGACGGCGACCATCATGGCGGCAACAAGATGGCGCTGCAAAATATCCGCGAACGGCTGGCGCTGCACTTCGACGCGGAGGGTCTGCTGGATACCACCATCACCGGCAACGTCTATCAAGTCCACATCATGTTGCCCTATACGGTGGCGCGCGCATGAGCGGAATAAACGACAAACCCCTGCGCGTGCTGATCGTCGACGACGAAGCCCCTGCGCGTCGCCGCTTGCGCGAACTGCTCGCGGATTGTGCCGCGCAGCAGCCATTACAGGTCACGGACGAAGCGCGCAACGGCGTAGAAGCGCTGGCGTCACTGGAGCGGCAACCTGCCGACATCGTGCTGCTGGATATCCGCATGCCAGAGATGGACGGCATCGAACTGGCGCAGCATCTGCAAAAAATGCCACAACCCCCCGCAGTGATTTTCACCACCGCCTACGACGACTACGCGCTCAAAGCATTCGAAGTGAATGCCATCGACTACCTGCTCAAACCGATCCGTGGGGAGCGCCTGCTCAATGCCCTGAAAAAAGCCAAGGCCCTCACCCCGACCGGCGTAGGCGCACTACGCGAAGCAAGCGGAAGACCGCGCAGCCACCTGAGCGTAGTAGAGCGCGGTCGCATCCTGCTGGTACCGGTTGCCGAAATCATCTACCTCAGAGCCGAATTGAAATACGTCACCCTGCGCACCGCCACTCGCGAACACCTGCTGGAAGAATCCCTCACCAAGCTGGAGCAGGAATACGGTGAACGCTTCGTGCGCGTGCACCGCAGTTGTCTGGTCGCACGCGAGCATATCGTCGGCTTCGCCAAAACCGATCACGAAGAATCGGGGGACGAGCAGCAAAGCAATTGGGTGGTGCTACTGAAAGGACTGGAAGAAACGCTACCGGTCAGCCGGCGTCATCAATCGGTGATCAAGGAATTCAAGCGGGGTTGAAGCTATTTCGGTTACATCGATGGTCCCAGTGCGACCCTTATGCGCCATTCAAGTGAGATTTATGAACGGCTGAGAAGCGGCAAACTACGGACAGATTGTCCCCCAGAGGCTGTCCGTACTCTGCTCTTCCTACTTCACATGCGTGCCGTTTAGAGACGATATCAACCTCTGACGCCTGTGCCAGACACCCTCTGTGGTTCAGAGACCTCGCCGCGCGCAGGGGCAGTGAGTTCTTTACGCACCTCACCAGCTTTTTCATTTATGTAGCTGCCGATATCGTCCCCGATTGAAGTTCGCGGCTGTGAATATCCGCCTGGCTCTGTATCCCTTGCATTTACCGCACCAGAACCCATCGCAGCGCACATTAATACGATAACCATCATTTTGTTCATCTCATTTGCTCCTATCAAGTTGTTGTACACCATGTTTGGTAGCCCCTGTAGGACTCGAACCTACACACCTTACGGCACTGCGTTCTAAGCGCAGCATGTCTACCAATTCCATAGAGATGGCCGCAACTAATGCTCTTATACATTCTGAGTATGACGGCAGGCACGACATTCCCATCAAGTACGCCAAACTTCAATGTATTGCTTACCATGGCCAAAACCAGGTTTGCGAAGAGAAAAGAATGGATCTGTCAAAGAAGATTGATGCCAAGATCGGCAGAGAGGATGCTATGGCATTTTTTCTAAGAACCATGGGCGACTGCGGTATAAGGAGAGAAATTGGCCCTGTGCGCACATTTTCGCTTGATGACTCAAAGAAATATAGGTACGTGCCAAAGCAGTGGCAATGATCTTGCATAAGGTGAAGGGATCACATCTTGTAATATGATATTTTGCAAGAATTGCAGGGCGCGTTCCGCGCACATTTGATTAACTTGCCGGGGGCTGCCCGGCAGCAGGTTACTTTATTTTCTTGCCCAAAATAAAGTAACCAAACAAAAAGGCACCCTGCTGCGCCGTCCCTACGGGATACCTTCGGTTTGGCAGTCAAATTGGGCGGCTGCGCAACTCGCCCTGACAGCTTGCACAAAACACAAGCTGCTGCGGAGCTCAGACAGTGCTCGCCTTCATCCCAATTTAACTGCCAACCCTCAGCGGCGCAGAAAGGGGATTTCAAATCACGTTCCGTCACGCGCTTGCGCGTGGCAATGCTTTGATTCTGTCCGGGCTTTGCCCGGACAGGGTGTTGAAGTTTTCTTTTGAAGTGTGGTTCCCCTTTTCCTCCGCCGAGTAGCACAGCCGAGCCGGGGGAAGTCGGCGAGGACTGTTTGAGCACGTGGACGCGAAGCGGATCGTGCGAGTTACGCATACGATCTTTCATCCGCTTTAGCGGATAGAAAGTCGGAGTCCCCTTGTGGGGCAACGACCGGCTTGGCGAGCAACGCAGGCAACCCGCTGCCGGGCCGTCCCCGACAATCCCCAAATCCCGCGCGAAACGTACCCTCAACCTATGGGCATGTTCATCCATATTTGCCCAACTTCCCGCTCCACTTCAACCCCACCAGCGGTTAACCGATAGGTGAGAGAGCAACAAACTTGGGGATTGGATAAAACAGCAGGGTTCAGCACCCCATAGTTCTCGCCTGCGCAACGTGCGGAATGGGTTACCAGGCCGGGATGGCCTTCTCGTTTTAAGCGAGCACCGATTCCCTGAGTGAACAGGTGGCTGTCCGGGTTAATCAAATCCGGGTAGGCCGATACACGTGGTCGCAGATCAGCCAAGGCAGCGTCGCAACGCACCCAATACACCTTACGTTCGCCAATAATGCTTTCCCGGTCGCCGCGAACAACCAACTGGTCATATTCTGCATCGGCCAGCATTCCCTTGTGCCAGTGATGGACAGTTTCAAGCACGGAAGTTTCCACGCTCTCCCCGCCATACCAAATGCCGAAGCTGCCATCGCAGAAGCGGCTGGCCATCCAGTTTTTGAAGGGATACTCGATGGCGTTAAACCACTCAGCTTCCTCGAAGGGGCGGTCAATATTGGTGGCATGGGAGACGTAGCTATGGGGCTTGGTAGCGATCTCGTGGTTTTGAGCAATCTGCCAGTCCGTGGGATCAGCGGAGAGGTCATCGAACAGGTCTTGTGATAATCGTATGGATTTGATGTTGCGGGCAAGGTTCTGATGAACATCCGCCAGGGGCAGACCCGCAAAAAAAGTATCCATCAGCTCCCTCGACTTCGGTCCAGGTAGGCCCGGACCATTAGCATACCGGTGAAGCCCCACTCCCTTATCGCCTCGACGGGGGTCAGGCCATCAAAGGCACGGTTGCGTCTAGTCATCCAGGCATAGGCCAGGTCTCGGTCCTGGGGAAAAATCAGGCGCAGATTCTTATGAATGGCCAGCAAGTGGCCAGCTCGCTCCAGCAAATCGCGGCTGGCCGCCAAAGGTTCACCTTTACGGTAGCGGCTCAACGCCGCCCGGTTGCCAGTGGACAGGCCGAGCATAGCCAACTGGTCTTCGCTACCCAGGCTCCAGTGTTCAAAGGCACGAGTCACCATACGCGCCAGGGCGCCACGATCTTGATCTTGGTAGTTGTATGCTGCGATGGCTTGGTTCATGGCTCCTCCTGCATCTATATAATAATTGTAGCAGTTATTGTTGCAAATGCAACAATCGAGGGCGCAGCAGTGCTGAGTATGGTAGTCCGTTGACTACGAGATCAATTTACATAAGCCAACGTAAATTACGTGCAGTAGTTCCAGCTTGGTCAGACAGGCAGTGCCAGATGGCTTTACGCTAAAGCATCCAAACTACATTTTCTTCAGCTTGGCATCGCTGGAAAACACAAACGCGTCGGAATAAAACTCATCTTCCGGCAAGCCCTGCGCGATGAAGCTCTTGTGTGCCGCTTCCACCATCGCGGGGGTACCGCAGGCGTAGACCTGATAGCCGCTGAGATCGGCGATGTCTGCTAACACGGCCTCATGCACCAACCCTGTCCGGCCTTGCCAGTGGTCTTCCGGCATGGGTTCGGACAGTACCGGCACGTAGCTGAAATAGCCATGTCGCTGCGCCCATTGCTCGGGCAGTGCGGGCATATACAGATCACGGTGGGCGCGGGCACCCCAGTACATTTTCATGGTGCGGGTGATGCCCTTGTGGAAGGCGTGTTCGACGATGCCTTTGATGGGCGCGAAACCGGTGCCGCTGGCCAGAAAAATTATTGGCTTGTCGCTGTCTTCGCGCAGGAAGAAAGTGCCGAGCGGGCCTTCGAAGCGCAGAATGTCTTTTACCTTCATCGTGGTGAAAACGTGTTCGCTGAAAGAACCGCCGGCGACGTTGCGCACGTGCAGTTCCAGCAGCTCATCATCGTGGGGCGCGTTGCCCAGCGAGAAACTGCGCCGCTTGCCGTCCTTGAGCAGAATGTCGATGTACTGGCCGGCCAGGAATTGCAGGCGCTCGTTGGCGGGTAGCTTGAGCTTGAGTACGACTACATCGTGTGCCACTTTCTCAAGTTGCTGCACGCGACAGGGCAGGGTTTTGACTTGAATATCCTTGATTGCGCCGATTTCGCGGCACTCTATGGTGAGGTCGGATAGCGGTATGGCACAGCAGAACAACGCCATGCCTGCCTGCTTTTCTTCTTCACTGAGCGTGCTGGCTTGATAGGTGCCGTAATCCACCGTGCCATTCAGGATTTTGCCTTTGCACGAGCCGCAGGCGCCATTGCGGCAGCCGTAGGGCAGGGGAAAGTTTTCGCGCAACGCGGATTCAAGGACGGTTTCACCCTCCTGCGCGGTGTATGTGTGGCCGCTTGGCCTGATGCTGATTTGATGTGACATTCCTATCCTTAGTGCTTGTTCGGTTGCAGCCAAGCGGCAAGGCTATCCAAATTCCCTTACACTACTGGCCTATGCAACGACTGCTTATTATCGGCTGTGGCGACATTGGCCTGCGCGCGGCCAAACTGCTTGTCACCCGTTACCGCGTTTATGCTTTGGTGCGTGACCCGTGTCAGGCCGGGAAGCTACGTGCTATTGGCGTCATCCCGATAACGGGTGACCTGGACCAGCGCAGCACCCTTAACCGGCTGACTGGCCTGGCACAGCTTGTGTTGCATTTTGCCCCCCCGCCCAGTCAGGGTACATCCGACTCGCGCACACGGAACCTGTTGGCAGCGTTGGGAAAAACCGCGAGTCTACCACAACGTCTGGTCTACATCAGCACCAGCGGGGTATATGGCAATTGCGCCGGGGCGTTGGTTCCAGAAACGCGGCGTATCAATCCGACCAACCCCCGCGCCTTGCGCCGCGCCGATGCGGAGAGCCGCCTGCGCGCCTGGGTGCGGCGCAGCGGCGTAGCGGTCAGCATCCTGCGTGTGCCGGGAATTTATTGCGCCAGCCGCCTGCCGCTGGAACGCCTGAAGAGCGGCACGCCCGCCTTGAACGCTGAAGAGGACGGCTATACCAACCACATCCACGCGCAGGATCTGGCGCGGGTTACCATTGCAGCCTTGCGCCGCGGCAAGCCATGCCGCATCTACAACACAAGCGACAACTCGCATCTGAAAATGGGCGATTATTTCGATTTTGTTGCCGACCGCTTCGGCCTGCCGCGTCCGCCGCGCGTTTCCTGGGCAGAAGCCAAGCAACGCATCCCGGAAAGTTTGCTGTCCTTTATGTCTGAATCACGACGACTGGTGAATAAGCGCATGAAGCGCGAACTGGGCGTGAAACTGCTGTACCCGGATGTGGCGAGCGGCATGCTGCAGGAATAAGTCTCCCTCCCTGCTGTGCTAGATTGAAAGCATAGCAAGGAGCCAGGTATGCAAGCGTTTCTAGGGATTTCCGTGTGGATCGCGCTGGCGACAGTGCTGCCGGGGCTGGTTACCATCGCCGTGCTGTATGGGGCTTTCGCGTTGGCCAACCCGGCGCTGCTCGAAGCGGGCGTTCCCGCTATCGAAGGGCTGAACGAATGGGTTTTCGGCGGGTTGGCCATCACTATCATGATCCTGACCCAGGCGCTGGGTATCCTGCTGGAAGGCCTGTTCATCCGCAACCAGTGGCTCGGGCCGGCGCAACGGGATATCCGGATTCCAGAAGGCATCGATCCGCTGGGGCTGACCCATTTTTCGCTGGAACCCTACGCCGAATACCAGGGGCTCTATCTGCTGCTGGCGGAATTACGCGAGCATGAAGATGCGCAGGGTCATCTGCAGCGTGCACTGGCGCAATTTTTTCTCACCAACAATACGCTGATTTCCTACGCTTCCGGTATCGTGGCGACGCTGCTGATTGGCTGGTATACCGCCGGATCGGATACGCTGATGGCGCAGATTTATCTGGCCGTTCTCGCGGTTTGTCTACTGGTGAGCTTCAAGGTGGCACGCATCCGCTTCGAGGTCATGGCCAAGGCGCTGTGGGCGGCGCGGCGGCGCAGGATTGAGCCGGAAGAAGAAACCGGGCAGAAAGTGCCGGTCTACATCGAAATCTAACGCAGCCGGTCGGAACTCGTCTCGCGCCGATATTCCCCTTCAATTACGCCATCGTCTGCGGGAGTTGTGAAAACCCGGCGGCGCGGACGGGGAATAAGCAGCAGCCCCAGCGCAATCACATCGCTGATGACACCAGGGAAAATTAGCAGCAGACCGGCCAGCAGTGTGCGCCCACTATCGAAAAACGCAACCAGCGGCGACTGCCCGCTGTGCAGGGCGCTGATCACCCTGCCGAAAAATGCCAGCTTCTCTTCCCGGATCAGCACCCAGCCGGCGACCGCACTTGCGACCAGCCATGGCAGCAGCCACCAGCCGATTTGATCCGCCACCCTGAACATGGCATAAATCTCCAGGGCGGGAAAACAGAGTAGAATAATGAGCGGAAAAAATAGGCGCATGGGACTCGATATGGGGGCGATTCTGGTTATTACCAACCTGCCGGATCAGGACAGCGCACAACGCTTGGCCAACATCCTGATCGACGCGCGGTTGGCCGCTTGCGTTAACTTGCTGGCGCCCTGCACTTCGGTTTACCGCTGGCAAGGCAAAATCGAATCAGCGCAGGAAACACCAGTGCTGATTAAAACATCGGAGGTGCTTTATGGCAAGGTGGAGCAGGCTATCCGTGCCCACCACCCCTATGAACTTCCGGAAATCATCAGTGTCGCAATCAAGGATGGGCTACCCGCTTATCTGGCCTGGATTGCCACGGAAACAACCCAAAAATAATTAGTACAGGATCACATGAAAAGAATTTTTGCCGTATTGCTGGCGTTATTTTCCTTGACCACTTTTGCTGCCGAGGGCGATTTTCTCGACCCGGAGCAGGCGTTCAAATTATCAGTGCGGGCGCTGGATGCCAATACCATCGAGCTGCGTTACCGCATCGCCGATGGCTATTACATGTATCGGGAGCGCTTCAAGTTCCAGGCGCAGCCGGTTAGCGTTACCCTGGGCACACCCGGATTCCCTCCCGGGAAAGTTAAGGAAGACGCGAATTTCGGCCGGGTTGAAACTTATCGCCAGGATTTAGTGATCAAGTTGCCGGTGGTACGTTCCACCACTGGGGAACAAGCCGTGACGTTGAAGGTGACGGCGCAGGGCTGCGCTGATGCAGGTCTTTGTTATAACCCCTTCGATCAAGTCGTGAGTGTGAACCTGCCCTCTACCGCGGCGACATCTTCCGTTGCCCCTGTTGCCGGCAGTGCATTGGCGTCCCTGAAAAACCTGGTGACCAGTTTTGGCGGCACAGCCGAAAATGAATTCCTGCCGCCGGACCAGGCTTTCAAGCTGAATGTCAGCGTGCGCGATATTAATACCCTGGTGGCCGATTTCGAGGTGGTTAAGGATTATTACCTGTACCGCGACAAGGCGAAATTCACGGTGCAGGGCAATCCCGGCGTCAGCATTGTGGATGTCGTATTCCCGCAAGCAGACGAAAAGGTGGATAAGAGCTTCGGCAAAATGGCGGTTTACCACCAGCCATTTAAGGTGCTGATCAAGCTCAAACGCGATGTCGGGGCTGCGGACAAATTCGTACTGGCGGCTACCTATCAGGGTTGCAGCGAGAAAGGTATCTGCTATCCGCCGCTCAACAAGACATACGATCTGAGTCTGGCCGGCGCGCCGGCTGCCGTTGCAACCAGCACTCCCTCTGCCGCAAACGGCTCGGGGCTCTCCGAATCCTTGCAAATCGCCAACCTGTTCAAGGGCGGCAGTTTTTGGCTGATTATCGCGGGCTTCTTTGGCTTCGGATTGCTGCTCTCCCTTACCCCTTGCGTGTTCCCCATGATCCCCATCCTCTCCGGGATTATCGTCGGTCAGGGTAAATCGGTGACCAAGGCGCATGGTTTTGTGTTGTCAGTTGTTTACGTGCTGGGCATGGCAATCACCTATGCCCTGGCCGGTGTCGCAGCGGGTCTTTCCGGCAGCTTGCTCTCGGCAGCCCTGCAAAATCCCTGGGTACTCGGCAGCTTTGCGCTGGTGTTCGTCGTGCTGTCGTTTTCCATGTTTGGCTTCTACGAACTGCAAATGCCGGCGGCGTTGCAGAGCAAATTCTCCGATACCAGCAACAAGATGAAGGGCGGCAGTTTTGTTGGTGTCTTCATCATGGGATCGCTCTCGGCACTGATCTGTGGTCCTTGCGTAGCAGCACCGCTGGCTGGTGCCTTGTTATACATCGGCCAGACCCACAATGTCTGGCTGGGCGGTTCGGCGCTGTTCGCAATGGCTTTGGGGATGGGGGTGCCGCTGCTGCTGGTTGGGCTTTCCGCCGGGGCGCTGATGCCCCGCGCGGGTGGCTGGATGACCGCAGTCAAAAGCTTTTTCGGGGTGCTGCTGCTGGCGGTTGCGATCTGGCTGATTTCGCCGGTGATCCCCGTGTTGGCGCATATGCTGCTATGGTCTGCGCTGTTGATTGTGTCGGCAATTTATCTGCGCGCCCTTGACCCGTTGCCGGTCAACGCCAGCGGTTTCGTCAAGTTCTGGAAAGGTGTCGGCATCATCTCCCTGGTGGTGGGTGCAGCCCTGCTGATCGGGGCACTGAGTGGTGGCCGTGACATTTTGCAACCTCTGACCGGGCTCAGAGCGGGAGGAATCACCTCACCCGCAGCAGCGGCCGAGACTGGCCCCAAGTTCGAGCGTATCAAAAGCGTGGCGGAACTGGAGGCCCGTATCCAGCAAGCCAACGGCCGCCATGTGATGCTCGATTTCTACGCCGACTGGTGTGTTTCGTGCAAGGAGATGGAGCGCTTCACTTTCGCCGACCCGAAAGTGCAGGCCAAGCTGGCTAATGCGCTGCTGTTGCAGGCCGACGTGACGGCAAACAGCGCTGACGACAAGGCGCTGCTGAAGAAATTCAGCCTGTTCGGTCCGCCCGGAATCATTTTCTTCGACAACAGCGGCAACGAAATCCCGGCAGCGCGCGTAGTCGGCTATCAAACCCCGGAAAAATTCCTGCAAACCTTGAGCGCGTTGGCGCAGTAACCGCGTGGCTGAGCGCCCCAACCGCACATGGCGTGAGTTTGCTGTGGTGGCTGCACTTGCGATTAGCGGGCTGACCTTCCTCGCTTACTCGTGGCGTGAGGCCGGCATCGCCCTGGTCACGGGGCAGCAGGAAATCACGCCCGATGCCCTGTTCCAATCCAGATTCGATGATCTGGATGGGCAATCCCATTCCCTCAGTGAATGGCAGGGCAAGGTGTTGGTGGTGAACTTCTGGGCGACCTGGTGCCATCCTTGCCGCCTGGAGATCCCGGAATTTATCCAGCTACAGAATAAATATCGGCAGCAGGGTTTGGTATTTGTCGGTCTGGCACTGGACCAAAAAGACAAAGTTCGCTCGTTCGTCGGCGAAATTGGTGTTAACTATCCAATATTGCTAGGAGATCTGGGCGGTATGGATTTGGCGCGCAAAATGGGAAACGGGATCGGAAACCTGCCCTATACTGTAGTTTTCGACCGCAGCGGCAAGCTGGTTGCTACAAAACTGGGCGTAACCACCGCCACCCAGATGGAAGCCCTGATTGCCCCTCTTCTCTAGCCCTGAACCCTTTTCCAGAGCTGATTTTGGCAGGGTTGACAACGGTAAAATCAGCAAAAAGCTGGACAAAATCGTAGAACTTGCGGCAAACTGCACGCTATGAAGAAAACGACTTCCAAGTCGGGTTCGGCAACGAAACCCCCCGTTTTACCCAAGGGGCGCACAGCCAAACACCAAAAAATCCTGGTGTTGCACGGACCCAACCTGAATCTGCTGGGAACACGCGAGCCGGCTCACTACGGCAACCAAACCCTGGCCGACATCGACAACCGGCTCAAGCAGTTGGCGCAGGCGGCCGGTGTCGAGCTGGATTGTTTTCAAAACAACGCAGAAGTCGAGTTGATCGAACGCGTTCACCAGGCCGGGGCGCAGCAGGTTGCATTTATCGTGGTTAACCCCGCTGCCTTTACGCACACCAGCATCGCTTTGCGCGATGCGCTGGCAGGGGTAGCCATCCCTTTCATCGAAGTGCATTTGTCCAACGTCTTCGCCCGGGAAGCGTTCCGGCACCACTCGTATTTTTCCGACCTGGCGGTCGGGGTAATCAGCGGACTCGGTGCCAAGGGTTATGAAATGGCGTTGCAATATGCGCTGCAACAATTAACTAAGGACTAACATGGATCTGAGAAAACTCAAGAAATTGATCGACTTGGTCCAGGAATCCGGCATTGCCGAACTGGAAATCAACGAAGGTGAAGAGCGGGTTCGTATTGCCCGCGTGCTTCAAGGTGCACCGCAGATGATGCACGCCCCCATGATGGCACCGGCTGCAAATGTGGTCGTGCCTGTAGCGGCAGCCGAAATCGAACCCGGCTTGCCGGAAGGGCATGTAGTGCGCTCACCCATGGTCGGTACTTTTTACCGGGCACCTTCTCCCGGTGCCAAGAACTTCGTCGAGGTTGGCCAGTCGGTCAATGCCGGCGAAACCATGTGCATCATCGAAGCCATGAAGCTGCTCAACGAAATCGAGACCGATCAGGGCGGCGTGATCAAGGCGATCCTGGTAGAAAACGGGCAACCCGTCGAGTACGGCGAACCCTTGTTTGTTATCGGCTGACAATAGCGGCGGTGCGCCGGATGCCCTTATCAGGCACGGTGCTTCCCGATTTCTCATGACTCACTTCTCACATATCACTGGGCTGTAATGTTCGAAAAAATTCTCATTGCCAATCGCGGAGAAATCGCGCTCCGTATCCAGCGTGCTTGTCGCGAAATGGGCATCAAGACCGTCGCGGTGCATTCCGAAGCCGACGCCGATGCGAAATATGTAAAGCTGGCGGATGAGTCGGTATGTATCGGCCCTGCTCAGTCCAGCCTGAGCTACCTGAATGTTCCCGCCATCATTGCCGCTGCGGAAGTGACTGATGCCGAGGCGATCCATCCCGGCTACGGCTTTCTCTCAGAAAATGCCGATTTTGCAGAACGCGTGGAGAACAGCGGCTTCGTCTTCATCGGGCCGCGCCCGGAAACGATCCGCCTGATGGGGGATAAAGTCAGCGCCAAGGATGCCATGAAGGAAGCCGGCGTTCCTTGCGTGCCAGGCTCGGAAGGCGCCCTGACTGAAGACCCTGAGGAAATTCTCAGTACCGCCCTGGCCGTTGGCTATCCGGTCATCATCAAGGCTTCCGGCGGCGGCGGCGGACGCGGCATGCGCGTGGTGCATACAGAAGCGGCGCTGCTGGCTGCAGTGAAACTGACCCAGGCCGAGGCCCAGAACGCCTTCGGCAACCCCGTGGTGTACCTGGAAAAGTACCTGGAAAACCCGCGTCACATCGAGATCCAGATACTGGCGGATGAACACGGCCACGCGGTGCATCTGGGCGAGCGTGATTGCTCCATGCAAAGACGTCACCAGAAAATTCTGGAGGAAGCTCCGGCCCCAGGTTTGTCGCTCAAACTGCGCGACAAGATCGGCGAGCGTTGCGCAGAAGCCTGTCGCAAGATCGGCTATCGCGGTGCGGGGACGTTCGAATTTCTGTATGAAAACGACGAGTTCTATTTCATCGAAATGAACACGCGGGTGCAGGTCGAACACCCGGTAACAGAGCAAATCACCGGCATCGATATTGTGCAGGAGCAAATCCATATCGCCGCGGGTGAGCCGCTGCGCTTCAAGCAGAAAGATATCCAGTTCCGCGGTCATGCCATCGAGTGCCGCATCAACGCGGAGAATCCTGTGACCTTTGTCCCCTCGCCCGGGCGCATCACCCTTTACCACACCCCGGGCGGACCCGGCATCCGGGTGGATTCTCATGTGTACCAGAATTACTACGTGCCGCCCCATTACGACTCCATGATCGGCAAGCTGATCGCCCACGGCGAAACCCGCCAGCAGGCTATCGCGCGGATGCGCACGGCGCTCACCGAGCTGGTGGTGGAAGGCATACAGACCAACACCCGGCTACACCTTGACCTGATGTACGATGCAGCGTTTTTGGCGGGTGGCGCCAGCATCCACTATCTGGAGCAGAAGATGGCCAATCTGAAAAAGAGCGATGCCGGCTGAAAGCCGCAGACCGAACGAGACCGGCCATGACATGGCAATCGCTGAAAATAGAGGCTGACGAAGCAACCGCTGAAACTTTAAGCGACGTGCTGCTCGAACTGGGGGCGTTGTCGGTAAGTCTGGAAGACGCACAAGCCGGTACCGATCAAGAACAACCGATATTCGGCGAACCCGGCATGCCACCCGCGGACCTGTGGCAGCGCAGCGTGGTCAGCGCGCTGTTTCCTCCAGAGGCCGATATCGCGGCACTGGTCCTGCAGGCGGGGCAGTCCGTCAATCTGCAAAGCAATCTGCGCTATACCGTAGAGCAGGTCCCGGAACAAGATTGGGTGCGCCTGACCCAAGCGCAGTTCGAGCCTATCCAGATCTCGCCCCGGCTGTGGATTACTCCCACCTGGCACAGCACCCCCGATCCGGACGCAATCAACCTCATTCTGGACCCCGGCCTGGCCTTTGGCACCGGCAGCCATCCCACCACACGATTGTGTCTGCAGTGGCTGGATCAATGCCTGCATAACGGTGAAAGCGTGTTGGACTACGGCTGCGGTTCGGGCGTGCTGGCCATAGCGGCGATGAAGCTGGGTGCAGGCCAGGTCACGGGTGTCGACATTGACCCGCAAGCGATTCAGGCCAGCCGCAGCAATGCCGAGCAGAATCAGGTTACGGCACAGTTCTCCCTGCCCGACGCGGCACAGCAGATCGAGGCTGATGTCGTTGTCGCCAACATTCTCACCAACCCGCTCAAAGTGCTTGCCCCGATTTTAGCGCAAGCTGCCCGCCCTGGCGGCCGCATCGTATTGTCCGGCATCCTGGCGGAGCAAGCGCAAGCCGTGCGTGATGTCTACGAGCGCTGGTTCGACATGAGCGAATTCGGCGTCGATGAAGGTTGGGCATGCCTTACGGGGACAAAGAGGGTAAGCCGATGAGCATGGTCACCACCTGCCCGTCCTGCCAGACCACCTTCGGCGTGACCACCGAGCAACTCAGCGCACATCAGGGTGACGTGCGCTGCGGCCGTTGCGGAATAGTGTTCAACGCGTTCGACAGCCTTGCGCCGCGCAAAGCAGAGCTACCGGAAGCGGAGCCGCTTTTGGTATCGGAGCCGGAACAAATGGCGCCTTTGGATGAAACCGAACTCGCGGATGACATCACGGCAGCGCTCGCGCCAGAAGGTGAGGCATGGCCCGAACCCGCATTACTCAAACAGGAAAAAGATTTTTCCGAAGCGCCTCCCGCGCCTGCCCTCGTGAATGCTTTCGATGACGAGCTGCTGGAAGAGGCGGCCCCTCTCGAACCGGAGCAACCGCAACCACGCAACTATATTTGGGCCTGGGCCATCGGTTCAGTCTTGATGCTAGTGCTGTTGCTGGGCCAGGCAAGCTTTTTCTACCGCACGGAGATTGCCGCGAATTATCCGTTTATGAAACCGACGCTGGAGCAATCCTGCGCTGTGCTCGGCTGCACTGTGGAACTGCCAAAAAAACCGGAACTGCTGCGCATTGAAAGTTCCGACCTGGAATCCGATCCGGCGCAAGCTGCAGTGATTCGGCTCAGCGCACTGGTGATCAACCAGGCCAAATTCCGTCAGGCTTACCCGTCGCTTGAACTCACCCTGACCGATGCCCGCGATCAAGCCGTGGCGCGGCGAATTTTCCAACCTGCGGAATACCTCCCTCCAGGAGCCAACATTAGAACCGGAGTGGGCGCCCGTGGGGAAATCAACGTAAAGCTCGATCTCAATATCGGCAACCTGGCAGCAGCGGGTTATCGGTTATACGTGCTTTACCCTTAACTCGGGGACCCGTTGTCAAAGTTGCCGAAATGCCTCCCCTGCGCTATAGTTGCGCTTGCCAAAAACCCTGGTGGGAGAGTGTGCAGTCTTGAACTGCACCGCCGAAGGCGCAATCACCCGTAACCGCTCAGGCACAAGGAACCGCTTGGGGTAAGGCAACTCTGGAGAGCGCTTTTCGTTGTGGTTTGACGAAGCAGCCACCGAAGGGGCACGCGGCTCAGGGCATTTCCCCTACCGTAATCTCTCAGGTAAATAGGACAGAGGGGTGAAGATTGCAGTCCATGACTGTAGCCTTCACCCCTTTTTCATTTTGGTGCCCGATGCCGTTAACTGCCACACAACCTCGCAATGTCGCACGCATGCCGGTCTGGATACGCCAGAACCTCGGCCGCGATGGGCATTACCCGGACACCGCTTTGGCGGTGCGCGACAACCGGCTGAACACGGTGTGCGAAGAAGCGCGCTGCCCCAATCGCGGCGAATGCTGGAGCCGTGGTACGGCCACGTTCATGCTGTTGGGCGATACCTGTACCCGCGCCTGCGGCTTTTGCTCGGTGAAAACCGGCAAACCCGACTGGTTCGATGCGGACGAGCCGCGCCGGATTGCCGCTGCGGTAGCCACCATGCAACTGAGTTACATCGTGCTCACTTCGGTCAATCGCGATGATCTGCCGGATGGTGGCGCAAGCGTGTTCGCAGAGAGCCTGCGCCAGCTGCGCTTGCAGGATCCGCAAATCGGTGTGGAATTCCTCACCCCGGATTTCCGCAACTGCCAGGAACAGGCGCTGGATACGGTGCAGCAAGCGCTGGAACTGCCCCTCGGCACAAGGCGCGATCTGGTGTGGGGGCACAACGTGGAAACGGTGCCAAGGCTGTATCAAACAGCGCGCAAGGGTTCCAAATATGCGCGTTCGCTGGCCATGCTGCGGGCTGCCGCCACGCTCCCCGGCGTGGAAGCCAAATCGGCCTTGATGCTGGGGCTGGGCGAGACACAAGAGGAAGTGCTGGCGGTGCTGCGCGACCTGCGCGAGTGCGGTGTGGCGCGCGTGTCACTCGGTCAATATTTGCGGCCCTCGCTGGAGCATCTGCCGGTGCAGGAATACATCCACCCCGATGCATTTGCCGAATATGAACAACTGGCGCGCGCACTGGGCTTTGCCTGGGTCAAGGCCGGGCCGCTGGTGCGCAGCTCTTATTACGCAGAAGAACAACAAGGAATCGGTTCATGCTGAAACAAACTCCTCTCAACCAGGCGCACCGCGACATGGGTGCCAAGATGGTCGATTTCGGCGGCTGGGATATGCCGCTCCACTATGGTTCGCAGATTGAGGAACATCATCAGGTGCGGCGCGATGCGGGCATGTTCGACGTCTCGCACATGCAGGTGGTGGATGTGACCGGCGCCGATGCGCGCGATTTTTTGCGCCACCTGGTAGCAAACAACGTGGACAAGCTGAAAGATACGGGCAAGGCCTTGTACTCCTGCATGTTGAACCCGCAAGGCGGCGTGATCGACGACCTGATCATCTATTACATGCGCGACGACTGGTTTCGTGTAGTCGTGAACGCCGGCACCGCCGACAAGGATTTGGCCTGGATGGAATCCATGCGCGGCCAACTGGGCTCGGGCGTGGAAATCCGCGCGCGGCGCGATCTGGCGATGATCGCCGTGCAAGGGCCGAACGCCCGTGCCAAAGCATGGCAAGCGATTCCGGAAGTGCGGGAAGCAAGCGAATTGCTCAAACCGTTCCAGGCGGCAGAATGCCAAAGCTATTTTATCGGCCGCACCGGCTACACTGGGGAAGATGGTTTCGAGATCGTGCTGCCGGCAGAAAAAGCTGTTTCGACCTGGCTGGCCCTGTCCCATGCCGGGGTCGCACCGATCGGCTTGGGCGCGCGCGACACCTTGCGCCTGGAAGCAGGCATGAACCTGTACGGCCAGGATATGGACGAAACGGTGAACCCACTTGAATCCGGTCTGGCGTGGACAGTGGACCTGACCAGCCCGCGCGATTTCATAGGCAAGGCAGCGCTGCAAGCAACGCCTGTCATGCGCCAGATGGTGGGCTTGGTGCTGCAGGATAAGGGCGTGTTGCGCGCCCACCAGAAAGTGCTGTCGGCGCAGGGTAACGGCGAAATTACCAGCGGTACTTTTTCACCTACGCTCAGCCAGTCCATCGCTCTGGCGCGGCTGCCGGCTGGGGTCGAATTGGGCGATCTGGTGCAGGTGGAAGTGCGCGACAAACTGCTGAGCGCCAAGGTGGTGAAATATCCGTTTGTACGCAACGGCAAAAGTTTAATTTAGGGGAGCAATATCAAGATGAACATTCCAACCGATCTGAAATACACCAAGTCCCATGAATGGGTGAAAGCCGAAGCCGACGGCACGCTCACTATCGGCATTACCCATCACGCCCAGGATTTGCTGGGCGACATGGTGTTCGTGGAAAATCCGGCTGCCGGGCGCAAACTGGCGGCGGGTGAAGAGTGCGCCGTAGTGGAGTCGGTCAAGGCCGCTTCCGATGTGTATGCCCCGGTCGCCGGTGAAGTGATCGCCGCCAACAGCGAAGTGGAAAATGCCCCGGAAAAAATCAATCAGGATGCTTACGCTGCCTGGATGTTCAAGCTCAAACCGGATAACGCCGCCGACCTCGGAGGCCTGCTCGACGCAGCCGGCTATCAGGCGCTGGTGGCCAGCGAAGCACACTAGGTCTTACTAACATGCCATTCATCCCTCATACCCAAGCCGATATCCAGGCGATGCTTGCCAGCATCGGCGCGGATTCCATCGAGCGCTTGTTCGACGAAATCCCCACGGAGCTTTCCAGCGGTGGGCTCAAAGGCGTACCCGAAGGCTTGGGCGAAATGGAAGTCAGCCGCCTGATGCTGGAACGGGCTGAGGCGGACGGGCGCTACCTTAATTTCATCGGCGCCGGCGCCTACGAACACCATATCCCAGCCGCCGTGTGGCAGATCGTCACCCGCGGCGAGTTCTATTCCGCGTATACGCCCTATCAGGCCGAGGCCAGCCAGGGCACGCTGCAACTGATATACGAATACCAGACCATGATGGCCTCGCTTACCGGCATGGACGTGTCCAACGCCAGTCTGTACGACGGCGCGTCAGCCCTGGCGGAAGCGGTGCTGATGGCGGTACGCGCGCACAAATCCTCGCGCCGCATATTGATGCCAAAAACCGTGCATCCGGTATATCGCAAGGTGGTGCAGGCCACGGTAAAAAAGCAGGGCATCGAACTGGTCGAGCTGGATTACGACCCACAGCTGGGCACCACAATATTCCCGAATGACGCCGGCGATTTTGCTGCGCTAGTGATTCCCCAGCCCAATTTCTTCGGTTGCCTGGAAGAGATGGATACCCTCACCGAATGGACGCACATGCAAGGTGCGCTGGCGATTGCGCTGGTCAACCCAACCTCCCTGGCCATGCTTAACGCGCCGGGAGAATGGGGCGAAACGGGCGCAGACATCGCAGTGGGCGAAGGTCAGCCTTTGGGGGCGCCGTTGTCCTCCGGCGGTCCCTATTTCGGTTTCATGTGCTGCAAGCAGGAACTGGTGCGCCAGATGCCGGGCCGTATCGTGGGGCGCACCGTGGATATGGATGGAAAACCCGGATTCACACTGACCCTGCAGGCGCGGGAGCAGCATATCCGCCGTTCCAAGGCCACTTCCAATATTTGCACCAACCAGGGCCTGGTGGTGTCTGCCGCCACGGTTTACATGGCGCTGCTGGGGCCGGACGGACTGGCACGCACAGCGGCAGTCTCCCATACCAATACCGTGGCGCTGGCCGAGCGTCTGTCCACGGTCGAAGGGGTGCAGCGGGCGTTTCCGGGTTCCCTGTTCCATGAGGTAGTGCTCAAGCTCGACGCGCCCGCCGCTGATGTGTTGCGGGCGCTGAAAGCCCAAGGCATACTGGGTGGGTTCGATTTGACTGCCGATTACCCGGAACTCGGCGAGGCCATCCTGGTGTGTGCCACTGAAACCAAGATCCAGGCTGATCTCGACAAATTTGCAGAGCAGTTGGCACGAGTCATGAGCAAGCGGCGTGATGCACCGCCGTGTGCTTACAAGTCCTGAAGACCCAGAGCATTTATTCCAATTCCACACGGAAGGAGAAAGACATGGCAATCGTAAATTTAGGCGGTGAACCCATCAATATCGCGGGCAATTTCCCGCGAGTCGGCGATACCGCTCACAGCTTCATGCTGGTGAACAAGGATCTGAAAGACGTGTCGCTGAGCCAGTTCAAGGGCAAGCGCAAAGTGCTGAGCATCATCCCCAGCATCGATACCCCGGTATGCGCGGAATCAACCCGCAAATTCAACGCCGCCGCCGGCAGCATGCGCAACACGGTGGTGCTGGTGATTTCCGCCGACTTGCCGTTTGCCCATGCCCGCTTCTGCGGCGCGGAGGGAATACACAACGTGATCACCCTCTCCACCATGCGCGGCCGCGATTTCCACAAGGACTACGGGGTCATGATCACCGACGTTCCCTTGGCCGGCCTGACTGCTCGCGCGGTAATCGTGCTCGATGAGAACGACAAGGTGATTCATTCGGAACTCGTGCCTGAAATTAAACAGGAACCTAACTACGAAGCCGCGCTGGCCGCATTGCAGCAGTAACCTACTTGCCGCAGGGGCGTTACGTCCCTGCGGCTTAACACTAATTGAAAACCATGCTGATCTTCGAACGCTCCCAACCCGGCCGCCGCAATGCGCCGCAGGCACCCGCCAATAACCCGATAATCACGGACATCCCTCAACATTTTCTGCGCCAGCGCCCGCCGCTGCTGCCGGAAGTGTCGGAAATGGACGCCGTGCGCCATTACACCCGACTGTCGCAGAAAAATTTCTCCATCGACACGCACTTCTATCCGCTGGGTTCCTGCACCATGAAATACAACCCGCGGGCATGCAACAGCCTGGCCATGCTGCCGCAGTTCCTGGCACGTCACCCCTCAGCGCCGGCCGATACCGGCCAGGGTTTCCTCGCCTGCATGTTTGAGCTGCAGGAAATGCTCAAGGACGTGACCGGCATGGCCGGGGTATCGCTTACTCCGATGGCCGGCGCACATGGCGAATTCGCCGGTGTGGCGATGATCCGCGCTTACCATGAAGCACGCGGTGACACCGCACGTACTGAAATCATCGTGCCGGATGCAGCGCATGGCACCAACCCCGCCACTGCCGTAATGTGCGGCTACAAAGTGCGCGAGATCCCAACCGACAAGGAAGGCAGCGTTGATCTGGAAGCGCTCAAAGCCGCCGTAGGCCCACAGACTGCGGGCCTGATGCTGACCAACCCTTCCACGTTGGGCGTGTTCGAAAAAACCATCCAATCTATCCAGAAAATCGTGCACGACGCGGGCGGCTTGCTCTATTACGACGGCGCCAACCTCAACGCTATTCTGGGCAAGGTCAAACCGGGCGATATGGGCTTCGACGTGATCCACATGAATTTGCACAAGACCTTCTCCACCCCGCACGGCGGCGGTGGGCCGGGTGCCGGGCCGGTGGGCGTGTCGCAACGCCTGCTGCCGTTCCTGCCGGTGCCGATGGTGGCGAGTGAAAACGGTACTTTTCGCTGGTTGACCGAAACTGACCGGCCGCAAAGCATAGGCCGCCTGTCCGCCCACATGGGCAATGCCGGGGTACTGCTGCGCGCATACATCTACGCACGCATGCTGGGGCGCGAGGGCATGCACCGCGTGGCGGAATTCGCCACGCTCAATGCCAATTACTTGATGGCCGAACTGAAAAAAGCCGGCTTCGACATCGCCTTCCCCAACCGCCGCGCCAGCCATGAATTCATCGTCACCCTGAAAGGCCTGAAAGACAAGACCGGGGTCAGCGCCATGGACGTAGCCAAGCGTCTGCTGGACAAAGGCTTCCACGCGCCCACCACATACTTCCCGATGCTGGTGCCGGAGTGTTTGCTGATCGAGCCGACCGAAACCGAATCCAGACAGACTTTGGATGCCTTCGTCGCAGCAATGAAGGAAATCCGCGAAGAAGCCGAACGCGATCCGGATATGGTCAAAGGCGCCCCCTACACCACCCCGGTGCGCCGTCTGGACGACGTGAAGGCAGCACGGGAGCTTGACCTGACATGGCGGCCTGCCTGATCACCGGCACGCCACAGTCGGCCCATACCAATTCTGGTATGGGCCGATAAACCCGGATGGAAAATTCCCACAAAGGTAAAACCGGCCTGCGGCGTATCTGGAACGCCCTGGGCTACTCCCGCGCCGGCCTGCAAGCGGCCTACCAGAACGAGGATGCATTCCGCCAGGAACTGCTGCTTGCGCTGATTCTGATTCCGGTTGCGCTGTTTCTTCCTGTCACTGCCATCGGCAAGGCATTGATGATTGGCAGCGTGCTGCTGGTGTTGATCGTGGAACTGCTCAACTCGGCAATCGAAGCCACCGTCGATCGCATCTCCCTGGAAAACCACGACCTCGCAAAACGTGCCAAGGATATTGGGAGTGCTGCTGTTTTGCTGAGTTTGGTGAATGCGGTGGTGATGTGGTTATTGGTGTTGGTTGGCTAAACCAATTCCATCATGTTTTAAACGTGGTGCTTTTATCGGAAAAATTAGGGGGCGCCATATTTTTACCTCGAATAAAAACAATGGACTGCAAATCAGATCCCAGATTATACACCTTGAAGGCGCTTTTTCAGGCATTTTTTAGGGTGTCTACTTTACGTTGGGCCTGACGCATGGAAATCCAAACCGTTGGCGAGTTGTTGCACTGGTCATACGCGAATCTCGCGATGGCGCATTCGGCTATTACCGCGAAAGTCGAAAAGTACGGGCGCGCACAGTTCATGATTCGTTCTCGCCTTTATGCAGGGTTGAACAAGCAAACCATGAACCTTGGTCCTCTTGCTGACGACGAACGCTTAAAGATGGTGCTTCCGCAGGCTTGCTGCTACTGCGGAAGTCGCGACTATTTGTCTGCTGACCATCTCATTCCAACAAAGCGAGGTGGAGCAAACACCGGCGACAACCTCGTCTGGGCGTGCCGTTCATGCAATAGCTCAAAGTGCGCCCGTGACGCACTCGAATGGCTGAAAGAGAAAAACCAATTTCCTCCAATCCTGCTTCTTCGCCGTTACCTGAAACTCGCGATTGAAATGAGCCGAGAAAGAAACCTCATGGATACGACGCTAGCCGAAGCACCAGAGCTTCCATTCTCGTTATCGGCAATTCCACAGACATTCCCACCGCCCGGTCAATTGCGCTTATGGGTGGTGGAAATAGCCCAACCCGGCGTTCCAGGCGACCTTGCGCATAAAGCCGCGCAAGTCGCCTGAACTCTACGTTAGAGGTCATCAAAATGCTCCGTTTCCTTCATCTTTTTTCTGTGTTTCTCGTCAGCGTCCTTTCGACGGTAGCTCATGCCGAGGATGAGGTGACGTTATTCAATGGTGCTGGCAAAGCAGATGCCTACATCGCCGTCGATGACGAGTTGACGATCTATCTTTGGGGCGGCAAACCCGTCGCGTACCTTGAGAAAGATAGCAGTGGCGGTTATCACGTTTACGGGTTCAATGGCAAACACCTCGGATGGTTTGTGAAAGGCATCATCCGAGATCACGAAGGAAATGCCTCCTGTGCAACAAAGGAAGCCATGAATTCGACAGAATACGAGCCGTACAAGGCATACAAGCAGTACAAGCCATATAAGGCATACACGCAGTACGCCCCGTATCGCCCATACTTCTCAAATTCATTTGGCGATACGCCTTGTCGGTTCTTATTGGGTGAAGGTGGAAAATAATGATCTCTAACGATTAAGGTTAGATCGTGCGAAGCCACGATCTGAACCGTTTGTTGGACGAGCCCGGTCGGTGAGGGCTGGTTCAGCCTCACAGCAAATATCTTTTTGGAAATTCCCTCAATACGAAGCCACCCCGATCGGATGGCTGCCTGGACACCTGCCGCATGCCGGGCGTTGCGGCAGACGATGCCCGAATCAGGCGTTGATTGGCGGATAAAACCCCGCTTCGAGACGACCCCGCTCCTCAGCTTACGGACACTGACATCCTTTCCTCTGCCGAAGGTGGATCGACTCACATAATCAGCGCACTCCCCCGGCAAGCGGGACCGGCATCGGCCCGGCGAACGACGGCCGGATGCGCGTCTTGACGATAACCATCGCCGCACCGCAGCAGGGGCACAGCACGGGCGCC
>Ga0315281_10002142_pt1 | contig 29301 bp, 26 predicted proteins | sample YL17G07_0_MG_FD_204540 | JGI IMG/M metagenome (GOLD analysis project Ga0315281, IMG submission 204540) | Sediment microbial communities from Yellowstone Lake, YNP, Wyoming, USA - YL17G07_0 | ecosystem: Environmental > Aquatic > Freshwater > Lake > Sediment | place: USA: Wyoming | collected...
CCACCGCTTTCCGACGCAATTGCTCCTGGCCTGCCGGCGGGAGCGATCTGAAGTCTTGGGTTTTCATGCGTGCAGTATAACATACTTAGGCGCTTATGTCAAGTATATAATGCTCGGAGTAGTAAGAGTACAAACACGCCGGCCAAGAGACGCAAGCCGCGTTCGACGGTCATCGGTTTTTCTCCCTTCAAGATGCGGTTTTCTCTAGCGCCTTGCGGCGGCTCAAGTAATATAGAACCGGCACGGTCATGCGCGACAGGAAGAGGGAAGCCACTTCGCCGGCCATCAAGGAAAGCGCCAGGCCCTGGAAGATGGGATCAAAGAGTATGACCGAAGTGCCGACGATAACGGCGGCAGCGGTGAGCATCATAGGCCGGAAGCGCACGGCCCCCGCGTCTACCACCGCTTCGGCCAGCGGCATGCCCTGCTTGAGGCGAAGCTCGATGAAGTCCACGAGGATGATTGAGTTTCGCACGACGATGCCCGCCCCGGCAATGAAGCCGATCATCGAGGTGGCCGTGAAGAAGGATCCCATCAGCCAGTGCGCCGGCAGGATGCCCACCAGCGACAGCGGGATGACGACCATGATCACCAGCGGGGTCATCATGGACTGGAACCAGCCGACGACGAGGATGTAGATCAGCACGAGCACCACCGCGAAGGCCAGCCCCATGTCGCGGAAGACTTCGTAGGTGATGTGCCACTCGCCATCCCACTTGATCGAAAGCTCCTCGGTGGAGAACGGTTGGCGCGCGGTATACTGTTTGATCGCGTAGCCTTCGGGTGCGCGGAGCTTGCCGATTTGGCCAGCCATCTTCAGGATCGCATAGACCGGGCTTTCCTCGCGTCCGGCCACGTCGGCGGTGACGTAGGTGACGGGCTGGAGGTTCTTGTGGTAGATGCTCTTGTCCTCGACCAGTTTCTCCACGCGCACCAGCTCGCCGAGCGGCACGAGACCCGCCGCTCCCTGCACTTTGATGGACTGGAGTCTCTCTACGCTGGAACGGTCGGCGCGCTGGAACCGCAGGCGCACCGCCACGTCCTCCTTCTCGCGCGGAGCGTGGAGCAGCCCGACGTCCGTTCCCACGACGGCCATCTGGAGCGTCGCAGCCACCTGCTCGGGTGAGACGCCGTTCAGGGCGGCCTTTTCCCGGTCCACCTCGAACCGCTGCTTGGGCTGATCGTCCTCGACGTACCAGTCCACGTCCACGACGCCGTCGGTCTTCGAGAAGATGTCCTTGACCTGTCGGGCGAGGGCGATCTGCCGGGCTTGATCGGGGCCGTAAACTTCGACCACGAGCGTCTGAAGGACCGGCGGGCCGGGCGGCACCTCGGCCACTTTGATCCGTGCGCCGTACGGCTGAGCGATCCGGTCAATCGCCGGGCGCACGCGCTTGGCGATGTCGTGGCTCTGGGCCTTGCGCTCGCCCTTGGGCGCGAGGTTGACCTGGATGTCGGCCACGTTCGGCCCGCGGCGCATGTAATAGTGGCGGACCAGGCCGTTGAAGTTGTAGGGCGAGGCGATCCCCACGTACATCTGGTAGTTGGTCACCTCCGGCACGGTGTGGATGTAGTCGCCGATCTCGCGCGTGACGGCGGCCGTCTGCTCCAGCGTCGTGCCATCAGGCATGTCAATGATGACCTGGAACTCGCTCTTGTTGTCGAAGGGGAGCATCTTGACCATCACGCGCTTCATCGCAACGAGCGAGCAGGCGGCCAGGAAGAGCACGACGACGAGAGCGAAGAACGCCAGCCGCCAGCGACGGTTGTTCACCAGCGGCTTCATCACGCGCCGGTACAGGCGCATGGTCCAGTCCTCGCCGTGAGCCTGCGTCTTCCTGCGCTTGAACACCTGGTCTAACCGCAGAGTGCGGAGAGAACGCAGAGAAAAAACCCTTTTGTCCGTTCCGTTCTCTGCGTCCTCCGCGTTCTCTGCGGTGACGCGACGCTTGAGCAGACGGAGCGCGGCCCACGGCGTGACGATGAACGCCACGAGGAGCGAGAAGATCATGGCCGCCGAGGCGCCCACCGGAATCGGGCGCATATAAGGCCCCATCAATCCGCGCACGAAGGCCATCGGCAGAATCGCCGCAACCACGGCGAAGGTCGCCAGGATTGTGGGATTGCCCACTTCGTTGACGGCTTCTACGGCAACCTGCGCGATCGGCCGGTCCTTGTTCTCCGGCATCCGGTAGTGCCGCACGATGTTCTCGACCACGACGATGGCGTCGTCCACGAGGATGCCGATGGAGAAGATCAAGGCGAACAGGGTCACGCGGTTGATCGTGTAGCCATAGAGGTAGATCACCAGCAGCGTCAGCGCCAGGGTCGCCGGGATGGCGATGGCGACGATCCCCGATTCGCGGATGCCCAGCGTCAGGGCGATCAGGACGATGACCGAGAGGATCGCCAGGAGCATGTGGAAGAGCAGTTCGTTCGACTTCTCCTGGGCGGTCTCGCCGTAGTTGCGCGTGATAGTGACTTGCACGTCGTTCGGAAGGAAACGGCCGCGCGTCTCGCGGACCTTTTCGAGCACCTGGTCTGCGATAACGATGGCATTCTGGCCCTTGCGCTTGGCTACGGTAATCGTGACGGCTGGGAGTGAGGAGCCGTCGCTCTTTGGCTGCTGCGCGCTATCGTCGAGTCCCTGGCTGAACTGAGCGGCCGGGCCGGAGCCGAAGAAGACGTAGTCGGCGGCCTCCTCTGCGTCGTCTTCGATGCGGCCGAGGTCGCGCAGGTAAACGGGGCGGTTGTCGAAGACGCCGACGACGACGCGGCCCACATCATCGGCGTTCTGGAAGAAGCCGCCCGTCTCGACCAGGAATTCTCTATTGCCGGAGGCGTAACTGCCGGTCTGGAGTTGCCGATTGGCCTGCTGAAGAATGGGTATTAGCGAGGCGGGGCCGATGTGGTAGGCGGCAAGTTTGCCCTCATCGAGGACGACGCGCACCTGCCGGCGCTGGCCGCCGATGAGCTTGACCTCGGAAACGCCGGAGACCTGCTTGATCGGGTCGGTCAGTTGCGCGGCAAGGCGGCGAAGCTGGTAATGATCGTACCGGTCGCTCGACAGGGTCAGCGCCAGAATCGGCACGTCGTCAATCGAGCGCGGCTTGATCAGCGGCTGGCTGCATCCCGGCGGGATCAGGTCGAAGTTGGCGAACATCTTCTGGTTGAGCCGGACGATGGCGGCTTCCTCGTTCTCGCCGACGACGAAACGCACGATGGCCAGCGCCTGTCCGGGCTTGGACGTGGAGTAGATGTATTCCACGCCGGGGATCTCCCAGAGGAGTTTCTCCATCGGCCGGGTGACGCGCTCCTCGACCTCCTTCGCGCTGGAGCCGGGCATCTGGACCATCATGTCAATCATCGGCACGACGATCTGCGGCTCTTCCTCGCGCGGCAGGAGTTTGACGGCGCCGATGCCGAGCAGAATGGAAGCGAGGATGATCAGCGGGGTCAGCTTGGAGTTGCTGAACATTTCGGCAATGCGGCCGGCCAGGCCAAGGTGGGGCAGCGGTTTCAGTTCGTTCATGGTGGCCTATTCACTCCGGGGTGACGCGGGCGCCTTCACGCACCAGCGCCGTCTTGTCCACAACTACGCGGTCTCCGTCATTCAGACCGGACAGAATCTCGATACGCCCGTCAGAAGTGCGGCCGGTTTTCACCAAGCGCAGGTGCGCGACATCCTGCGCGTCCAGGACATAGACGGTGAGCAACTGCCCGTGCTCGACGACGGCCGCCGGCGGGAGCGTCAGTCCCTGGCGCTGGCCGACGACAAAGACTGCGCGTGCGAACATTCCCGGTCGGAGCGATGGAACCGTCGGCAGATCAAGTTTGAGCAGGAATGAGCGGTTGCGCGGGTCGGAGGCGGGGACGATCTCGCCGACTTTCGCGGTGATCGGCGTGTCGCCGAGGGCGTCAACGGTGACAATGGCCGCATCGCGCAGGTGTACACGCTGGACCTGCGAGTCCTCCACGCCGACCTCGACGCGGTAATTGCGGTTGTCGTCCACTCGCAGGAGCGGCGTGCCCGGCGAGACGAAGCTGCCCGTGTCCACGTTCTTCATGGTCACGATGCCAGCGATGGGCGAGGTGATGCGCGCGTAGGGCAGTTGCGCCTCGGCGTTGGCGACCTCCGCCTTGGCCTGCTCGATCTTCGCCAGCACTTGCTTGCGCCTGGACTGGCCGCCTTCGTACATCTGCCCGGCGCGGTCCGCTTCAGCCAAAGCGGTCTTGTACTTCGCCTCAGCTTCGTCGAATTCGAGCTGGCTGGCGGACTTGCTCTGAAGAAGGGTGCTCAGGCGCTTGTAATTGGTCGTGGCCAGAGCCTTAGTCGCCTCGGCGGAATCTTTGGCGGATTGGCCAGCCTTGACCGCCCATTCGACCTCCTGTAGCGCGTTCTCGGCTTCGGTCAAGCCGGCCTTGGCCTTGGCGACCTGCGCAACGAGGTCCGCATTGCTGATCTGCAAGAGCACCTGGCCTTCCTCGACGGCGTCGCCGGGCTTCACGTTCACGGAAACGACATTGCCCGCCAGCCGCGTGGCGAGAACGCTGGTGGTCCTCGATTGCACCGTGCCAACGGCCTCGTAAGTCTCGTTGATCGGGCCGACCTTCGCCATCTCAACCGGCGCGCGGACGCCAGGTCCGGAATCGAGGCCATTGGAGGAGCGGTCGGACTTGCCGCAGCCCGCCAGCAAGACGGCCAGAAGCGTCAGAAAAAGAAAAGCACAGGATGTGCGCGCCAACAAAAAAGCTTCATGTCTGCGCGCACGCGTTGGGGTCTTCATCGGTCACCTCGTTCAATGAGAGGGGCGCTTGCGCTCCCGCGGTCCGTAAAGGCATGAACGTCATTCAAGCCGCCTGTTGCCAACAGGACATTCGCGTAGCCGACGAAGTAATCATACCGGGCGCCCAGGAGACTTGTCTTTGCCTGGAGCTGCGCCGTCTGCGAACGCAGGACTTCGGTGATCGTGGTCAGGCCGCCGTTGTACCGGTCGCGCACCATCCGCAGCGCCTCGTCAGCCTGCTGGACTGATTCGGAGGCGACCTTGAGGCGCTCCTGGGCGGCGAGGAATTGCTCGCGGACCTGGACCACTTCGAGTCGAACCTGATCGGCCAGATGATCTTGCCGGGCGTGAGCCATGATCTCAGCCGCCTGCGCCTGCCGAAGGCGCGGATAGCGCCCGCCATCGAACAAGTTGATGGACAGGTTTGCGCCAAAGGCGTAGTCGGAGCCGGACGTGCCGAGGTTTTCCGCGCTGTTGCCCACGGAGGCGAAGAGGTTGAGTTGCGGCAGGTATTGGCCTTTCGCCGCGCGCGTGCCCTGGTGTTTGACCTCGACGTCCATCTGCGCGTGCCGGAAGTCCGGGCGGCTGCTCAAAGCCGCCTCCATCAACTGTCCCTGGTCGGCCACTGTGAAGGACCGCTCCATCGCCGTCGAGGCGAGACGCACCGGGCTTCCGATGGGGATTCCCATCGCCGAGCAGAGCGCCGCGTAGGCTACAGCCACGTTCCCGCCCGCCTGAATCTGCCGCTGGCGGAAGTCGGCCAGTTGCACCTGCATGGCCAGCAGTTCCGACTCCACCACCGCCCCGGTCTGGAAACGGTCCTTCATGCGTTTGAGTTCCGCCTCCGCCGAACGCACCGACTCGTCCGCGACCTCTTTGTTCGCCTCCTGCACCAGCACGCCGTAATAGGCGCGGATCACCTCGAAGCGAAGGTGCTGCGCGGTGTAATCCTGCTGCGCTTGCGCCTGCCGAACGCCCAGGCGCGACTGCTCCACCTTCGCCACGGTCTGTAACTGATTGAAAATCGGCACTTGCAGGTTGGCATAGCTGCGCCAGTTCGTGTAGGCGGCGGGATCGTTTAGCCTGTTGAGGGAGAAATCCGCAGCGCTGAATTGTCTTTGCTCCAGGAGCGAGCCGAAAACGAAAACGGCGTTGTTGCTGCGCGTGACCGTCTCGCCGACTTGCAAGGTAGGCAGCCAGCCGGCCTGCGCCTCGCGCAATTGGGCGACAGCCAACTCCTGGCCGGAGGCTGTGGCGCGCAGGAGCGGATTAGTCCCCAGGGCGATTTCCACCGCTTGGCCGAGAGTCAATGCCTCCGGCCCCGGCGTCCGAGGTTTCTCTTCAGCTAAGACCGGAGACGCGAATGCGAGGAAATTCAACGAGAGGGTCGCGCAAGCGATCCCGAAGAGGGGCGCGCACGACAGGCGCGCAAGCGCGCCGAAGCTCCCGAGGATTGTGCCGGCCATCAGTCCTCTCATGCCACCCTCCTGATGCAGGTTCTTGCACTGCTCTCCATTGCGGCCCGCGAGTGTGATTCTATCATTATCCCATATCCTTGTGTGCGGCCACCTGTCAATACAATAGAGCCATTCCTCGGCAAGAAGTTACGACTTTTTCTCACGGCGCAAATGACCTGACGTGGCCCATGGGGTATAATGCACCAGTCATGGACAAGAACGCTTCAGGCATCCCGCGTGTCTTGAACGATACCGACAGCATGCTGGTCGGCGGCGCGAAACGCGGCGATTTCGCGGCATTCGAGGACCTGGTCATCCTGGACGGCACACCGCTTCTCGACATCAAGCCTTACACCGCCAGGTTCGACCGCATCGAGACGACGCGCAACGGTTGGCTGGACGAAGTGGATGATGAGGCCGCCAGGCGGCGAGGAAGGGGCGGCTATCAGCCCAAGGGAACGACGTGAGCATCGCCGTCGCCGCCGCTTCCGACAAGGGCGAGACGGGCCAGGACAGAATTTCGGAAGACCGCGCGAGGTCACACGACAGCGGAAAGTTGAGAATGGACGTGAGCGTTTGCAGCCGCTGTTGAAGGAATCTTCAAGAGGCAGGAGAGCACCCCGATGCCCGTGCGGCGAGCAATAGCGGCCTTCAAGACGGAGCGGCTCAACTGCGCCCAGAGCATCCTGCGCGCGTTTCAAGCGGAGAGAGGAATTCCGGAGGACGCCGTTCAGCAGGCCGTGCAGCTTGGCCATGGCCGCGCCGAAGGGGGATGCTGCGGGGCCTTGCACGCCGCCTGTGAATTGGCTGAGGACGAAGTGGGAAGCAGTAGTTTGCGCACGGCGTTTGTCGCAAAGACTGGCTCCGAGAAGTGCCGCGATATTCGCAAGAGCAGAACGCTGAGTTGTGAGCAGTGCGTCAGGTTGGCGGCAGAACTTGTGGCGGGGCTGAGAAGGGGAGAGTGAGTGCCTGTCACTATCCTGGTGGATGACCAAACGTGGAGAATCTGATGCCGCAGCAGAGCATGGGTTCTCGGCATTGGTGGAGACCGAAAACACCTCGATCCTATTCGACACCGGACGGAGCGGGAGCGCGCTCTCGCATAACGCGCGGTTGCTCGATGTCAACATGGCGGCTGTTTCAGCGGTGGTCTTGAGCCACGGCCATTACGACCATACCGGTGGGTTGCCGGTGGTCTTCCATGAGCGCACCGATCTTTCCCTCTTCCTCCACCCGGATGCCGTTCAGCCGCGCTACAGCGTGCGCACCAATGCGACGGCCAAGCCGGTCGGCATGTCGGACGAATGCGTCCGACTGATACGGCAGTTGGGCAGCTGGGCACATTGGACCACGGCACCAACAAGAATCGCCGATGACGTTTGGGTGACCGGCGCAATCCCCAGGCGGAATGCGTTCGCCCCACCTGCGCCGGGCGCTGTATCTGGCTGCGTTCTCCGTCTATCGCAAGCACGAGCATTTCCATCGCATCTATCGCTGTTTCCGCAAGACGGGCCACAAGCATACTGACGCCCTTGTCATCGTGGCCCGCCACGTCGCCCTTGTGGTCTGGCGCATGCTCAAGTTATTTCTGCGTCTGCGCGGGGTGTATTTCCAGTGACCACTCGCATTGCATCCGCGGTTCCCAAGGCACACATGATTTCCGCGAGAGATTTTTTCACGTCAGGGGATTGACACCTCTCTTCCGGCATGGTAAAAGGAAGAAAAGGGAAAAGAGGTACTACTTTGTGGTATACACTCGGGTCGCGGACAACTGGGAAAAGCAAACGCCCAAGGGCTGTGCCCGAGAAACCCGCAACTGCGCGAGTGGAACAGGGCAACCACTAGCTCGAGGAAAATCATGAGCCAATTCAGTTCACGGTGGCCGTTCGTGCAGATCGGCGTTGGACTGGCGGCGGCTCTTCTTGCGACGGCGGCTCTCTCCTGCGCGACCCATGCGCCCTCGAAATCAGCGGCGCAGGCGAAACTCACGGGCCAGGACCTGTATTCCATTAATTGCGGCCGTTGTCATCCGGAACGCTATCCGACGGAGCGGACGGCGGCGCAATGGCAGACGATCATGCTGCACATGCAGGTGCGGGCGAATCTCCCTCCAGACCAGGCGAAGGCGATCCTCAAGTATCTTCAAGAAGACAGCGGCAGGTAATTTTGAGGAGCTCGGCTTATGATTACTCGCTCCCTGTTCCTTGAAGCCGCGGCGGCCGTCTGCGTCCTGGCAATCGTTTTTCCCCGGGCCGCGGCCGCGGTGGTGTCCGATGAGGAGTTCCAGTCGTTGAAGCAGGCCGTTGACAAATTGACCCATGAGCGCGCGGAGGACAAGAAAAAGCAGACCGAAGATCAACGAAAAATTCAGCAATTGCAGGAGCAGTTGACCGAGGCGTTGAAGGCGCCCCCGGCGCAGCCGGAAGGCGGCACGGTCTCGGCCGGGCGGTTCAATTCGCTGAAGAGTGCCGTGGACAATTTGAAAGCGCCCCAGGTGCAGCCGGCGGGCGGGCCGGTCTCCAGCGAGCAGTTCAATTCGTTGAAGAGCACCGTGGACAAGTTGAGCCAGCAGTTTGCCGCGTCCACCAGCGGGCCGTTCGCGTTGCAGAATTTCATGCTGGTGGGCGACGCGGAGATCGAATGGGCGAAGACCGGAGGGCAGCACGGCGGGTTCGCGCTGGCCGACTTTGCGCCGATTTTCCTTTTTCGGGCATCGGACAAGGTGCTGTTTGAAGCCGGGTTCGATGTGATGTTGCAGAACAATCCGCAGGATAGTACTCCGTCCACCCCCGGCTATTCGACGTCCATTAATCTGAGTTTCGCCCAGTTGGATTATGTGTTTAGTCCCTACGCGACGTTCGTGGGCGGCCTCATGGTGCTGCCCCTGGGCACTTACAGCGAGCGGGTCGCCGGCTGGCTGAACAAACTGCCGGATGACCCGTTGTCGCGTGGTCTGCTGCAGAACTCCGGGGTGGGCGCGCAATTGCGCGGCGCTATACCCGTGGACAATTCGGGGCAGACGATCACCTATGCCGTTTATACCGCCAACGGACCGGGTTCGACCGCCTCTACCGGCGCTGCCGCCGGGTCACTTGACCTCACGGGCAATGTTGGGGTTTTGAACAACGGCACGACGGCGAACCTGCACGGCGCGCCGAGCGGCGGCGGCCGCATCGGGTGGTTCCTGCCCTGGAAAGGGCATGATCATTACGACGTGGAACTTGGAGTTTCAGGACAGCGGGGCGTCTGGAACAACGCGGGCGACCATCTGTGGTCGGCCGCCGTGCTGGATGCCGCCCTGCACCTCGGCCCCAGCTTCGAAATGAAGGGCGAGCTCATCAAAACCTGGCAGCAGACCGATGACAGCGGGACGATTTTCCCGCGCGGCGGGTGGGTGCAGGCCAGCTATAAGTTGGCGGGCCTGGACCTCGACTTGCCGGTCGTCAACGACACCGAGTTGGTCGCCCGCGCCGACACCATCCGAGACGGACTGGGAATGAGAACGGACAAGTACTCGCTCGGTTATGTGTACTACTTCACGAATGCCTTGCTGTTCCGGGGCGCCTACGAATTCCTCACCAGCACCGATCCCACGCAGGCACACGACCAAGTGGTGTTCGAGCTTTCGTATGGCTTCTGAGAGAAAGGAAAGAAGAAAGGTGCGGACGAAATCCAGAGCGACTGCTTTGTTTCTTTGCGCCGCCGCGCTCGCCCTGATCGGGGTGGTTGTGGCGTTCGCCGAGGACCAACTCGACGCCGAGACCAAGGCGCGGGTCGAGCGCTTCGAAAAGGGGCCGGCGACGGTGGATGTCTCAAAGTATCCGCAGGGCATCCAGGACAACTACGAGGTCTTCGCCGAAAAGTGCACGCAGTGCCACAAGCTCAGCCGCCCGATCAACTCCGACTACGCGCTCCCGGCCGAATGGGAGCGCTACGTGAAGCGAATGATGCACAAGCCCGGCTCTGGCATTGGCAGCAGCGATGGCAAAAAGATCTTCGACTTCCTGGTGTATGACTCCAGCGTGCGCAGGAAGACGATGGTGGACGATAAGCTGGCCAAGGCGACCCCCGAAGAAAAGACCGCCGCAGAAGCGAAGATCGCGGCAGTCCACGCGAAGTACGACAAGTAGGGCGCAACGACGGCGAACGGAGCGCGGCGATGCCGAAAACCTACCCCGTCGAAATCCCGACCGTGCGTTACTTTGAGCGGCAGGTCCTCTGCCGCGAGGGGTGCCCCGTCCGCACCGATGCGGGCGGCTACGCCCAAGCCATCGCCGAGGGGCGGTACGAAGACGCCTACATTCTGGCCCGCACGTCCAACCCGTTTGCCTCCATCTGCGGCCGGGTCTGTGCGGCGCCGTGCGAAGCCAAATGCCGGCGCGGCGCGCTGGATGCGGCCATTTCCATCCGCGCGTTGAAGCGGTTCGTCTGCGAGCGCTTCGGCGTCGAGTCCGGCCATTTCGATCTGGGCCGCGTGTATCCGCAGGCGCGCGACCCGAACCGGCGGCGCGTCGGCGAGGGCCGCAAGGTCGCGGTGGTGGGAGCGGGACCGGCGGGCCTCTCGTGCGCTCACGAACTGGCGCTGATGGGGTTCTCGGCGACGGTGTTCGAGGCGCAGCCCATTCCCGGCGGCATGCTGGTGCTCGGCGTGCCGGAGTACCGTCTGCCGCGCGGGATCGTCCGCGCGGAGATTCAGGCCATCGAATCCCTCGGCGTGGAAATCCGCTACAACCAGCGGCTCGGCCGCGATTACCTGCTGGCCGACCTCCGGCATCAGGGCTACGAGGCGGTCTTCCTGGGCATCGGCGCGCACAAGAGCCGCGAACTCGCCATCGAAGGTGTGCAGCTCGACGGCGTGTTGCGGGCCATTGAGTTTCTGCTGAACATCAACTTCGGATATCGCGTCACGCTCGGCCGCAAGGTGGTGGTCATCGGCGGCGGGAACGTGGCGTTCGACGCGGCCCGCTCTATGATCCGTCAGGCCGGGCGTTTCGCCCAGATGAGCGAAGCCGAACTGCGCGCGGCGCTCCGCTCGGCGGCTGCGGCGTTGGAGGAATTGACCGCGCGCGAGAACGAGCCGCCCGACGAGGTGCGGCTGGCCCTCGACGTGGCGCGCGAAGCGATCCGCAAGGGCGTTCCCGATGTGCATATGTACTGCCTCGAGAATTTCGACGAGATTCCCGCCGCCCGCGAGGAGATCGAGGAAGCCGAGCGCGAAGGCATCCATCTGCACACGCGGTGGGGCCCGAAGAAGATTGTCGGCGCCGACGGCAAAGTCACCGGCATTCAGTTGATCCGGGCCAGCCGCGTGTTTGACGAGGACCATCGGTTCAATCCGCAGTTCGTCGCCGGCAGCGAAGAATCGGTCGCTTGCGACACCGTCGTGCTGGCCATCGGCCAGGCGGCGGACCTTTCCTGGGTGCGGCCCGAGGACAACCTGAAACTGACGCCGCGCGGCGCCCTGCAGACGGACTCCGAAACGCTGGCCACGTCGCGCCCGGACGTTTTCGCCGGCGGCGACGTCGCTTTCGGCCCGCGCATCATCATTACCGCGGTCGCCGAGGGCCAGCGCGCGGCGCGGGCGATCGCGAAATTCCTGACGGGCCGCGAGCCGGAAGCGCCGCAGAACGTCCGGGTGACGGTCTACAATACCGAGCGGTACCGCATGGCGCCGGATTATGAAAAGCTGGCGCGCCGGCCGGCGCCGATGCTGCCGCTGGACCGGCGCATCGGCATTGCGGAAGTGGAGAAGGTTTTTCCGGAACCGGGCGCCGTCGAGCAATCCGTGCGCTGCCTGAAATGCCACATCAGCCCGGTCTTCGATGGCGACAAGTGCGTTCTGTGCGGCGGCTGCGCCGATATTTGCCCCGAGTTCTGCCTGCAACTCGTGGATGTCGCCGATCTGCGCAGCGACGAAAAATTGCAGGCGGCGTTCGTCGCGCGGTATGGCCGCGTCCCCACACGGGGCGAGCAGGGCGCGATCATCAAGGACGAAACCCGCTGCATCCGTTGCGGCCTGTGCGCCCAGCGCTGCCCGTCGGGCGCGATTACGATGGAGCGCGTGGAAACGCTGCCCGCCCGAGTGGAAGCGTCATGAGTGAACCAACCGACGGCAAACTGAACCGGCGCGATTTCGTTAAGCTGACCTTCGGCTGGTGCGCGGCGCTGTTTGCGGCGGGGGCCTCGGCTGCCGAGGGGTCGCGGTTCCTGGTCCCGAACGTGCTGTACGAGCCGGACCAACGCTACAAGGCGCGCAAGCCGGACGATTATCCCGAGGGCGTGACGTTCCTCCCCGAAATCCGCACCTTTCTGATCCGCAACGGCGGCAAATTCCGCGCCGTGTCGGCGGTGTGCACACATCTCGGATGCACCGTCAATCCCACCGCTGACGGCAAAGGCTTCCACTGCCCGTGCCATGGCAGTCAGTTCGACGAAAACGGCGCCGTCGTCAGCGGCCCGGCGCCGAAACCCTTGCCGTGCCCTGCGGTGTCCCTGAGCCGTGACGGCCGGCTGGTGATTGACGCCTCGCAACAGGTGCCCCCAACTCAGGCGTTGGCGGTCTGACATGCTCAAGCGACTCTGGAATCTCTTTTGCCGTTCGCGTGTCGGCCGCTCGATCTTCCGCGTGGGGCTGCCAGCGAGCAGTCTGGACCGGATGCGGGCGGCAGTGTCGAGTTTCGTGCTCCACATCCACCCGGCGAAAGTCCACGCGCGGACGCTGAAGTTCAGCACGACGTTCGGTCTGGGACTGATTTCGCTTTACTTGTTCATCATCCTGGCAGTGACCGGCGCCCTGTTGATGTTCTACTACGTTCCGGCGACCGACCAGGCGTATCAATCCATGAAGGACCTGGAATTCGTCGTCACGGCCGGGCAGGTGGTGCGCAACATCCACTCCTGGGCGGCGCACCTGATGGTCGTCTTCGTCGCGCTGCACATGTGCCGGGTGTTCTACACGGCGGCGTACAAGCCCCCGCGCGAGTTCAACTGGATAATCGGCCTGGCGCTGTTTCTGCTGACGCTGGGGCTGTCCTTCACCGGCTACCTGTTGCCATGGGACCAATTGGCGTACTGGGCGATCACCGTCGGAACCAGCATCGCCGGGTACGCGCCGCTGATCGGCGAAAAAATGAAGTTCATCCTGCTCGGCGGCCACACCGTCGGGCAGGCGGCGTTGATCCGGTTCTATGTGCTGCACGTCTTCGTGCTGCCGGCGGCCATGGGGCTGCTGATCGCAATTCACCTGTGGCGGGTGCGCAGGGACGGCGGCCTGGCGCGGCCCGACGAGCCGGAACTGACGCCGGAGCAGATGCCCGCGACGGCGCTGCCGCAAACCAAAACCTACGGCCTGATGGAACTGGCGCGCGGCACAACGCCGGCGGTCGGTGCGCCGCCCGACGACCTCGTCTTCACCTGGCCGCACCTGCTGTTCCGCGAGATACTCCTCTTTCTGTTCATCTTTGCCCTGGTGCTGGTGCCGGCGATCCTCTGGAACGCGCCGCTCGAAGAGATTGCCAATCCGGTGTACCCGCCGAACCCCGCCAAGGCGCCCTGGTATTTTCTTGGCCTGCAGGAACTGGTGTCGCACTCGGCCTTCTGGGGCGGAGTCGTGGTTCCGGGGCTGATCGTGACGGCTCTGGCAGTGTTGCCGTACCTTGACCGCAAGCCGAGGGGCGTCGGCGTGTGGTTCGCGGGGGAGCGGAATGTGGCGACCGCGATTTTCACCGTGTGTCTGGCGACGATGCTGACACTGACGGTGGTCGGGTGCTGGTTCCGCGGACCGAACTGGGCGCTGCAGGCGCCATGGAAACCCCATGTTGTGGCGGAGGAGCGCCGCCCTTGACTGAGCCGTCTCCGCGAAGTTTATATCCGTGGTTCACGGCGCTGGGGTTGTTGGTCGGCGCCCTGGTCATTGTGGCGTATTACAAGGACCAGTTCCGGGAATGGAAAGAGTGGCAGCGCGCATACATCCAACAGGAACTGGCCCGTGCGACGACGCCGGGCCAGAAAGCCGCCGCGGCGAGGATACCGGTGGAGGTCCGGCAGACCCTTCTGCCGGGACTCGACCGCGTGGATCGTTGCGAGACTTGCCACCTGGTCGTGGACGACGCCAGCTACGCCGGTTTCCAGCAGCCGCTGGCGTATCATGTCAACCACGACCAGCATCCCTTCGAACAGTTCGGCTGCACCATCTGCCACCAGGGCCAGGGCCGCGCCACGACCCGCGAGGCGGCTCACGGCCAGGTTGCGCACTGGGACCGTCCGATGCTGCCGATGAAGTACATCGAGTCGGCCTGCGCCAAATGCCATCTGCCCAGCGATGTGCCTGGCGCGCCGCGGTTGGCGCGCGGCCGGGCGTTGTTTGACGAACTCGGCTGCATCGGCTGTCACAAACTTCATGGCGTCGGAGGCGCGATCGGTCCGGATTTGGATACGGTCGGAGCCACTCGCAGCCCCGAGTGGCTCGCAAAACATTTCAAGGCTCCTGCCGAAGTGACGACCGGTTCAGCAATGCCGCCGGTGACCGTCGGCGATGCCGATGTGGACGCGCTGACCCTGTACATGCTCAGCCTGACCGGCGAACGGATGAGCGACTATTACGTCTCGATGAAGACCCTTCCCGGCCTCGAGGCCGGGCGCCGGTTGTTCGCCGAAAAAGGCTGCATCGGCTGCCACAGCATCGGCGGCAAGGGAGGAAAGGTCGGCCCGCCGCTCGACGAAGTCGGCAAGCGCCACAATGCGGAGTGGATCATCGCCCATTTTCGCAACCCGCAGGCCGTGACGCCGGGCAGCGTCATGCCGCGGTTCAGCTTCACCAAACAGGAGATCCGCGCGCTGACCGACTTCCTGCTCACGAATACTGCATCGAGCATGATCGGCTCGCTGAAGATTCCCGCACTGATGACGCCGGCCGAACGCGGCCGGGAGGTGTTCGTAAAATACGGCTGCACCGGCTGCCACGGTCAAGACGCCAACACCGGCATCCGCAATCCCAACGCCAAAACGGCCCAGCAAGTGCCCGGCTTGAAGTTCGTCTCCGAAGGGTACACGAAGGAGGAACTGAAGAAATGCATCCTCGGCGGCCAGAAGGAAATCCCGAAGTTGAATCCCCAAGGCCCGCAACCGCCGCTCTACATGCCCGCCTGGCGCAGCCAGATTGGCGAAGGCGAGTTGAACGACTTAGTCGAGTACCTGATGAGCCTTCTTCCGAAGAGCGAACGAGAGAAAGAGGCTTTTTGAGGGCAGCGCGGCCCGGGGCGGGCCTTCCAGTGCCAAGTTCAAGGGGCCGGCTGTCTTAGAATTTCCTCCCGACCAAGATTCGCGCGACCTACCGGCCGCTGCGGCATAAGCCCTTTCAGAACAAGCTCAATTGTCGGCGAATAGTATAGACGGGATGGGCAGGCTCAAATGCACGGGAAGCTGACGGTGAATGTGGAGCCCTGGCCGAGTTGGCTTTCCACGTAGATGCTTCCGCCGTAGCGGGCGACCAGAGCCTTGACGAAGGTCAATCCAAGTCCCGACCCCACGATGCCATTCCTGACCGCGCTCGGGCCGCGGAAGAATTCGTCAAAGATACGGGGAAGATCCTGGTCAGGAATGCCGGGACCGTGGTCGCGTACGCTCGCGAGGAAGCCCCCTTGCTCGATGCGGCCCGAGACGATCACCTCTGAGCCACGTTCAGAGTATTGGATCGCATTTTCCAGGAGGTTCGCAAAGATGATGCCCAGGCCCACAAGGTCTGCAAAGATGCGGGATGCAGCGGCGGGAAGCTCCACGAGCAGCGGGATGTCCTTCGCTTCCGCCGCTTCCTTCTGACGGTCAACCTCCTTCCGGAGGGCCGCGAAAATATCCACGGCCTTGCAGTCCGCAAGCGCTTGGCCTTCCTGGATCGCGGCAAGGTCCAGAAGCTTCTTCGCCAATTCCTGCACGCCAACCACGCGATCGAGCGCGCCCTGCATGAGCGACTCCCGGTCCTGCGAGGAAAGTCTCGGCGCCAGCTTGCGGAGCGTGGACACACAGGTGTAAGCCGTTGCAAGCGGGGAGACGATCTGGTGCGTCAACAAGGCAACGAATTTCGCTTTGGCCCTGCCGAAGCGGCGTATCTCTTCGAGCGGCTGCCGCAACTGAGCGCTGTGCAGCGCGGGCCCCGCGATGACGGCGACCTCCGCAAGGAGCCACTCATCAGTCTCGGTGAAGTGGCCGCCTTGCTTGTTGAGGACCTCGAGGCCCCCAATGATGTCGCGAGAGAATCTTTGTTCTCCCTGGGCGGCGGACGGAGCTTCACTGTCACCGTAGATCGGCACGGCAAGCACATTGCGCACCGGAAAGCCGTAGCGCTCTTGGGAACTCCGGTCTGCGCGCAGTTCCGGGAAGATGGAAGTCGGTTCTTCCGAAGCATCGAGGAGGTTCACGAAGGTGTTGTGCTTCGCGACATCACCGGCCACGGACTCTTCGGCAATCGGCGCCTCAAAGCCGACGACGCCCTGGTCGAACACCGCTGTGGCGACCCGCCGCTTCTCGCCGGATTTCAAGAGGTAAACCACTCCCCGTTCCGCGCCACAAATGCGGCACGCCTGTTCGGCAAAGGTCCTGAGGAGCGTGTTGACCTCGGGGCGCCTTATGATGTCCTGGCACGCCATCAGAAGGCGAGCGAGGTTGTTGACCTTGTGCCGGAGCCATGCGGTCTCTTCCACCTCTCCCAGCATGCCCGGAGCGGGCGGAGTCAGTCTGATCATCTGGAAGCACGCGCCTTCTTCCTGCTGCACCCGACGGAAGAAGGGGCATAGCTGGCAGAGCGCACGTTTGCGGGGCACGGACGGTTGACGCCGGCCGAAGCACATTGTGCCCGCGATTGCCCAGCAGATGCGGCCGCCGTTCTTTCCGTGGTTGACGCTGTCAGCCGTCGCATCGGTCGCGGATGGACAAGCCCCTTTTTCGGACGCCTTGCCCCCCGGCTCGCGTCCGCATCCGATCACTTCCCAGCAATTCAATTTTGCTTCCACGGCTCCGTGAAACCACCTTCCAGCCCCAGGCTTTAGTTTCGCCGCTGTCCAGAATCGGGAAAACGCCGAAGCCGCATGCGTCAGGCCTCGCGGGAAGAACCCGCTTCGACCTCGGGCCGCGGGTAGAGTCCGGCTTCCTTCACAATGTCCGGGACCGCCTCTTCCCATTCGATTGCCTGAATGTGCACGCCGTGCACGCCCTCGATCTCCCGCAACTGTTGAATGAGCTCGATCGAGATCTTCTTGCCCTCGGCCCGGGCTTGGTCTTTCTTGACGCCGGCCATTCGTTGGATCAACGCGTCGGGCACGGTCACGCCCGCGACGGAGGACTGCATGTAGCGGGCATCTCGGCGCGCGACTCGACGCACGCCATCGTCACCTCCTGCGCGCCCAATCGTCGGAGCGTTCGGGCCACGTCCGCCGCGACATTCCCGCCGCCGATCACCAGCGCTTTGCGGCCGACCTCCACCGGGTTCCCGGCCCATACGTCCATCATGAGCGGGATCGCCCCGATGAAGCGCTCTGCGCCGAAACCGGGCAAAGCCAAGCCGCGGCTGTGCGACAAGCCGGCGCACACGACAACGGCCTGGAATCCCTCCGCCTTGAGGTCGGAGAGTCGCACGTCGCGGCCGATCTCGCAATTGCAGCGCAGATCGATCCCGCGTGCCAGGATCGCCGTGATGTCCCTTCTCACAACGTGCTCCGGGAGCCTGTACTTGGGAATCAGGTTCAACATGCCGCCCGGCTGCGGCAGTCGCTCCAGCACCGTGACCGCGTACCCCATGTCGCGAAGGTCTTGTGCGGCGGTCAATCCTGATGGGCCCGCGCCGACAACGGCCGCCTTGCCCCGCGCAGCGGGCACGACGGGCGGACGCCAGTCGGACCCGGCTTGAACTTCCGTGACAAATCGTTTCAACTCCTTCAGCGCGATCGGCGCGTCGAGCGCCCCGCGGCGGTATTTGGCCTCGCACGCGTGCTGGCATATTCGGCCGCAGACCGAAGGAAAGGGATTGACCTTTCGGACAATCTGGAGCGCTTCCTCATATCTGCCCCAGGCGATCAAACGCACATATTCCTGTGTGTCCGTGTGCACCGGACAGGCGGCCCGGCAGGCGGGAGCGTTTCAGCGACGCGTCCGTCCGCAGGCGCCGGCACAGCTCGAATCCGGCATCAACAGTCTCCATCATGACATCCAGGATGACCAGGTCGGGCTTCTGGGCGCGCGCCAGTTCCAAGCCGTTCCAGCCGTCGTACGCTACGCTGACCTCGTAGCCCGCCTCCTGGAGCAACAGTTTGTAAGCGGCCGCGAATTCCCGATCATCATCAACCAAGAGTATGCTCTTAACCTGTGCGCTCACAGGTTCAACCTTTCCGCGTCGCCGCTATTTCTTCTTCTTGCCCAGGCACCGGCGCACCGCCCCGACCAGATCCTTTTCGACGGCCGTCTTCGGCAGGATCTCCGCCGCGGTCAGGGCGTGATCCTTCTCGAATGCGTACATCATCAGCCCGGGGTTCTCCGCCACAGCGGTGACCAGCACGACAGGGATCTTCGAAAATTCCGAATTCGCCGCCAACTCATCGCAAAAAGTGAACCCGTCCTTTTCCGGCATCTTCACGTCCAGCAAGATCAGGCTGGGCCGATTCTTTTGCAGCAGTTTCGTTGCCTCGCTTGCGCTCTCGGCTGTCGCGACGCTGAAGGACTCGGCCTCAAGCATCAGCCTGGTCGCCAGAAGGTAATCCTTGTCATCGTCTACGATGAGTATCCTTGCGCCCATGGTCCTTGCCCCCACAATTGACTACGGGAAACCGACTCTTCGCACCCAGTCATCCCGCCTGCCGGACTGTCGGACGGAAAGCCAGCGAATGGGCCCGGTTTGTGTGTCCGCCTCACAGGTCTCCCTGGGGCAGCGTCTCCAGTTGCTCCGCCGTGAAAACCGGGCCGTCTTTGCAGACGTACATAGGTCCGACGTTGCATCGCCCGCACTTGCCTACGCCGCATTTCATGCGGTTTTCCAGAGTGGTGTAAATATCCGCCGTCGAAAAGCCCAGCCCCCTGAGAGCGGGCAATGACAGCTTGATCATGATCGGCGGACCGCAGACGACTGCGACGGAGTTCGTGGCGGCGGGAAGCGCCTTCAGCAAATTCGGCACGAAGGCCACCTGACCCTTCCATTCCGGCGTCTCGCCGCCGGGGTCAACAGTCAGCACGAGGTCGACGTCCGGCCGGGCGGCCCACTGCTCCAGTTCGTGCTTGTAGACCAGGTCCGCGACGGTGCGCGCGCCGTAAACGATGGTGACGCCTCCGAATTCGCTGCGCCGGTCGAGCACGTTCCAGATGACGCTGCGCACGGGCGGCAACGCGATGCCGCCGGCGACAAAGAGAATATTCTTCCCGCGCCAGGAATCCATCGGGAAACAGTTCCCGTACGGCCCGCGGAATGTGATCATCTGCCCGACCTCGCGGTCCTGAAGCGCCTGGGTGACCCGGCCGTTCTTGCGGAAGGTGCACTCGATGTACTCCTGCCGCGTTGGCGGGCTGGCCACGCAGAAGGTGCTTTCCCCGGCTCCGGGCACCCCATAAAGCCCGAACTGCCCGACGCGGTACCGGCTGAAGAATTCGGACCGGGCCGCTCCATCCAGGAACTCCAGCCGGAACGTCCGCACGTCCGGCGCCTCTTCGCGCGCGTCCAGCAGGCGCATCGCGGCGGGCCTGTAGATATTCATCGCGCTCTCCCCTCGTGGTTGGCCTTGCACAACTGGGCGATTTTCTCGCAGGTCTCCGAGATCCCGAGCCCGTTGGGGCACAGCCGCGAGCAGCGGCCGCAGCCCATGCACGCCGTGAGGTTGAACCGCTGCGGGATGTAGCTCAGCTTGTGCATCACGCGCTGCCGCCAGCGCGCCGTCTGCGTCGAGCGGGGATTGTGCCCGCTCGTGTGCAGCGTGAAGAGCGCCAGCCCGCAGGTATCCCAGTTCCGATAGCGCACGCTTTCCTTCCGCGTGGACTCGTCCTGCATGTCGAAGCAATGGCAGGAAGGACAGGCGTACGCGCACGCGCCGCACCCGAGGCAGGCCGCGGCGAATTCCTGCCACAGCGGAGAATCGAAGTTTTTGTTGAGCCACTCCGTGACGGTCTTCACGTCGAAGCGCCGGGGAATTTCCGCAACCGGATCGGCTGCCGCCACGCCTTCCGCCAGCACTCCGCCGGCCGCCTCCGCCAAGGCGTGCCCCTTGGGCGTCAGCGGCTCGAAGATGAACTTGTCTCCGCCGCCCGCCACGCGCAGAACTGCGTCGGCGCCTTCGGCGCTTTCGGGACTTCCACCCACGCTCGTGCAGAAGCAGTGCTCGTCGGCGCGGACGCAGGCCAGCGAGACGACCGTGCAGGCCTCGCGGCGCGCGTTGTAGAACACGTCATTGGAGTCCCAGTTGAACACGGTGTCCAACACGCTCACAGATTCCGCATCGCACGGGCGCACGGCCAGCACGACGGTCTTGATCGCTTCGGGCGAAACCTCCTGCTGGACAAAATCGCCTCCGTTGAGCGAATACCGGTCAATGATTTCGCTCCGCGGAAACAGGAAGTCCTTGACGGAGTTAGCTGAAATCCCGGACGTTTCGATGGCCGCACCCGGGCGCCACTCCGCCAGGCGGACGATGCGCCCTTGCCGGATCGGCGCGATGACCCGGTAACCCTGGGCGGCAAGGGCCGCCGCCAAGTCAGCCAGCCGGTCTGCGCGAAGCAGCTTCATCGCATCCTCATCGTTGCACTATCGGACAAAGCCGTCATCATCGTCGGGACGCCACGAGCCGATCAGCGGTTTCTCCGCCAGGTCGTAGCCGGTCTTGTGGCCGAATTCCTTTTCCACGCACTCCGCCACGCAGGCGTTCAGCAGCATCAGCGGCAGGCCCTGCGGACAGGCGGCCTCGCAGGCGCCGCAAAGCGTGCATCGGCCGGCGTGGTGGAACGCGCGCGTGATGTTCCAGGCGAACGTGCCGTGCGCCAGGTCAGCAGTGGAAATCCACTGCGGCACATTCCGCTTCGCGACGCACCACTGGCAGTAGCAGCCGGGGCAGGCGGCGCGACAGGCGTAGCAACGCGTGCACTTCGAGAACTGCTCGGTCCAGAACGCGGCGCGCTCCTCTTCACTCATCGCGGCCACTTCTCTCACCTTGCGCAACAGCTCTTCGTTCGGCGCCAGGTTGGCGTACTTCTCGCGGAGCAATTGGACCGTGGCCGCAAGGTCCAGCGCGCCGTGATATTCGTTTTCACTCACCGCCAGGACCGTGACCGCGTCGGCGGCGATCTGGGACTCCGCCGAGAGCATCACCAGGCTCCGCATGACCGGCGGGGCCGCCACGACGCCCACGGGGAAGTGCTGGCGCACCTCCGGCTTTCTCAGATATGCAGCCAGGTTTTGCCGGCACTCCGCGTCATAAACGAGCTGATCCGCGCCCGCCGCGTCGGTGAGCAGGATCGGGACGCGCTGGCCCCGCCGGCTCCGGTATCCCAGGACCAACTTCGCCCGTCCCGTCTGCAGCAGGCCGGCCGCATCCGCGCGGATGGCATCCACGATGCTCATATTCGCCTCCTGGCCGGGTTGATCGGGTCAAAGGGACCGGCCGCAAGGACTTCCTTCGTGATCGAGTTGATCAGGTCGGCGAATTTCTGTCCCTCGGCGGCGGAGACCCAACTAAAATAGAGGCGGTGGCCGCCGATCCCGGCGAAGGCGAGCAGCTTCCCGAAAACCGACCAGCGCCGGCGGGCGTGATAGTTGCCGCTCGTGTAATGGCAATCGCCGGGGTGGCATCCGCTGATGAGCACGGCGTCCGCGCCTCCCTCAAAGGCCTTGAGGACGAGGAGCGGATCGATGCGCCCGGTGCAGGGCAGCTTGATGATGCGGACGTTCGGAGCGTACTGGAGCCGGCTGGTGCCGGCCAGGTCGGCGCCCGCATAGGTGCACCAATTGCACACGAACGCGACGAGGCGCGGATCGAACGCCTCTCGGGTGTTTTCGGTTTTCACTTCGGTCTGGACTTCAATCTTTTCCATCGCTTCAACCGATGCTCGGCAACCCGGGGGTGCCGGCGGTCAGGGTGAACTCCGGGCCGGCAGCGGAGACTCCTCCGGTTCCAGCGTCGCAATCTGCAGGTAAACCTGCTCGTCGGTGAAGCCGTCGAGATCCATGCTCTTGGATCGACAGACCGACACGCACGTGCCGCAGCCCTGGCACAGGCCCTCGTTGACGTTCGCCACCACACGCAGCAGTTTGCCGCTCCGGTCAACGATATTGAAGTCCTCAATGGCCTTGTACGGGCAGGCGTTGATGCACGCGCGGCAGTGCGCGCAGGTGGTACGGTTCACGCGCGCGATCACCGGCTCGCGCTCCAGTTTCGGCCGGGCGAAAAGGCCCAGTACCTTGGCGGCCGCGGCGGATGCCTGCGCGACCGATTCCGGGATGTCCTTCGGTCCCTGGCAGACGCCCGCGAGGTAGACGCCCGCGACGGCGGTCTCCACCGGGCGGAGCTTGGGGTGGGCCTCGCTGAAGAACCCGTCGGCGTCATAGGCCACGCCGAGCATCCGGGCCAGCTTCTGCGCGTCGGTCCGAGGCACAATGGCATCGGCCAGGACGACCAGGTCCGCCTCGATTGTGACGGGTGTCCCGGCCAGGGTGTCGGCCCCGCGCACGATGATCTTGCCGTCGGAGCGACGGTAGATCTTGCTGACGCGCCCGCGGATGTATTCGGCGCCGTCTTTCTCGACCGCGCGCCGGACGAACTCGTCGTAGCCTTTGCCCGCCGCCCGGACGTCCATGTAGAAGACCACCGCGCGCCCGCCGTGGACCTTGTGCGCGTAGAGCATCGCGTGCTTGGCCGTGTACATGCAGCAGATCTTGGAGCAATACTTCCGCCCTGCCTTTTCGTCCCGGCTGCCGCAGCATTGCACGAACACGACCGTTTTCGGCGTCGCCCCGTCGCTGGGCCGGCGGATCTCGCCGCTGGTGGGGCCGCTGGCCGAGGCGAGCCGCTCGAACGCGAAGCCGTCAATGACATCGGCGATCCGGCCGGCGCCGTATTCGCCGTACGCCGAGTGGTCCCACAACTCGAAGCCGGTGGCCAGCACGATGGCGCCGGCCTTCACCTTGACGAGTTCATCGGCATCCTTGAAATTGATGGCCTCGCGCGGGCAGACCTTGGCGCAGACCCCGCAACGCCCCTTCGTGAGCATCAGGCAGCGTTGCGCGTCAATCACCGGCTGGTTCGGCACGGCCTGCGGAGAGACCCGGTAGATCGCCGTCCGGTTGCCGAGGCGCGCGTCGAACTCGCTGGGGATCTTCTTGTTCGGGCACTTGCTCCAGCATTCGCCGCAGCCGGTGCACTTGGCGAGGTCTACGTACCGCGCCTTCCGCCGGACCGTGACCTCGAAATTGCCGACGAAGCCGGCAACGGCTTCGACCTCGCTGTAGGTCATTAAGGTGATGTTCGGGTGGTTGGCAACTTCGACCATGCGCGGCGTGAGGATGCACTGGCTGCAGTCGAGCGTCGGAAAGGTCTCACTCAGCCGGGCCATGTGGCCGCCGATGGAGGGGCTTTTCTCGATAAGCACGACCTTTTTCCCGCCGGTGGCGATATCGAGCGCGGCTTGGATCCCGGCGATGCCGCCGCCGATGACTACGGCGGTGGGTTCCACCGGGACGGAGATCGGGTGCAACGCGCGGTTGCGTTTGACCTTCTCGACCATGGCGCGGATGAGATCAATCGCTTTGGCGGTCGCAGCGGCTCGATCGCTGTGGACCCAGGCGCAATGCTCGCGGACATTCGCCATCTCGAGCAGGTACGGATTGAGCCCGGCCGCTGCGGCGGCCCGGCGAAAGGTCGTTTCGTGCATCCGCGGGCTGCAGGCGGCGACCACGACGCCGGTAAGCTTGTGATCCGCAATGGCCTTGCGCACCAACTGCTGGCCCGGGTCGGAGCACATATACTTGTAGTCGACACTGTAGACCACGCCGGGGAACTTGGCGGCGGCGGCCGCCGCGGCCGCGACGTCCACTGTCCTCGCGATATTTTCGCCGCAATGGCAGATGAATACGCCGACGCGCGCCATCGTCAGACACTCCTTCCGACGACGCACATGGCATCGGTGAAGTGGCGGTCGAGTCCGATCGTCTTCGGATCGATCCCCGCGGCCAAGCCCAGTAGCTCGCTCAGGTACAGGATCGGCATTGGGCGCGTTCCCCGGCCGACCGCATTGACCGCGCGCTGCCGCATGTCCAGGTTGCTGTGGCACATCGGGCAGCCGGTCACAATCATCTGCGCGCCGGCTTTCTCGGCGTCGCCCAGGATCGCCGCCGAAAGGTCCACCACCGCTTCGGTCTTGGCCAGGCTGAACGCGCCGCCGCAGCACTCCGTCGCAAAGTTCCATGGAACGACCTCGCACCCGGCGGCTCGGATCGCAGCTTCCATGCCGGTCGGATTCTCGGGGTCATCGCCCTCAATGATTCCCTCGCCCCGGCTGAGCAGGCATCCGTAGTACGCGGCGACCTTGACCCCTTTGAGCGGCGCGGCGAGCTTGTCGGCCAAGCCGTCTTTCAGGAGGCGGCTCAGGTATTCCAGGACATTCACCACGGAGACGGAATTGCGGCATGGACGCCCGGTGAGGCCGGCCATCTTTTCGAGCATTTCCGGGTTCCGGCGCAGACGGACAAGGGTGCCCTTCAGACGCGAGAAACAAGACGCGCAGGGCGCCAGGAGTTCGGTCTGGCCCTGCGCTTCGGCAAGCGCCAGGACGCGGTACGGAAGCGCCACGGCCAATTCATGGCCCGTGCTGTGCGCGGACGAGGCGCCGCAGCAATTCCAGTCCTCGACCTCGCGCAGCTCGACTCCCGCGAGACGGGAAAGCGCGCGGATGGACAGGTCCAATTCGATTCCGCTGCAGGCCAGAGCGCATCCGGGATAGTATCCGATGCTCTTCATCGGTCGCCTTTCTTGCGGCAAGCCGCGAAGATCCTCTGGACTTCCTTCCGACCGGGGGTCTTGTGGTCGGAGAACTTCAGCTTCCCGCGTGCGAACATGGCCGGCACAAGAGCCACGTCGCTCATGAAGTCCAGGCTGGCCATTTTGTACCGGCGGACGAGGGAGAACTCGGACATGCGGCCGGCGCTCTCGACGGTTTTCAGAAACGCCTGGTGGAACGCCAGCACCTTTTTCTGGTTCGGCGGGGCCTTCTTCCGGTCGTAAGCCATTTGGCGAAGGACATCCATCACGGCGGCCGGATCCAGTTCCTTCGGACAGCGCTGAGTGCAAGTCAGACAGCCGGCGCAACTCCAGAGGGCCGCGCACCCGAGGACCTTCTCTTCGGCCGGCGCATCTCCGATCTGAACCAGACGCATGATCTGGTGGGGCATCAGATCCATGTACTTGGCCATGGGGCACCCTGCGGTGCACTTGCCGCACTGATAACACCGAGCGACGTCCACACCGGTGGCCTCGCGAACGGATTGAGACAGAGTCGTCGGCTGCGCAACTTTCACGGCATTTTCTCCCAACGTACCGCATCTCACTGATTGAGCGATATTTCCTCTTTCTGAACCGCCGGTGGGAGAGCGCTCACTTCTTCCAATAATGCGCGCCCCACCGCGACAGAACAGCCCGCGTTTTCCCAAGCCCGGATTTCATCTTGACCGCACGCCCTGATGCTGATAATATAATATAAATATACCACAGCGTGGCACTGATGTAAAGCGCAAATTGTGGGGGCTGCGCCGGCTCGACGAGGCCGGGTCAAGGGCGCGACTCGGAGAGGCTTCCCGCGGTCAAGAGGTGACGGAACCTTGAGGAGACGCATGCGATGTTCCTGCAAAAACTGAGGAAACTGCCCCGCAGTCCGCTGTATCTGGCGCTGATGGCCGTCTTTTTCGCCGGCCTCTGGCTGTGGCATCCCATGCAATCGACCGCCGATGGGGGGGCGGCAGGTAATGCCGAACGCGCGCGGGAATTCCACTGGTTTGCCCCGCTGTTGGACTACGGTGTCGGCGAACGGATCGCGCTGCTTGGAGTGCTGGCCGTCGCGTGCGCCGGCCTGGCCTATGCGGCGTTCCTTGTCAGGCAGGTCAAGGAGGCGGACCAGGGGACGCGCCGCATGCAGGAGGTCGCAGCCGCCATCCGCGAAGGGGCGAATGCGTATCTTTCCGCGCAGTTTCGGAAGATCGGGCCGCTCATCGTCCTGATCACCCTCGTGCTGTATCTTACGAAGATGAACGAGCCGGCATTTGCTTTCGGCCGGGCGAGCGCTTTTCTGGTCGGTTCGCTCTTCAGTTGGGCGGTCGGTTTTGTCGGCATGAGAATGGCCACGATCGGCAACCTGCGTGTGGCGGCGGCGGCACAGCACAGCTATGGCAAGGCGATGCGGCTCGGCTACCGGACGGGAACGATCACCGGGATGCTGACCGACGGGCTCGGCTTGTTGGGAGGCACGCTCATCTTCCTCATCTACGGCGAGCAGGCTTACCAGGTGCTGCTGGGCTTCGGCTTCGGCGGCACGCTCCTGGCGCTGTTCATGCGCGTGGGCGGAGGCATTTACACCAAGGCGGCTGATGTGGGCGCCGACCTGGTCGGCAAACTCGAGAGGGCCATTCCCGAGGACGACCCGCGCAACGCCGCGACCATTGCCGATAACGTCGGCGACAACGTGGGGGACTGCGCGGGCATGGCCGCGGACGTGTTCCAGAGCTATGAAGTAACGATGGTCGCCGCCATGATCCTCGGTTTCGCCAGCTTTGGACACAAGGGCGTGATCTTCCCTCTGCTGGTGCGCGGGATCGGCGTCCTCGGCTCCATGATCAGCACGTACACGGTGAAGGCGCGCCCCGGCCAGGCCTCCGACGCGGCGCTGCGAAGCGTGCATCGCGGCTTCTGGCTCGGTTCCGTGATCTCGGTCGTCGGCTTCTTCATCCTGGGGTTCATGTATCTGCACTTCGACGCCGCGTATCTCAGCGCATACAGCAGGGTCGCATCCGGCTTTCCGAACGGCAATCCGGCGGACCTGCCGGTATGGGCGAATTTCGGCTTGGCGGGCTTGGACATGCGTCCGGCATTGACCTGTCTGATCGGCGTGCTCCTGGCCATCGCCCTGAACAAGGTCACGAGCTTCTTCACGCACACGTCGTACCACCCCGTGAAATCTTTGGCCCACGCCTGCCGGACCGGTCATGCGACGAATATCATCCAGGGATTCGCGATCGGCTACGAGAGCGCCGTCGCCGTGACCATGGTCATCGCCGCGGGCATCGCCCTGTCGGTCCTGTGCTATTGGGACATGCCGGGCGTCTTCATCGCCTACGGTATCGCGATGATGGGCATCGGGATGCTCACGCTGACCGGCAATACGATTGCGATGGACGTATTCGGACCCGTGGCGGACAACGCCAACGGCATCGGCGAGATGGGCTACGACCGGGAGGCCATGGAGCGGGAGCAGCCCGGCAGCTACAAAGGGGCGCGCCAGGTCCTCGCGGACCTCGATGCGGTTGGGAACACGACCAAGGCGGAGACCAAGGGCATCGCCATCGGCGCCGCCGTGATCGCTGCCATGTCGTTGTTCGCCAGTTTCATTGCCGTGATCGCGGTCGGCAGCGAAGACCGGGTCGGCCAGATGCACCAGACCCAGTACAGCTTTGTGGCCGGGCAACTGACGGTGGCCAGTCCGATGGTGCTGATCGGCTTTCTGATCGGCGGCGCCGTTCCGCTCCTGTTCAGCGCGATGCTCCTCCGAGCGGTCGGTCGGGCTGCGCAGCTCATCGTCAGGGAGTGTCGTAAACAGTTCGAAGACGCGGAGATCCTGGACGGGACGAAGAAACCGGATTACGGTCGAGTGGTGGATATCTGCACGACGACCGCGCAGCGGGAGCTTCTCGGACCGGGCATACTGGCCATTTTCACGCCGATCTTCGTGGGTTTTCTCCTGGGACCTTTCGCGATGGGCGGTTTCCTGGCCGGGATGATCCTGGTCGGACTGTTGCTGGCCCTCTTCATGGCCAATGCGGGGGGCGCCTGGGACAACGCCAAGAAGATGATCGAGGACGGCCTGTATGGCGGCAAGGGGTCCGAGGCCCACAAGGCGAGCGTGACCGGCGATACCGTCGGCGATCCGTTGAAGGACACCGCCGGGCCTGCGATCAGCCCGCTCGTCAAGGTGGTGACCATGGTCTCCCTGTTGAGCCTCAGCTTTGTGCTCGCGAATAACGCGGTCGGCGTGAACCCGAAAACCGCCTCCAACAGTCCCGCCGAGTGGGTGTTGAAAGGCCCGACCGATTGGCTGACGGGCCTCATCGTGGTGGTCTTGTCCTTGTCCTTGATTCTCTGGGCTGTCTGGCAGAGCGTTCGCGGGAGCGGCGCGGTGGATGAGGAGGAGCAGCCGCAGAGCCGCGAAGATTTCAAACAGGTCGAGACGGGGAAGGCGGCGTCGAAAAGCGGCGGGTCCTGAACGCCGAACGTGAGCGACCTCGCCCTCTCATCAGGCGGCTTGACCGCCATTTTCGCATGATGATAGCATAGAGGGCATATATACCACGTCGTGGTATGATGCGGCTGATTGTTCTGTCCAGGCGCGATATGACGAGGCTCGGCAGACCATGACTGGGAAAGCGGGCGTCGGCGCGGCTAGGAGCCTGTCCAAGAATTGATGGACAGGCTGACATGCGAAATGAAAATGAGCCGTTCAAACTCCGTTACGAATCCGCCGACGAGCCGTCTGCGGCGGCAACACGCGCTGACCGGCATGCAATTCCCTATCGGCCAGTGTCGACAAGGCCGCTCTCGCCCGCGGCCGCAGTGGCTCGTTCGTCTTTGTCGGAAGCGTCAGGCACGCCGAAGATCATTACGGCGGGAGACCGGATCGCTTGCGCCCGGCGAACCAGGAGGTCCGTCGAAGTCCACTCTACGCCCGGCATCGCCGAGACGGCTTCCCGCCGATCCGCGCCCGGGAGAACGAAGAGGGGCAGGATCAAGTGCTCCGGCGTCAGGTCCGTCTCCTGCGCCAGGCGTCGGATGCCTTCGGTTCGG
>Ga0315281_10002143_pt1 | contig 29295 bp, 29 predicted proteins | sample YL17G07_0_MG_FD_204540 | JGI IMG/M metagenome (GOLD analysis project Ga0315281, IMG submission 204540) | Sediment microbial communities from Yellowstone Lake, YNP, Wyoming, USA - YL17G07_0 | ecosystem: Environmental > Aquatic > Freshwater > Lake > Sediment | place: USA: Wyoming | collected...
ACTGATTTGATTACTGAAGCAAAAGTGCGTGTGATGAGTAAGGGCACCCTTGACCGCATGATGAAGCGGATACGAGAGAAGCATGCAATCAAAGGAATATCAACCACAAGACCAGGAACCCTACTCACAATAATGGACAATAATGGGGACAGCCACCATTGTTTTGGAAATTATGTGGTGTAATTTGGTTTGACGAAATCGGAGATAGTCAGGTGCTTGTGATGTAATCAACTGCATGAAAAAAGATTTTGATGTTTGGAATACTCAGAATTAAAGGGGAGAGACACCATTGCTCATTCAGTAAAATGACCTACTGGGTTTGGGGATTGTGTGGTGTAACGTTGGTCAGCTCACTACTCCTGGGGCTCTGCCACGAGGGAATCAAGATATTGAATTTTTGTAGGTTTGTGTTATATACTGCATGTATGATCAATCAATTTATTGACCAAAATCTTAAGCGTGCAAAATATAAGATTCTTGAAGACGGTACCTATTTTGGGGAAATCCCAAGGATTCGTGGCGTGTGGGCAAATGCGAAAAATCTTGAGGAATGCCGACAGGAACTCTCCGAAGTACTCGAAGGGTGGCTTTTGATTAAAGTTCATTCTCACGAATCGGTTCCCGGTTTCTCATTTGATTTTCACTCTCGCAACCTCAAGCATGCCTAAAAACATTTCTCATCGGGAATTGGTGAGAAGACTTCGAGGGTTTGGTTTTGAGGGTCCACGTTCTGGGGCGAAGCATTTGTATATGGTCCGTGGCGAGTTTAAACTTCGTATACCGAACCCACACAATGGCGACATTTCCCGCCCGTTACTTTCAGAAGTCTTAAGACAAGCGGACATTTCCTCAAAAGAATGGAGTGGTAAGTAGTAAAATACCAAGGTTTAACCTTGGTATTTTGTTCCCTTGTCGTCGTTTCTCGTGTACAATAGGGAGATGAATCCCGTTAGAGATTCCTCAGTTATGCACTACACGTACATTGTTCAGAATGACCAAGGTACGTGGTATACTTGGCAGTACCAATGACCTACGGAAACGCTCAGTTTTCAAGATAATCTCGTGCGGAGTTCCTCCGCCACCCTGTTGAGGCAACGCGGGGTGCAGGAGGTGATGGCTTGCTCCATGGAGGTTTAATTTATGGTTCCTAAAACCATAAATTTGACAAAATATATGGTTTAGTATACCATATATTTATGAAATTTATACGAGCGCAAAAAATAGAAACGGTGATAGCACCCAAGCGAGCCCTGGTTATGTATGGTCCGCGTCGTGTCGGTAAAACCACCCTCCTCAGGGCATATCTAGCTTTGCAAAAAGATTGCCCTACCCTTTATGTGGTGGGAGATGATTTCCGTATTCGAGAGCTTTTTAAAAAAGAGACTCTCTCTGAACTTTTGGATTTTGCTCGCCCATACGATATTATTGCCATTGATGAAGCGCAACAGGTGCCCAGTATTGGTATCGGCGCAAAGATGATTATCGACGCATTCCCTGAGAAGCAACTCATTCTTACGGGGTCGTCATCGTTTGATCTTTCTTCAAAAATAGGGGAGCCTCTTATGGGGCGTCATTTTACTATGACCATGCTTCCTATTGCGCAATCTGAAATGCTCAGCAGCCGTTTTGAATTAAAAGGGGCTCTCGATAATTTTCTTATCTATGGCGCATACCCCGAAGTGCTTTCTGCGGAGACCAAAGCGGAAAAGGAGCGTATTTTAAATGAGCTTGTCTCTTCGTATCTCTATAAAGATATTCTTGCGCTTGATAAGATAAAATCCCCGGATCTTTTGCGTGACATTGCCCGCGCCATTGCTTTTCAGGTCGGGAGAGAAGTGTCGTTGAATGAAATCGCAAAGACCGTGAAGTCAGACATAAAGACCGTTGGTCGGTATCTCGATGTGCTTGAAAAAATGTTCGTTATCAAAAAAGTGAGAGGGTTCAGTCGTAACTTGCGTAATGAAATATCGAAAAAAGCGAAGTACTACTTTCTTGATAATGGGGTGCGCAATGCGGTAATCGGACAATTTGGCAATCTGGCGAGTCGCAATGACGTCGGTGCGCTCTGGGAGAACTTTGTGTTTATGGAGCTTTATAAAAAAAGTACTATCCAGGAAGCTTCGGATCAGTATTATTTCTGGAGAACTCACACAGGGAAAGAAGTTGACATCGTACGCGAAGCAGGAGGCAACCTTATGGCAATCGAATGCAAATGGTCTGCGGAAGCAAGCGCTCCTGCGCTTTGGCGGGAGACATACCCCGACAGTGTTTTTGTGACCATCAACAAAGAAAATTATCTCGAGATACTTGCTTCCCTGTAGGTTTCAGGAAGTCTGGGGCTTCCTGAAACTCGCTCGAGAATGACTTCTCGTGTACAATAGGGGGATGAAATACCAAAGTTCTGCATCGCGGGAGCGAGACGAGGAGGGTGGGCGCCGTGCGGTCGAGTATGCCGCGACGATGCGGAGGGCGATGAGCGACAGTTCGTACAAACTTCCCGAGGCTTCGCTTCGGCTGCCGTTTGATAGTGTTTTGTATGAAAAATCGAGAGTGCTTGCGAGTATGCTCGCGGGTCCGAAGCTTAGCTATGTGGTGGACATTGGCATCGGCGGTTCAAACCTTGGCACCAAGGCGGTGTATGAGGCGATCTTTGGGACCCTCGACGCGCATAGTCCGTTTGCGCCCAAAATGCTCTTTGCGGACACCTGCTCGCCGGAGATCCTTTCGGATATTGCTGAAATACTTTTGAATGAGATCGCCACGCCTGAGGAGGTCATCATCATTATCGCGAGCAAGTCGGGGACGACGACGGAGACGATCGTCAATGCGTCGGTCTTGGTCACCGCGCTCGAGCAAAAGCTCGGACCTCTTGCCAAGCGCATCGTGTGCATCACCGATGAAGGTTCGGCGCTCTGGCAGACGGGAGAGAAGCAAGGGTTGCATCTCCTCCCGATACCAAAGATGGTGGGTGGGCGCTATTCGGTCTTTTCTCCAGTTGGGGTGTTCCCGCTTCTCTGTGTCGGGCTCGAGGTGGATAGGCTCCTCAAGGGGGCGCAGGAGGTCGTCCTGGGTACGGTTGATCGCGCCGCGGAGAGCGATGCGTATCGCGCCGCGGAGGATATATTCGCCTGGAACAAAAATGGCGCACTGGTTTTTGACATGTTCCTTTTTCAGCCCGAGTTTGAGTCGCTCGGCAAATGGTACCGACAGCTTTTTGCGGAAAGTCTCGGCAAGGCGACGACCGACACAGGGGAACAGGCGTCTCACCGTATGGTGCCTACGGTTTCTGTCGGCTCGACCGACCTGCACTCGGTGGAGCAGATGAACCTCGCCTTTCCGCACCTCACCGCACGCACCCTCGTACGGGTGAATGCCCCACACTGGGAGCATGAATTCCTTGCACAAGACAGTGTGTTTGCGCCTTTGGTGCCAGGAGTTGCCGGTCGCGCGCCGTGCCAGGTCATGGACGCAATCTATGCGGGGGTAAAGGAAGCGTACCGTGCGCGCGGGGTCGCTTTTGCCGAAGTCGAACTCCCTGACCTCTCACTCGAGACTATCGGCGCGTTTCTTCAATTTGAAATGTGCATGGTGATGCATCTCGCGCACGTGCTCCGTATCAACGCGTTTGATCAGCCGAATGTTGAAGAATACAAGAACGCCACGCGGCGGATCCTTCAAGGAAAGTAGTGCAGTTCACGCCCATGTGGATAGCCTGCGCGTGTATTCTCTTTTGGTGCGTGGTATAATATATGCACATTTAAAAGTAATCATTATTGAGAGTCCTATGAAGTACCTTGTCCTATTAAGTTTCGCACTTCTCCCTACTTTGGCATTTGCTCAGGTAGACGATACGCTTGCCGGTCTCGACAATTATTCCGAGCTTTTTTCATCGCTCTCGCTCTGGTCGACGCTCATTGTTGCGTTTGTCACCAGTATGATGGTCTTGATTGGCGGAAGACAGATGCATGGCGGTGTCTTTGGCAGCGTGCTCAACTACTTTAGTGCCGGGATGGTCCTTATTTTTTTGGGCTTTGTGACGGAGGTTCCATGGCTTCAAAGTATCCCCGAACTCTATTTGAAGCTTACTCACGATTCGCTGTACATTGTGGGCTATGTGCTTATGGGGGTTGCCGCAAGCAAGCTCCTCGAGACCATTAAAGGAGAGTAACCAACATTTCTATGGAACAGATTGAACAATACAAAGAGATCATGACGGAAGTCATTGCCAAACAAAGTGTCATTTTGGGACCAGACATGGCAATCATGCGCGCGCGCAAGGTCGCGGAAGTCGAAGTCTCTCCCGAGGGGAAAGTGATCGAGATAAAAGGCAATCCTGACCAAGCGCTTCAAAAGCTCGTTGACTCCTACGTTGAGCTTTCGGGGCAGATCGTAAAGAACGCACTTGGCTCTATCTTTACCAAGTATCCGTCACTCAAACCGCTGGACTAACTCCATGTTTCCTCGCGAGCTTTTACCGATCGTCCTCATCCTTGTCGGCCTTTACGTTGTTGTCGTCGGTCTTTCTTTTTGGTGGGCACGCCGCATCAAGCGTGAGATCAAAGAAAAAGAGCAAGAGATCAAGCACCGACTGTACGAGATCGCGATACTCAAAGAGATCGCCGACCGCACAGGCTATTCGCTCAACATTCAAAAGATCCTCGACGTTATCGCCGGTTCACTTCGCCAATTCATTGAGTACAGCGCGGCTTCGTACATGCTCCTCGAGCCGTCAAAGATCGTGTTCAAGGCAGACCTCGACCGTTCTGTATCGCCCGCGTTTATCAAGGAAATTCGTGGGCGCATGCTGGGATCGCTCGAGGCGCTCCTTGGTCGCGAGCTAGCAGACATGCAAATAGAGGAGACCCTGACGGGGGCCATCATGCTTGAGGATATGGATGAACCGGTCCGCTCGTTTTTTAACATTCCGCTAGTCATCGGCGATCGGCTCGTGGGGGTGCTGACGGTCGCGCACACGAAAGCCGGGCTCTACAACGAAGAGGAAATGGCAATCCTCTACAAGATCGTGAGCCAGGCTTCCCACGCAGTCACAAGCCTCGAGGATGTCGTAAAAGCCGAACAAGACAAGATCACCGCCATGCTGGAGAGTATGGTCGAAGGCGTGGTCATGACGGACCGCGACTATCACATCGTAGCGGTGAACCCAGCCGCAAAGGCCATTATCGGCGAGACTGCTACTGGTGCCCCAACGATATTTGACCTTGCGGAGAAATTTAAAGGAGTGTTCGACATCAAAGAAAAGCTCGAGGAGTCGATAAAACTCGACAAGGTACTGACCTTGGATGGCGCCGCGATAGGGGGAAAGTACTACCAGGTCTTGGTTTCGCCAGTGCGATCCAATGCGGGACCGATGAAGGGGCAGACTCTCGGCGGGGTGGTCATTTTTCACGATATTACCCACGAGAAAGAGGCGGAGAGGATGCGCAATGACTTCACTTCGATGATGGTGCACGAGCTTCGTTCGCCACTCGGCAATATTAAAAAGATTGGCGAGCTCATGAGGTCATCAAAGGTGCTTGAAGACAAACAGGCATCGAGTGAGTATGTGGACATGCTCTACGAGAGCTCCTCTGTGATGCTTGACCTTGTCAACGATCTTTTGGACGTCTCAAAACTCGAAGCGGGAAAGTTCGAAGTGGCGAAACAGCAAGAAAATCTCAAAGAGCTTATCACCGATCGCGTGAAGTTTTTTAATACGACCGCACAAGGTGCTTCGATATCTTTGGCATCATTCACCGGCGAGGGGGTGCCCGACCTCGTATCTATTGACCCCAAAAGGGTCACGCAAGTCATAAACAACCTCCTTTCGAATGCCCTTAACTATACTCCCAAGGGAGGCACGGTGACCGTGGAATGTTTTATGCACAAGCAGGGGGTAGCGATTGACGACGAGGCTGGACATCTCGGCATGCCGTGGGTGAACGATGATCCTCAAAAAACAACGGCGGCACTGGCGGACAGTGTGGTGGTCGCGGTGACGGATACCGGCGAGGGTATTTCTCCCGAGAACCTCGAGAAGCTTTGGAATAAATTCATCCAGTTCGTTTCGAGTGTGCGCAAAGGAGGGGATCGCAAGGGGACCGGCCTCGGCCTCGTCATCGTAAAAGGTATCGTGGAAATGCACGGTGGCACGGTCGGAGTTGGGTCAAAAGTAGGCGTAGGTAGCACGTTTTACTTCACCCTTCCTTTGTAAGATAATTGTATTATAATGAACCTATGGCTAAAAAAATACTGATTATTGATGACGACAAGATCTTCTCAAAGATTCTGCGCGATGGACTGGTCGCGGGCGGTCAAGGGGGGTACGAGGTCTTCGCGGCGTTTGACGGCGCGCAGGGGTTTGAGATTGCTGAGCGTGAGAAGCCCAACCTCATCATGCTCGACCTCGTTATGCCAGATATGGGGGGGATCGATTTTTTGAAAAAACTGCGCGCGGAGGACTGGGGAATCGATATTCCCGTTATCGTGGAGACACAGCTCCCCGATATGAAGGAAATTAGCCAAGGAGTAGAGCTCGGTGTGCATGGGTATTTTATCAAGTCTGATTATTCGATCGATGCCATCTTGCGCCAAGTCGGAGATGTGTTTAAGTAACTAACAAATAACAACTGAAAATTCACAACTAACAACTGACAACAAATGCGAAATACGGGGACCCCGTCGTAAGCCAAAACATTATGGAACAAAACAAAACAACATTATATAAAGCATTGACCATTCTCGTTTTGATGGGAAGCTTCCTCGCGGTAGCGAAGACCGTAACAGAGATCAAGTCGTATCGCTTTATTGGTGGCGGGGTGGCCGCAACCAATACGATTGCGGTTTCGGGTGAAGGGGAGGTCTATGCCTCGCCAGATATTGCCACGATTTCTTTTAGTGTCCGCGAAGAGGCGAAAAAAGTCGGTGATGCACAGGATAAGGTCAATACCAAGATGAAAGCCGCACTTGTGGCGGTGCGCAAGATTGGGGTAGCGGACAAGGATATCAAGACGCAAAACTATAGCTCGTCCCCGAAATATGAATGGCAGGAGGGGACGGTGTCATGTATGAGTTTGGACTGTCCACCGCCACGCCCCGGACGCCAGGTGCTCGTGGGGTACGAAGTGTTACAGTCGGTAACCCTCACGATTCATGACCTCGATACGACGAGTGCGGTCGTGGATGCACTCGGCACGGCAGGAGTGACTGATATGCAGGGACCAAACTTTGCTATTGATAAAGAAGACGACCTCAAAGCAGAGGCGCGCAAGCAGGCAATCGAAAAGGCTCGCGCCAAAGCGGAAGTGCTCGCACGTGACCTCGGTGTCTCTCTCGTACGAGTCGTCTCCTTTTCTGAAGGAGGGAACTACCCCATCTATGCGCGAACAATGATGGCAGATGTGGCCATGGAAAAAGCGAACGTCGCCCCCATGCCCGAACTCCCCCAAGGTGAAGAAAAGATCACCTCTCAAGTGACGGTGACCTACGAGATACGCTAAATCTGTCTCAGTAGAGAAAAAGCGCAGCAGTTTTTAAACTGTTGCGCTTTTTTTATAAAAATGGCATAATCCTTTCGGGTTGTTATTTCAATGTTTATTGGGGGCAAATCGTGATAAGGAAAGGAATTTTTTTAGTCCTGTTACCTGTATATAACCCAACGCATATCGCTCGTGCGTGTGGTCATTCAACGAGGAAACGAGGGGTGATTTCTGTACGAGGAAAAGAGAGAAGGATCACCTTGCCGCTCAGCGAGGGAGAAGGTGTTGATTATTGTCTTGACTGTATTGAAGACATGACGGTCTCCTGTGCGTGCTGCGGGGGTCCAATCTTTCCCGGTGACTCGGTGGGGACGTTCATTCCTGTGCGTAAGGATTCTCGATTTCCCTACAATTTCGCCATACACTGCACGGACCCTCTTCAGTTGGTCAGTTGCATGCGACCAGACTGCGCCGGCTACTCCCGCTCCGCTGGGGTATGGCTTCCTGGCAAGGATGGCAAAGGGGTGGTTGTGCTCTTCAGGCAAAAAGATGAAGGGGTCGCAAGTATTCTTCCTGTAGATGCTCTTGAGGAAGAATACTACAAATTGAAAATACTTTAGGTTCAGAAGGATTAGCCTCACCCCGCCCAAATGGTCAGACCATTTGGGCGGTTTTTTTATATTGAAACCCGTGTTTTTTTTAAAATTGACTTTTTCCTGTCGAAAGAGTATGGTAATGGAAAGCCCCGCGGGGCGGTTTTTTTCAGATTATTTTTTTGGGGAGGCTGGTTTACGCCAGTTTCCACCAACACCATTATGCAATTTATCCAATATTTACGTGATACTAAGGGCGAATTAAAGCATGTCGTATGGCCAACGCGTCATCAGGCAATAGCATTTACGGTGCTTGTGGTCGTGCTTTCGGTCGTTACCTCGGTCTACCTCGGTGCTTTTGATGCGTTCTTTACCTCGCTTATCAAAAAGTTGGTCGTTCGATAATTTTTTAAAAACCCTCATTTTATGGCAAAACAAGAAACAACGGGAGAGCGCAATTGGTACGCTATCCACACTTATGTGGGGTATGAGAATGCTGTCCTCCGCAACCTGAAGCAACGCATCGAGTCCCTCGGCATGGAGGACCGCATTTTTAATGTGCTCATCCCCATGGAAAAGAAGATCAAGGTCAAAGCAGGCAAGCGCGTCGAGGTCGAGGAAAAGATCTACCCGGGATACATTCTCGTGGACATGATCGTAACCGATGACTCGTGGTACGTGGTGCGTAACACGCCGCGCGTGACGGGTTTTGTCGGTGCGGGAGTTACTCCCGTTCCTCTCGAAAAGTCCGAGGCGGAGGCGCTCTTTAGTCGTATGGCAGAAGGAACCTCAAAGCATGCCATCGACCTCGTGGTGGGCGACCAGGTGTCCATCGTCGACGGACCGTTTAAGGAGCTTGAAGGTAAAGTATCCGAAGTGGACGACGAGCGCGGTCGTGCAAAGGTTCTCGTCTCAATGTTCGGTCGCGAGACGCCAGTGGAGCTTGATTTCCTGCAAATCCGCAAGATTTAAGAAAAAGCTTGAAAAATACCGCAAACTAAGGTAGACTCTCTAAATTCCAATAGTAACTAAAATAGAATGGCAAAGAAAATAACAAAACGCGTAAAAGTGATCATCCCAGCCGGCAAGGCAACCCCTGCGCCTCCTTTGGGGCCTGCGCTCGGTCAGGCGGGTGTGAACATCGGTGATTTCGTCACCAAGTTCAACGCCGCAACGAGTGACAAGATGGGCGACCTTGTACCAACGGTCATTACTGTGTATGAGGACCGTACCTTCGACTTCAAGATGAAGACGCCTCCCGCAACTTCACTTATTTTTAAGGCAGCGAACATTCAAAAGGGCTCAAAGAAAGCCAACACCAGCAAAGTAGGCTCGATCACCAAAGCACAGCTTCAGGAGATTGCAGAACGCAAGATGGTAGACTTGAGTGCGAACAACATCGAGGCAGCCATGAAGATCATCGCCGGTTCCGCTCGCTCCGCAGGGATCGAGGTGAAGTAGTTTCGAAATCTTAAAACTCAAATAGAAAAAAGGGCGACAATCGTAAGATTGTCGCCCTTTTAATTGGTTACTCGGTCATACTTTCCAGTACTCTGGGACAAGGCAGCCGTTGACCTCTTGGAAGTCGCCAAAAAGTTCAGGCACTTGTGCAATCATGATCTTGCCAATCTTTTTGAACACATGCACGATTTCTTCTTCTGCGCCAGCATCGGTACGAAGTGCTATCACATGCCGTAGTGCGCGCATATTAAGACTCCATATTCCACCCGTAGCGATGCCCATGCCGATACCACGCCGGAAGGCGGAGGTAAGAACTTTTTTGGCGTGAAAGGTGCTTTCGGGTGAAAGTTCCTCCTTCCAGACATCGGCAAAGAAGGCCATCATTTTTTCCTGGTTCCCAAATTCAGAAGTCAGTCGTTCGCGCGAGAGCCGCTTTTTTTCTGCGATTGCAGGATTGTCAGCGGGGTCTTCGCGAAAGCACTCAGGCATCCAGAACTTGATATCGGTATAACGGATATAGCGCATGCTTCGTTCCGAAATGCCAACACCGGCTCGATGGCGGTTCATTTCGCCCGTGAATACCCGTGAGCAGCCATTGATACCGAAAGAAAAGACAGCATGTTCAAGAACGGAACCATGGCGTTGCTTCATGACGTTGTCGAGATACTCGACCATGTCTTTCCGCACTTTGTTCACGTTCGGGTTAAGTCCTGGCTCGAATGCCATGTAGCATTGTTTTGCGGCCATGGCTACGAGAAGGGCAGGGTCAGAAACGACTTCCTCCGAAGGGATCTCGAATTCAGCGCTTACCCCCATTTCGTTAAGCCACTCACGCACTGCTTCGCGATCGACGACGGTTCTTGATAGTACACGAACACTTATCTCTTCAAATGACGATGCCATTTTTTGTACCTCTTTGTGTTTGTTGAAAAGGTGCTGCTGACACAAAAACTATCACGCATCCACTCATTCGTCAATCATTGGACTTCGAAATGATTTTATGCTCTAATGCGCGTAGGTCAATTCTTTTACGTAGCGGGGAGGATGGAGTATGAGCATTAAATCAGACAAGTGGATTCGCCAAATGTGCAGTACTGACCCAAGGGAGAGAGCTCTTGTTCCTGTACCAACGGGGATGAGAAGGGCAGACAAGCCGATGATCGATCCGTTTGAACCGAACCAGGTGAAGGAGGTGGACGGTCGCAAGATCGTATCCTACGGTACGTCGAGCTACGGTTACGATGTTCGATGTTCGGATGAGTTCAAGTTGTTCACCAATATCAACAGCGCGATCGTTGACCCAAAAAATTTCGACGAAAACTCCTTTGTGTTGATGAAGAAAGACTACTGCATCATCCCGCCCAATTCGTTTGCCCTCGCGCGCACGGTAGAAAAATTCTGCATTCCGCGGAACGTGCTCACTATTTGTTTGGGCAAGTCTACTTACGCGCGCTGCGGTATTATCGTCAACGTCACGCCGTTCGAGCCCGAGTGGGAAGGCTACGTTACGTTGGAGTTTTCCAACACGACGCCGCTTCCCGCAAAGATCTATGCCAACGAAGGAGTTGCGCAGGTGTTGTTCTTTGAATCCGATGAAGTCTGCGAGATTTCTTACAAGGACCGTGGTGGCAAGTATCAAGGACAAGAAGGCGTTACTTCGCCGAAGGTGTGAATGTGTTCAGTAGTTTAGTTTACCCCGTGGCTGCAAGGCTGCGGGGTATTTTTATGCTACACTTTTTATATACATGAAACTCAACATAAAAAAACTACACCCGGAGGCGAAGATTCCTTCGTACGCGCATCCGGGGGATGCGGGGTTTGACCTGTACGCGATAGAGCGCGTGACGGTCCCCGTCGGCGCGCGGGTGTTGGTGGGGACGGGGATTGCGCTTGAGATTCCCGACGGATACGTAGGGCTTATCTGGGACAAGAGCGGGCTCGCGATGAATCATGGTTTGAAAAATCTCGGCGGGGTCATTGACGCGGGGTATCGCGGAGAAATAAAAGCGGGGGTGGTCAACTTGAGCACCGAGGATTACACGATTGGCGCAGGGCACAAAGTAGCGCAGATGCTCATCCAAAAGGTCGAACGCGCGGAGATCGCCCTAGTTGCGGAGCTTTCAGAGACGTCACGAGGGCACAACGGTTTCGGGAGTTCGGGGAAATAACATAGCATGAAAAAAATACCCTACATTGTCATTGACGGGATTGATGGTTCGGGAAAGACCACGCAGGTCAATATGTTGATCGAGCGCGCACAGGTCGAGGGGCGTATGTTTCGCCATGCGCACGAGCCAGGCGGCACGCCCTTTGCGGAAAAGATGCGCAATGTTTTCAATTCAAAGGAAGGGGAGAATACGAGTGCGCGTACGCAATTTCTCTGGATGTGGGCGTCGCGCTCGGACCTCCTTGAAAAAGTGGTGACCCCAGCTCTCGAACAGGGAATCCCGGTCATCTCGGAGCGTTCCGATTCCTCGACCTTTGCTTATCAAGCATTGCAACTCGATGACTTCGATTGGTTTTGGCAAGAACGTATTCGAGTGTTTGGTTCACATGATCCTACAATATACATCATCATCGATATTCCAGGGGAGGAGTCAAAACGTCGCGTTGATGCGGACACTCGTCGCAGTAAAACCCCCTTCGACATGAAGCCCGTCGAATGGTACGAGCGCGTGCGTGAGGGGTTCCTCCTGTTTTCAAGAGACAAAAGGGTGTCAGCAATCGTCATTAGCGGGGCTCAGTCGCCCGAGTTGATCCATGAAGAGATCTACCAGATCGTTGCCGAGCATTGCGGCTGGAAGTAGGAAATAGGTCGAACCCTCGCGGAAGTGATTCCGCGAGGGTTTTTGTTTCAACACCCCACCACATGCAAGCACCCATAGACGCATTTGATACTATAGTATCAAATGCGTCTATGGGTGGAAGGCGAGGGTTTTTTGTTTTTGCGTGGCGTGGTATGCTCAGATTTATGAAAGAGAAACTAGAAATGGTGGTTGTGGAGGCGCTGGGCGCGCTGGGTATTGAGGCTGGTGCTGTCGTACTCGAGCGTCCGGCGGACTCGTCCCACGGGGACTATGCGACGAACGCGGCGCTTGCGTATGCAAAGACTGTTGGCATCTCTCCTCGCGAACTCGCAGGGAAGCTGGTTGAGAAAATTCTCGAGACTTCCAACGAAGTGATTGCGAGTCTCGAGGTTGCGGGACCAGGGTTTATTAACTTCCGTCTTTCCGACGAGTATTTTTCGCAAGCACTCAGGGGTGCGATAGAGCAGGGGGAAAAGTGGGGGACAAACGAAAAACTCAAAGGGAAAAAAGTTATCGTTGAATACACCGACCCGAACCCGTTTAAGGAGTTTCATATTGGACATTTGATGTCGAATGCTATTGGCGAGTCCATTTCGCGCATTGTTGAAGCGAGTGGCGCGGAGACTAGGCGTGCATGCTATCAAGGGGATGTGGGGATGCACGTGGCGAAGGCGGTGTGGGGGATAATGAGCTTAGAAAAGGAGGGGTACATTCTTGCTCAAGATGCTTCGGCTCCTAAACATGCTGTGTATCTTGGTAAAGCTTATGCAAAGGGTGCGACTGCGTATGATGAGGATGAGCGTATAAAAAAAGAAATTATTGTAATCAATAAAAAAATATACGAAGGAGGTGACCCTGATGTCAGCAGCGTTTACGATATGGGGAAACAATGGAGCTTGTATTATTTTGAAACCATTTACAAAAAACTTGGTACAAAATTTGATTACTATTTTTTTGAAAGTGAGACGGGGAAATTTGGCAAAGAGCTTGTTGAAAAAAATATTGGGGGGTTTTTTGAACAAGGAGAGGGGGGCGCTGTCGTGTATAAAGGCGATGAGGAAAAAGGGTTGCACACCCGCGTCTTTATCAATTCCGAAGGGCTCCCTACTTATGAAGCAAAAGAGCTTGGTTTGGCAAAAATAAAATATGACACGTATCCGTATGATGTTTCTGTCGTGATTACTGGCAACGAGGTGAACGCGTACTTTAGAGTGCTCCTTGATGCGATGGCAAAAGTTTTTCCTGACCTTGCTGCAAAGACCGTGCATATTTCTCACGGAATGCTTCGCCTGCCGACGGGCAAAATGTCTTCACGCACAGGTGATGTTATTACTGCCGAGTCGCTCATCGCTGATACCAAAGAAAAAGCGCTTTCGAAGATCTCGCAAGAATTATTCTCACCCAGCGAACAAGATGAACTCGCGGAAAAAGTTGCCATCGGCGCCATCAAGTATTCCATCCTTCGCCAAGCATCGGGCAAAGATATTATTTTTGACTTTGAACAGTCGCTTTCGTTTGAGGGGGATTCTGGCCCGTACCTGCAGTACACCTATGCGCGTACGCGCTCGCTTCTCGAAAAAGCGGGAGAAAAAAAGATCGATGCTTTGTGCGCGCATGCGGGAACGAATGCCCTTCATAAATGTATCCTGCGCTTTCCCGAGACGGTTCTTCGCGCGAGTGGAGAGCGTGAACCACATCATATTGCAACGTACCTGATCGAGCTCGCACGAGAATTCAATTCGTTCTACGGGAATACGATGATCCTCAACGACACAGAAGATGAGTCCTACAAACTCGCGCTCGTGAAAGCAGTTTCGCAGACGATGAAGAAGGGTCTCGACCTTCTGGGTATTTCAGCCCCTGAGCGGATGTAAATGTTTATAAAATCTATCTAAACACCTATGACGTATAATATACTATAGTATATTATACGTCATAGGTGTTTTTGATGAGCGGGGTCGTTTGTGCTATTCTGAGGAAATATGGACGAACTAGAGAAAAAGTCAGATATCGCCAAGCGCGAAGAGGAAACGCTGGCGACGTGGGAGGCGCAGGGAATCTTTGAAAAATCGCTTGAACAAACAAAGGGTGGGGAGGAGTTCGTCTTTTACGATGGGCCGCCTTTTGCGACAGGACTCCCGCACTATGGACACATTCTCGCGAGCACGATCAAGGATACGATTCCACGCTACCAAACGATGCGGGGGCGGTATGTGCGCCGTGTGTGGGGGTGGGATTGTCATGGACTGCCGATTGAGAACTTGATTGAGAGCGAGCTTGGCCTTGCGCATAAAAAAGATATTGAAGAGTACGGTATTGAGAATTTCAACGAAGCGGCGCGCGCGTCGGTGTTGCGCTATGATGCCGAATGGAAAAAAATGATTCCGCGCATTGGGCGGTGGATCGATATGGAGCATGCGTACAAGACGATGGATGCGAACTACACCGAGTCAATCTGGTGGGCGTTCAAGACACTGCATGACAAGGATCTCGTGTATCAGGGGTTCAAGTCGATGCACATTTGTCCGCGCTGCGAGACCACACTTTCTAATAACGAGGTGAGTGATGGCTACAAAGACATTACAGATATTTCGGTGACGGCAAAATTTGAACTCGTGGATGAGCCGGGAACCTACCTCCTCGCGTGGACGACGACGCCGTGGACGTTGCCCGGCAATGTTGCCCTTGCGGTGAATCCAGATGAGGAGTATGCTGAGGTCGCTCTTAATGATGAGCGCTACGTGCTCGCTTCCGCGCGCGTAGAAAAAGTTTTTGAAGGGAAAGAACATTCCGTCGTAAAAACAATGCGCGGTGCTGACCTCCTCGGTCGCGCCTACAAACCACTTTTTGACTATTACGCATCGCAGGGGTCTCTCGAGCATCGCGAGAGGGGATGGAAAGTTTACGGCGCGTCGTTTGTAACGATGGAGAGTGGGACGGGCATTGTGCACATTGCGCCGGCATTCGGCGAGGACGATATGGCGCTCGGCACGCGGGAGAAGCTTCCGTTTGTGCAGCACGTAGGGATGGACGGGCTCATGAAGCCGGAGGTGCGCGACTTTGCGGGCATTGCCGTCAAGCCAAAAGGCGACAACCAGGCGACGGATATTTTAATGATTAAACACCTTGCGGGTGTCGGTGCACTTTTTTCAAAAGAAAAGATCATGCACGCGTATCCGCATTGTTGGCGTTGTGACACGCCACTCTTGAACTACGCCGCGGGGTCGTGGTTCGTCCGTGCGCCAGAACTCAAAGAAAGGCTTCTTGCGGAGAATGCAAAGACGTCGTGGGTTCCCGAAAATATGCGCGATGGGCGTTTTGGAAAATGGCTCGAGAATGCGCGCGACTGGGCGATCTCGCGCTCGCGGTATTGGGGTGCGCCGCTACCGGTGTGGCACTGCACGTCGTGTGAAAAACGCGAGGTGTTTGGCTCGCGCGCGGAACTTGCAGAAAAAACAAAAAAGTCGGGCAATCGTTACCTCCTCATGCGCCACGGCGAGGCACAGAGTAATGCGCGCGGTATCGTGAGCTCGAAACTCGAAGGGAATGCGGAATTCTCGCTGACAGAAAAAGGTCGCGCATCCGCAGAAGAAGCAGGCAAAAAGCTCGCCAAGGAACGCATCGACCTCGTCATCACCTCACCGTTTGTGCGCACCAAGGAGACAGCCGAGATCGTCGCGGGGGCCATTGGCTATGACACGCGACAGATTGTCGTTGATGACCGCATCAAGGAGATCGACACCGGTGTCTTTAACGGACGCCCGATTGCGGAATATCGCGGGAATTTTGCGTCCATGGAGGAGAAGCTCACCAAGCGCCCCGAAGGAGGCGAGTGCCTTCTCGATGTAAAGCGCCGTGCAATGGCGCTCCTGGAAGAGCTGGAAGAGCGCTATGCAGACAAAACTATTCTCCTGGTGACGCATGAGTATCCAGTGTGGATGCTGGCAGCAGGTTTGCAGGGAATGACCGTCCCTTCTGCGGTGTCGCTCAAGGAAGGCAAGGAAGATTTCGTGTCGACGGGAGAGGTTCTTGAGTTGCCGTTCACGCCGTTCCCGCACAATGCGGATTTTGAATTCGATCTGCATCGTCCGTACATCGACCGCGTACCCGTTTCGTGTACGTGTGGTGGTGCGATGTCTCGCACGCCCTACGTGTTTGACTGCTGGTTCGAGTCAGGCTCGATGCCGTACGCGCAGTTCCATTATCCGTTCGAGAACAAAGATCTTTTCGAAAAGAATTTTCCTGCGGACTTCATCGCCGAGGGTGTGGATCAAACACGTGGATGGTTTTACAATATGCTCGTTTTGTCTGTGGGGCTTTTTGGCAAGGCGCCTTTTAAAAACGTCATTGTGAATGGTATGGTGCTTGCGGAGGATGGACAGAAAATGTCAAAAAAGCTCAAGAACTATCCGGACCCGATCGAAGTTCTGAACCGCTATGGTGCGGACGCGGTGCGATACTACATGCTTGCGTCGCCTATTGTGCATGCAGAGGACCTCGCTTTTTCCGAGCGCGGTGTTGACGAGGTGGTAAAGAAAGTCATCGTGCGCCTCATGAACGTCCTTTCGTTCTATGAGCTTCACGGAGGAAAAGGAGAGGAAGAGAAAGGGGAGAGCACGAACCCTCTTGATCAGTGGATCCTCGCGCGGCTCGCGGATGTAGGGAATGAAATGACGCGCTCGTTTGATGCCTACGAGCTCGACCGCGCCGTGAAGCCCCTCGGTCTTTTTGTCGATGATCTTTCCACGTGGTACATTCGCCGTTCGCGCGACCGTTTCAAGTCGGACGATGCGACTGACCGCGCACATGCCATCGCGACGACCCGCACCGTACTCCGTGAATTTTCAAAATTACTCGCGCCCGTGATGCCGTTTCTCGCGGAGCACCTGTATGCACAGGTAGGTGGCGAAAAAGAAAGCGTGCACCTCGAAGCGTGGCCGGAAGTGAAAGAAGTGGATAAAAATATCCTCATCACCATGGCGGAGGTTCGTCGGGTCGTGTCGCTCGCCCTCGAAGCACGTGCAAAGGCGGGGATCAAAGTTCGCCAGCCACTCGCCTCGGTTACGGTGCGAGGGAACGAGCTCGATGCTGCGCTCGCATCGATCATCACTGACGAGCTGAATGTAAAGCAGGTTGTGTGGTCATCGTCGCTTGCGGATGAAGTACAACTCGACACGATCATAACCCCCGAGCTCAAACGCGAAGGACAGTTCCGTGACCTATTGCGTACTGTGCAAGAGCTTCGCAAGAAGACTGGGCTGACCCCGTCGGATATCGTAACCCTCGAAATTGCAACCAACGACGAAGGGCGCGCCCTCGTGGAGATGTTTAGCTTCGAACTCAAAAAAGCGTCACTCATCAAAGAGGTCGCATTTAAAGATGTTTCGGGCGAACCAATCGATATCGACGGTACTTTGTTCACCCTCACCCTTGTTCGGTAGAATATGAGGGAGTGTAATACTCCATATTCTATATTCTGCATTCCATTTTCCCCCACTATGGCACATCATATCTATCACACCCGGGGGATCATTCTCGGCAGTGTGCCCATTGGCGAGTCAAATCGTTTTTATAAGATCTTCACCGAGGAGCTCGGGCTCGTTGGCGCGTCGGCACAGTCGGTGCGCGAAGAGAGGTCCAAGCTTCGCTACGTGCTTCAAGATTTTGCGTTCATAACCATCGACCTCGTACGCGGCAAGGAAGTCTGGCGCATCACGAGTGCAGGAGAAGCACAGTCCTTTCCGAACATCAAAAACGACACGGTGCGACTGAAGCTCTTTGCGCGCATGTGCGCCCTCGCTCTCAGACTCATACACGGGGAGGGAAGAGAAGACGAACTTTTCCGCGACATGCTTGGAGCGCTCGATTTTTTGGAGCATGCGCCGATTCCCCCAGACCTTGAGCTTTCGTTCGAAACACTGGCGACGTTCCGTGCTCTTGTGCGACTGGGATACTTTGATCCAGAGCATTACGAGCGTTTTCTCGAGCCGGGCGTGTGGACCACGGACCTCCTCACGGAGTTTGAAAGCGTGCGCGTAAAAGTCATTCCCGACATCAACGACGCGCTCCATGCTTCGCAGTTGTAGTTTATACACAGCCAAGCGACTTTTTTGAGTTCTCTGCTTGAGGAAATATTGCTATACTGAAAGGTATGGCAGATGATGCAAAAAGTAAGATCGCGGAGCTTGAGAAAGAGCTCTATGGAAAGGAGTTTACTCCTCACGTCGCCCTAGACATTCTGCGCCCTAAGGAGGTGCCTGCTACGCCGATGTCATGGGACACCCCGGAGGCTCAGGCCGCCGCCCTGCGCGAGCAGGAGCAAAGTGAAAAGCATCATCGTATGATCAAAAAAATCGTTATTGTGTCAATGGGGTTCTTTTTTATCGCCGCCGCGATTGCCGGGTTTATTTGGTGGCGCGGGACAAACATCATTTCGGGGGAAAACATCGTCATCGATTCGGTGGCACCCCCTGCCATCGCGGGAGGTGTACCCTTTGAGAGCAAGTTCACGATAACCAACAATAATAAAGTATCCGTAGAAGCAGCAACGCTTTTCTTGGAGTATCCTGCGGGTTTTTATTCGGTGGCTGATAAATCCGAGCTCCTGCGTATTTCAAAAGACTTGGGTGTCATCACTCCGGGGCAGTCGGTCTCCGAGAGCATTAGCGCCATTCTGTATGGGGAAGAAAACACCCAAAAAGAGGTGAGTATCATTCTTGAGTATCGTATGGCGGGCTCGAACGCCACCCTCAAAAAAACATCGGTGTATACCGTGCGCATCGCTTCTTCACCCATAAACATAAAACTCGAAATGCTCAAAGAGGCATCTTCGGGACAGGAGGTCGAATTTTCGATACCTATTGGGTCAAACAGCCAGGACCCCCTCGACCACCTTCTTTTGGAAGCAGCATACCCCATGGGATTTACTTTTCGTAGTGCGGTCCCCCCTCCCACGTACGGGAACAATGTGTGGAGCCTGGGCACCCTCGCTTCACAAGAAAAGCGCACCATAAAGATTCGCGGTATCATCGAAGGACAAGAGGGCGAGACAAGAGTCACCAAGATCTCGATTGGCACCCAGAGCCCCAAGGACGAACGACAGATAGGGGTGGTGTATAACGCGACCACCGAATCGCTTACGCTCACCAAGCCGTTCCTTGCCCTCGATCTTGCTATCAACGGCGACCGTTCCCCCGAGTATCCCGTGCCGCTCGGTCGCAGTCTCCGTGTCGACGTGCTTTGGAAGAGCAATAGCCCAACTACGGTAAACGATGCCATCATCGAAGTATCGCTCAAGGGCGAGGCGCTCAATCGGTACTCGATCTATGCAGATAGTGGCGGTTTTTACCAATCGATCACTGACTCTATCATTTGGAACAAAGCGGCAAATCCTGACCTCGTAACGATCGAGCCGGGGGCGCACGGAACTGTAAGCTTCAGTTTTTCTCCGGTCGCACTCGGGATAGAAGCTGATCGTGTCATTAAAAATCCACAAATCACGATCGAGGTAAAAGCCCACGCACGCAGCGCCGCGAGTGCGGGTGTGTCCGGCGATGTCACCACGTTCGCGACCCGCAAGGTAAATTTCGAATCCGATCTACGTCTCGCCGTTCAATCGCTGTATTTTACCGGACCCTTCAAAAATACGGGACCTATGCCTCCTCAGGTTGAAAAGGAGACCACCTACACCATCAAGTGGATCGTGCGCAACTCATCCAATAGTGTCTCCAATGTATCCGCTAAAACTACATTACCTATCTATGTCAGATGGCTGGGCAAGATGGCGCCTTCGGGTGAGGATATTGCCTGGGATGAAGCGGGGGCCGAGGTTACCTGGAACGTTGGGCGCATTCCTCCTGGCGGAACCCGTGAAGCGGAGTTCCAAGTGGCGTTTCTCCCCAGCTTGAGCCAGTTGCGTAAGGTACCGTACCTTACCGGAGACAGTATTCTTGTCGGTACTGATGATTTTACCAAGACCAATTTAGGGGACCGTAGACCTTCCGTAACCACCAACCTTTCTTCCGACCCTCAATTTAGCCAAAATCAAGCGGCTGTGGTACAATAGAGTCCGCTCGCCCTCGTCTTTTCCGGTGCACGCATATTTTTCTGCTGAAAGGAGTGTCGCGCCTCAAAGGACACTGCGCGACGTGATTCTGCAGAATCATCTGCTCGCGCCAGTCGCGCTTCATTCAGCAGAATGACCTACTGGGTCGCAAGGCACCGGAAAGCGACAGGGCTCGCTCCAAGGTAGGAATACAACCTGTTTAATTTACCCATGAAAAATTACCCTCCCGACATGATGGAAAAGCTCATCTCGCTTGCAAAAAGGCGTGGATTTGTCTATCAAGGCTCCGAGATATATGGTGGTCTTGCCGGCACCTACGACTATGGTCCACTCGGTATCGCGCTCAAGAATAATCTCAAAAACCTCTGGTGGCGCATGTTTGTGGATGGTCGCGATGATATGTACGGCATGGATGCGGCGATCCTCATGAACGCCCGCGTCTGGGAGACGACGGGACATGTTGCTGGTTTTGCCGACCCGCTCGTCGAGTGCACCAAGTGCAAGCGTCGTTTTCGCGCGGATCATCTTGAGGACAAGACGAAGTGTCCTGAGTGTGGTAGCGCACTCGGTCCCGAGCGCCAGTTCAATATGATGCTCTCAACCAAGGTCGGCGCGATGGAGGACTCGTCCGCGACCTCGTACCTCCGCCCCGAGACGGCGCAGGGCATGTTCGTCAATTTCAAAAATGTGGTGGATTCATTCCACCCAAAGCTTCCATTTGGTCTCGGGCAGATCGGTAAGGCGTTTCGTAACGAGATCACGCCGCGCGATTTCATCTTCCGCCTTCGCGAGCTTGAGCAAATGGAAGTCGAGTATTTTGTGCGCGAGGACGACTGGCAGCGCGCCTTTGAAGAGTGGCGCATCGCGATGGGGGTGTGGCTTGACCTCGTGGGTATCGACCGCGCACGCACGCATGAAGTAGAGATCGCTCCCGCGGACCTCGCCCACTATTCCAAGCGCACGATCGATTTTGAGTTCGACTATCCTTTCGGACAAAAGGAGCTCTACGGTCTCGCGTACCGCACGGACTTCGACCTCAGTCGTCATGCCGAGGCAAGCAAGGTAGACCTTTCATACTACGATGAAGTGACAGGGGAGCGCACGGTGCCACATGTTATTGAGCCGTCGTTTGGTGTCGACCGCACCCTCCTTGCCGTACTCCTCTCGGCATACACTGAGGACGAGATGGGTGGGGAGCCGCGCGCATATTTGAAGTTCCACCCCCGCGTGGCGCCTATCAAGGCCGCCGTCTCGCCCCTCCTTAAGAACAAGCCCGAACTTGTCGAAAAGGCGCGCGCAATCTACAAAGAGCTCAAGGCTGAGATACCGCAGATCGTGTGGGACGACAACGGCAACATTGGCAAGCGCTACCGCCGCCAAGACGAGATTGGCACGCCCTTCTGTATCGTCATCGACTTTGACACCCTCGGCGAGAATCCAGAGCTCCTCGACACCGTAACCGTCCGCGATCGCGACACCGGCACCCAACAACGCATGGCTGTCAGTTACTTGACAAATTACCTAAAAAATGCTACCAAGTAGTGGGTTGTAGTTTGATCTTTTGACAATTTTTGGAGGGAGAAATGAAGAAAATTACTCTTTCATGTATTTTGGTAGTTTTCAGCTTGTTGATCGCTTTCGGTGCGGGTCATATGAAAGTATCAGATGGGTGGATGTGGGGACTTGTGGTCATTGCAGTAATGTTCACAGGGCTCTCTCTTTCCCTCGCCATACAATTTGGCATAGACAAACAGTCCGTTATCCCCCGAGAGACGTATTCCCTTGAGGAGGCTGAAACGATTGTTATGACGGAAGAGCATATCCGTGCATTGGTCAACATCGAACATTAAGGAGGATGAAATGGGAAGAAGTCTCGTTGTTTTATGTGTATGCGTTGCGGTATTGTTTTTACTCGACGCAAAGGGAATCAAAGCCCCGCGGGTCAAAATACTCCTTGCCCTATTTATTGGGGTGTTGGCGGGATTTACCGCAGCTGTGGAGATTCACGCAATACAATCCCAGGAGCAAGAGGTTCTTAATCGGCTAAATCCAGCAAGGGTCTACCCGACTCAAGTCATCGAAAGTTTTGAGCCATCGTACCTCACCAGTACGGAAGTACCCCAGAACATGCCTGCGTCCAATGTTCGCAAAGTTCGAGAATAATCCACCGGTAACATCTTCTGCAGCCTGCATCAGTAGGCTGCTTTTTTTTGACACGCTCGGCAAAAAACGATAAGGTGAAAGAAGACAATTTTTGGGGAGGACGAAATGAACACTTCTTTGACGCAAAGGCTCCCGTTTGTTTTATTGCAACCGGGAATGCCACTTCGTATCGAAGTAAAAGGCGCCATTTATTTTGGTCCGGTAAACCAGCAAACAAGTGAGACCATTCTTCCGCGTATTGAACTTGGGTTGAAGGTGGCAGCTCAGTTTGACGGGTATTGGATACGGGATGCACAGGGACGCGTCCGGCGAATCGCGTCCCTGGAAAATGGATCTGCGGTCATGCTTGATGGCGCATACATTGAGGTGTACATCAATTTGCGCGGTATGGGGTTTGATGAAGTGCGTGCACTTCATCATACTCCTGATTGGACTCGACTTACTCCAGAACAGCAGGTGTCCCCTTGAACGGCTCAATTCATCGAGCCGTTTTTCTTTTACTCCCTATCATCTATCCGTAGTCATGACTACGGATAGATGATAGGGTTTTTTATTGAGGAAAGTTTTGTGCTACACTGCCCTCATATGAAATTCAAGAAAAAAGTATTACCGAACGGTCTCCGCATGATCACGGTGCCGATGGCGGACAACCCGACGGTGACGGTCCTTGTGCTGGTCGAGACGGGATCAAAATATGAAGCGAAAGAAAAGAATGGGCTCTCTCATTTTCTTGAGCACATGTGTTTTAAGGGGACAACCAATCGCCCTAACACGAGCGACCTCTCCAAGGAGCTCGATACTCTCGGCTGTGAGTACAATGCATTCACGGGACAGGAGTACACCGGCTATTATGCAAAAGGCAAAGCGGCGGATTTCCCCAAGCTCCTTGATATTATTGCCGACCTTTACATCAATCCACTTTTCAAAGACGACGAGATCGAAAAAGAAAAAGGCGTGATCGTGGACGAGATCAATATGTATGACGACCTGCCGATGCGCAAGGTGCACGAAGTGTGGATGAGTCTTCTCTATGGTGACCAGCCGGCGGGGTGGTCTATTGCAGGTCCTCGCGAAGTGGTGCGTGGTATGACCCGCAAGGATTTTCTTGCGTACCGCAAAGCGCACTATGTAGCGGGGGCGACGACCGTTATCGTGACGGGGAATATCGACGCTGCACAGGCGTTCAAGGATATTACCAAGAAGTTCAAAGGAATTTCCGATGGAAAGAAAGGCGGCAAGAAAAAGACGCGAGATGCACAGGTGGCGCCACAGGTTGCCGCAATCCACAAAGAGACCGACCAGACACACTTTGTGCTCGGGGTGCGATCGTTCCCTGTGCATGACGAGCGCAGTCCGGCGCTTTCTGTGCTAAGCGGCATCCTCGGCAGGGGAATGTCCTCGCGCCTTTTCCGCAAACTCCGCGACGAGATGGGGGTCGGGTACTATGTGAATGCAGGCAACACGGCATTTACCGACCATGGGTATTTTGCGGTCGCGGCAGGGGTGGCTAACGCGCGTATGGAGGAAGTCCTCCGCGCAGTGCTCGCCGAGTTTGAGACACTCAAGCATGACCTCGTCCCCGCTGATGAGCTTACTAAAGTAAAAGAGCATCTCATCGGTACGATGTACCTCGGGCTCGAATCCTCGGACGACCTTGCTGAATACTACGGCATACAAGAAGTGCTCCGTCGCGACATCCGCACACCGAAAGAAAAAGAACGCCTCGTTCGCGCCGTAACTGCCGAAGACGTGCGCACCGTTGCGCGCAAGATCTTTGTAGAAAAGAATCTCAACCTCGCCATCATCGGCCCGTTCCAGGGGGGAGAGACCTTTAAACAAGTCCTGAAGATCAAATAAGTTTTACCGAATACCGTTCTTTGGAGAGTGCTCGAGACCTCGCTAAAATCGTAAAAATTGTGTACTATAACCTCATATGCCAAATCGTGAACAAGACACTATCATCTCCATTAGTTCAGGCACTATCGTAAAGATACTCGCCATTCTCGTGGGTTTTTGGGCGCTCTATGCGCTGCGTGACTTGGTACTGATCGTCCTGACGGCGGTCGTACTGGCTTCGTCCATCGAGCCTGCCGTCAAATTTTTCGGCAAATATCGTATTCATCGCATTCCTGCGGTGCTTGCCGTCTATGTAGCGCTTGCCGGGATGATGGCGGGAATTTTTTTGGCATTTGTCCCCCCGCTGCTTAGTGAAATTGTCGACCTTTCGGGAAGTATCCCCGGAGTGGCACAGGAGCTTAATCTGAGTATTTTTGGTGGGGACGCAGGTGCGATCAAAAAAGGCGAAATGCTCATTGCTCAAATCGCTCAAGGTGCGCCCACCAGCGAACTTTTTACGACATTAAGCGGCCTCTGGGGTGTTTCGAAAGGCTTTGCAAGTGGCGCGGGGACGGTGTTCGGCGGGCTCTTTAGTTTTATTCTTATCGTGGTGCTCTCATTTTATTTCGCCATGCAGGAGCGTGGCATCGAGAGTTTCCTGAAGATTATCATTCCTTTTGGAAAAGAAGCATACGCAATCGACCTTTGGGGGCGCTCTAAGGAAAAAATCGGCAAATGGATGCAAGGGCAGATGCTCCTCGGGGTATTGATCTTTGTTTTGGTGTACCTTGGTCTGACGATCTTTGGGATACCCTACGCGCTCCTCTTGGCGCTCCTCGCAGGACTTTTTGAGATCATTCCTGTTTTTGGGCCAATCATCTCTGCGGTTCCTGGCGTGGTGATAGCCTTTTCAATGGGGGGAGCAAGCTTGGCGCTCGTTATTGCCGGATTTTATTTGTTGGTGCAGCAGTTTGAGAGTCACTTGATTTACCCCCTCGTAGTGCGTAAGATCGTCGGGGTGCCCCCAATCCTGGTGATTCTGGCACTCATCATCGGCGCCGAGCTTGCGGGCTTCCTCGGTATTTTGATCTCGGTTCCTGTTGCTGCTGCGGTGATGGAGCTCGTGAACGATATTGAAAAGAAGAAACTCCCTCGCTAATTGCTCGGCATCCTCCGCACTATTTTTTATGGACGACAAAAAATTCTACATCACGACACCGATATTTTATGCCAATGCAGAGCTGCATCTCGGGCACACCTATACATTGGTGTTGTCCGATGTCCTTGCGCGCTATCATCGGAGCATCGGGGATGCGACATTCTTCCTCACCGGCTCTGACGAGCATGGCGACAAGATCGTGCGTGCGGCGCAAAAGGAGGGAGTCGGTCCGCAGGCGTTTGTGAACAAGAACGTAGAAAGCTCAAAAAAACTCATGGAGAAACTCGAGATCTCCCACGATTTTTTTATTCGTACCTCAGACAAAGAAGCGCACTGGCCAGGAGCTCAAAAACTCTGGCGCGAGCTTGAAGCGGCGGGGGACATTTACAAAGGCACTTACCAGGGGCTCTATTGCGTCGGATGCGAGGCGTTCATTACGGAAAAGGAACTGGTGGACGGCAAGTGCCCTCAGCACGACACCGCTCCCGAGCAGATCAAAGAAGAAAATTATTTCTTCAGGCTTTCAAAATATGCGGATGAGATGAAACGCCTCCTCGAGAGCGGAGAGCTCAAGATCACGCCACGCACGAGGACCAACGAAATGCTCGCGCTTTTTGGTGGGGAGGGACACGAGAATACGCTTTCTGACATTAGTATCTCTCGACCCGAGGGTGCGATTCCATGGGGGATCCCTGTACCCAACGACCACACGCAACTCATGTATGTTTGGTGTGACGCCCTTTCGAACTATATTTCAGCGCTCGGGTATGGTCGCGAAGACGACATCCTCTTCAAAACCTTTTGGCCGGCAGAGGTGCAGGTGCTCGGTAAGGACATTTTGCGTTTCCATGCGCTTCTCTGGCCTGCCCTCCTTCTCTCAGCAAAACTCCCCCCTCCCAAGGAGCTGTTGGTGCACGGTTTCGTCAATTCAGGTGGCAAAAAAATGTCGAAGTCGCTCGGCAACGTCCTTGATCCCCACGAATTTCTCGATGAGTACGGGGTCGATGCGTTGCGGTACTATCTGACGCGCGAAGTGTCGCCGACCGAGGATTGGGATCTGACGCGTGAGAAATTCAAAGAAGTTTACAACGCAAACCTGGCGAATGGATTGGGGAACCTCGTTTCGCGCACCCTAAAAATGTCCGAGCAGTATTTTGCTGGACGCGTGACGGGGGACATGGCAAGTGTGCCACCGGTCCATACACGCATCACCGAGGCGGCAGTCTTGGGTGACCTTGCGGGGCTTACCATTCCGTACATCATTACCAATGAGATTCTCCCTCGGTATCACGCGCACATGCGCGCGCACGAGATTCATAAGGCTGCCGATGCGATATGGGACCTCATCGGTTCCCTTGATCAATTCATCGCCGATTATGAGCCCTTCAAGCTGGTAAAAACCGACAAGGATGCCGCCGAGCGAGTTTTGTGGGGGGTTCTCTACGGACTGCATGAGATTGCGGGCATGCTCACGCCGATGATGCCAAACGCTGCGGCAAAGATCAACTTGCTCGTAAGTGTTTCTCCGGAAGAGGCAGGAGGACTCGTGTTCGTGACCAAGGTTCCCGAAAGTCCACTTTTTATGCGCAAAGAATAATATGGTTCCTCGTTTTTTTGATATTCATGCGCACGTGCACGACGCGCAATTCGACGATGACCGTGTCGAGGTGCTTGCGCGCATGCGTGAGCAGAGAGTGTGGGCAATCATGGTGGGTATCGACCGCAAGAGTTCTCAGGACACCGCGATGATGGCTTCATTTAGCGAAGAAGGTATTTACGCATCGATTGGTGTTCACCCAATCGATGACCGCAATGAATCATTTCTCGGATCATTTTTTGAGGAGCTCGCGGCAGGGAAACGCGTGGTCGCAGTGGGGGAATGCGGACTCGATTATTCTCGCTTGGGGGATGTGGACGATGTTGTCGCCGAGAAAGCTCGCCAACGCGCACTTTTTGAAACACAGATCGATTTTGCGCTTGCACATGACTTACCCCTCATGCTCCATGTGCGTGACAGCGAAAAGACTCTTGCGGACGCACACAAGGATATTCTTGATATCCTGCGCACCAAAAAAGAAACAGCGGGGGATACTCTCCGTGGTAACGTGCACTTTTTCTCACAGACGATCGACATCGCGCGCGAGTACTTCGCGCTCGGTTTTACGATTTCGTTTACCGGAGTAATTACCTTTAGTCGCGAATACGACGAGGTTGTGCGCGAGGCGCCACTCGACCGCATCATGACCGAAACCGACTGCCCGTATGTCGCACCCCTGCCGTATCGTGGTCAGCGCAACGAACCCATTTTTGTAGAAGAAATAGTAAAAAAGATCGCTGAACTCCGCGGTGAGGATTTCGAAACTGTGCGCGTCGCCACGGTCCAAAACGCCCTGCGCGTATTCAACATTACACCACACTCCCAGCTTCCATAGGTGAGTCCTATGGAATGTGTCACACGAAAGTGGTTTTACGGAACACCTTTTTTATTTTGCAGTGCATTTGGTGGAGGAGTATCCAAAACCTGCTTGACATGATTACCTCTTTCACTTAGAGTTGTGACATATGATTTCCTCCCATGGTTTTACCCGTGTGTTCTTCATCATCCTTTCAGTCTTCTCTTTTGGCAGCATCGCTTATGCGGGGACCGCTACACTCCCCGCAGGAACCAGGGTTGATTATTCGGTTGGCGTTACTCCTCTTGGAATCACGTTCGACAATGTCACCAATTCTGTGTGGGTGGCAAGTCCAAACTCCTACGCGGTTAGCAAGATAGACATAAACACGGGTAATCAAATCTATTATCCTTATGCGGATGCCAAACCATGGGATGTCGCCTTCGACAATGTCACTAATTCTGTGTGGGTGACAAATATCAGATCCAACACCGTCAGCAAAATTGCAATCGGCGCACCAGTGGCAGCGCAGCATCCCCCCGCGCTCTCCAATCTTGCACAATTTAAATCAGACGGCGTAACTGCAATTGCTGAAAACGGCATCACCGCCGAATCAACCCTCGTCTTCAAAGCGATGCCTGAAGATCAGGATGCCGACCAGGTGAAATTACAGGTGGAATTAAAAGAATCAACCCAGTCGTTTGATGGAATGGATCTTTTAGAAAGTGGTTTTGTTGCTTCAGGAGGAAACATTACTACCATGAAAGAGCTCATCCCTGAAGGGAAGTTCCATTGGCGCGCGCGAGCGATGGATGGCAAGGGTAACGCAAGCGAGTGGCAGGAGTTTGGAATTGCGGGCAATACTGATTTTGAGGTGAAGTTGGTTCCGTTGTATACACAAGGTTTTTCGAAGTATCCATCGGAAGCCCAAACTATACTTTGGTTCGATAAGCTTTACGCTGCCGGTCGCGGCAATCTCGGACCCATCAATCAACGTTGCGGTCCATCCATTGCAAACTGTGGCTGCGCCGTCACCTCCATGGTGATGCTTGGTAGGTATTATGGTATCAACACAGCGGTAGACGGTAGCAGTGTTGATCCACTCGCCATAGACAGGTGGCTTACCAACAATAATGGTTATTCAACCTTTGGAAAAGTATACTGGAACAAGGCGGTTGACTACTTGGGTTTTGTAGATCAAGCGACAAACAAGAAAATGGTCAGTGTAATACCAAAGCGAAAATGACACCCCCTCCAAAGTTAAAATGACACCCCTGTCATAAATAGTACCATTGAGCATATTAGCTAAAACATATATGCCATGGAAGAAACCAAACTCACTG
>Ga0315281_10002144_pt1 | contig 29293 bp, 24 predicted proteins | sample YL17G07_0_MG_FD_204540 | JGI IMG/M metagenome (GOLD analysis project Ga0315281, IMG submission 204540) | Sediment microbial communities from Yellowstone Lake, YNP, Wyoming, USA - YL17G07_0 | ecosystem: Environmental > Aquatic > Freshwater > Lake > Sediment | place: USA: Wyoming | collected...
TGCCCGGCAAAAGTTCTTCGGCTCGGCTTCGATGGGTTACGGCCTGCGGCCTTCACCCATCCTACGGGTGCCCGGCCAAAAGTTTTTCGGACAATAGTGCCAAACTGAAAATTGTTCATAGGCATATTTTCCAATGGCTGCTTGACAGGGCGCGTTGCATCGCCGCCACGTCAAAAAGTTCATAGCGCCCCATGTAGCGGCGGAAACTGCGCTCACAAACCCCCAGTATCCGCGCCGCCTCGGCTTGCGCCAGCCGCCCTGCATTCCATCCTTCATACGCTTCCTCGAATCTCATATTTCGTATCTCCTGTAGCACTTTTGTCAGTTTCATATCGCCCTCCTCGGGCAATATGACAACCGGACAGATTGCGTGCTACAAAACCGGACAGATCAAAAACTCGCAACACAGGCATCCGGGTTTAATGTCGCGGGTTTAATTGCAGGGGCCGCCAAGACATGTTAGATTAAAACGTGTAGCAAATGATGCAGACAGTCTCACATAGCTGAGTCCATTGCTGTACGCTGCCTGAAATCTGACGACTCTCGTCGGAAAATAGAGAGAAGGGGAAAAACAGTGCAAGAAGCGCAGATACAGGGCCGTTGGAGCCGCTGGTGGTACTTGTTTGTGTCTTTCCTGGCCGGCTTCGCCGCCGTTCTCACCGCCGGCACGGCGCTCGCAACGAGTGAACCCGTATCAGTTGGGCAACAAGAACTCAAAGTCGCGCTGGTGATCGGCAATAGCAAGTACCGCGAGTCACCGCTGACCAATCCCGTCAATGATTCGCGCGCCTTCGCCGCCAAGCTGCGCACTCTCGGCTTCGAGGTGATCGAGCGGGAGAATCTGCAGGCCAAGCAGATACCCCCTACCTTGCGCGAGTTTCGCGCCAGCCTGAAACCCGGCGCGGTGGCGCTGTTCTTCTACGCCGGCCACGGCCTGCAGATCAAGGGCTCCAACTACCTGCCGGCAGTCGATGCGGACATCACCTCGGAAGAGGACGTGCCCATGAACAGCATCGAACTGAATAAAGTGCTGGACATGCTGGGAGAGGCCAAGACCAGGCTCAACCTGGTCTTTCTCGACGCCTGCCGCAACAACCCCTACGCCCGCAGCTTCCGTTCCGGCGCTGGCGGCCTGGCCAAGGTGGAAGCGCCTTCGGGCACCCTGATCTCTTTTGCGACGCGGCCCGGCAGCGTCGCCTCGGATGGTCAAGGCCAGCACGGCCTGTACACCGAGTACCTGCTGAAGGCGATTGACGAGCCCGACATACAGATCGAACAGGCGCTGAAGAGCGTAGTTAGCGGTGTCAAGAAAACCTCGAAAGGCCAGCAGGAACCCTGGATGGAAGGCAGCATCGAGGGCGATTTCTATTTTCGCGGCGGCCCTAGAGGAGAAGGCAAGGCTCAGGCGGCAGCGCCGACCGATCCCTTGTCACTCGAAGTGGCTTTCTGGGAGAGCGTGCGCGACAGCCGCGACGCACGGGATCTGCAGGCCTACGTGGACAAATACCCCGGCGGCCAGTTTGTTCCTCTGGCCAAGGTGCGCATCGAAGGGCTGCTCACGCAACTGGTCGCCAAGAGCAGGGTGGCGAGCGTGGACAAGGCGCCCGCCACGAACCGGCGCAAGCTGGTCGCCATCGCCGGCTTCGAGAACAAGAGCACCTTCGGTGCCGAAAAACTTTGGGATACCTCGGGCCAGTTGCTCACGTCGAGCCTGCTCGAAATGGGAGTCTTTCGCCTGGTCGAGTGGGAAAAGATGAAGCAACTCTTCGACTGGAAAGCGCTATCCACCAACAGCCTGGTGAAAAGCCCTGAAACGCGCGAGGCGGCGCGCAAGATATTGCTCACCGAGTACTTCCTGTCCGGCGCAGTAACGCAGTACGACGTCGCCCAGAAGTCGGAAGTGAGCGCCCTGTCCAAACGCAAGACCTATGTCACCGACGTGCGCGTCGATCTGCAAATGCAGGATTCGGCGACCGGCGAATATATCAGCGGTGCCAGCGGTGAAGCCAGCGAAAGGCAGGAATTCACCGGCGATTTCAGCGGCGGACAGACCGGCACCTGGGATCCGAAGTCCGGTGACAAGGCGCTCAACCGGGCGATCCAGATGGCATTGAAGAAACTGGTCGATAATTACAAGAAGCACGAGGACGAGGATTAGCAGGCGGATTCAAGCACCAAGTGTAAAAAGCGCAGCATGCTGGGCATGGTTCGTGGAAAGCTTCTTAACAACAAACTGAAGGAGACGACAATGAATAGAATCAGAGAGAGCGTGGTCGGCAAGTGCCTGTCATTTTTTGCGCTGCTGGCCTTTCTGCTGCTGCAGGTGCCGGCCACGGCGTTTGCGGCGAGCGGAACCAAGGTGACGCATGACGCCATCAAGTTTTTCGTCCCGGAAAAACGCATCCGCCTCGAAGCGACAGTGACCGATCCGAAGGGCGTGACGCTGGTGCGCGCCTATTTCAAGGGCACGACCCAGGCTGACTACGTCTTCGTGCCGATGCAAGCGCAGCAGACCGCGAACGACACCTATGTCGCCACACTGCCCGCGATGACCAAGTCGAACGAGGCGCTCGAATATCTGTTCCTGGTGGTCAATGGCGCCAATGAAGTACTCAAGACCGAGGCCTTCGTGGTGAAGGCGAAAGATTCAAAAGACTTGCCGAGCTGGCAGATGGTCAAGGACGACGGGCCGATGAAGTTGTTTACCGAAGTTCCGAATGCACCCCCGGTGGCGGCGTCATTCTCCGACTCGATATCGCTCGACGTGGTCGAATCGGGCGTTCGCTTCGGCCTGGTCGCACAGCTCTATAGCGCCTCCGGTTCTGCCTCGGCGAGCGGAGCGGCAACTGGCGCCAGTAACGCTGGCATGGCTACGGTGGCTACTGCCGGAATAAGCACGGCGACCATCGTAGTTGCCGCCGCAGCAGTCGCCGGTGCGGCCGCCGCCGGCGGTGGCGGTGGCGGCTCGGCGGCTCCTTCCAACAGTGGTGGTACAAATGGAAGCACCTCAAACCCATTTGCCGGAACATGGACTGTAAATTATTTATCGGTCACTTGCTCGGGATACGGAACTGTCTTCCCGGGGGTCACAAGCTCTGTGGTGGTTCCCTCGACGGGTACGATGCCGACAACTAGCATACCAATATCTGGATCAGGAGTAACAGGTAGCGTTCAGTATTCAGGATCGGTATCGACAAGTGGCGCAATCAACCAGACGACTACCGGAAGTTTTACATCTGCTGGAGTTAATGTGTCTCTAAATTGTACGGATAGCGGCACGTTAACCAAGACCGGGTCTGCAACCGGAACGGGAAGTGGCACTATGAGCTGCACATTTACTTCCGGCGGTGTAGCAATACCAAATTGTCCTGGGTCATGGACGGCAACCTTGCCTTAATATTCTGTGCCACACAGGCCGCTCACAGAGCGGCCTCACATGAAGATCGATGGGGTCAGACTCGATTGAAATTGGATTGATCCAAAAGTGGGCACCATTTCGTGCCCACGAGGATTGCAGTATTTTCATAATTTTCGGGGTAAACTGGAAACATTTGTACAACATCAGGGGCAAGAAATGAATACTGTTGAACGCATCTTCGAGGAAGTAAAAGTTTTGCCTGAGTTTCAGGCTCGTGAGGTGCTGGACTTCGTGGGCTATTTGAAGACCAGGCGCGCCTCTACCGATGACGCTGTTTCTACCCCTCAATCCGACGATGTTGAATCCGATTGGGCCGAGTTCGAGAAACTGGCGGGCGCCTGGACCGGCAATTTCAATCGGGGCGAATGCTATGACCGCCCGATTCTTCGCTGATACCAACGTTGCCGTCTATACGCTGGACGCAGACCAGAATAAACGTCGTGCAGCGATCTCTGTGATGCGTGGGCATCCGGTAATCAGCGTCCAAGTCATCAACGAGTTCCTGAGCGTGGCTCTCGGCAAGATGAAATTACCTCGTCCAACAGCGAGTCGCCTCGCTCAAATTTTAATGAAGCAGTGCGAGGTTTCCGATCTGACCGTTGAAACGGTTAAAATGAAACTCGCGCAGCGATTCGTTTGCCTCCTCGCCCGCTGGCGGGAGAGGATTGAGGAGAGGGAAACGGGCGTGCCCGTTCGTCACGCAATTAATCTGGGAGAGCGTTACCAGCTTTCCCACTGGGATGCCATGATCGTTGCGTCCGCTCTCCATGCGGGTTGTGACACCCTCTATTCAGAAGACTTGCAGAACGGGCAGGTGTTCGAGGATCGTCTGAAAGTCGACAACCCGTTTGCAACTTAACCGCGGATACAAGGGTGTGTACGCTTTTGCCTCGTAGGCGAAATTCCTGTTGCTCACGCTAATCAGAAAAATCGACGACGAGAAGCCATTTGCATTGTCCAACATCAACACTCTCCTTGCGCTGCGCCGCCCTGTTAACGGCGGCACTCGTTCTTTCACCCGCCCACGCCATCGAGCACGCAGCGTTACGCGCCCTCACTTTGGACGAGTCGGTGCGCGCCGCGCTGGCCGGCAATTCCAGGCTGGTGTCCTCGCGCCTGAATCTGGAAGGCGAGCAGCAGGGGCTGGAAGCGGCTCGGGCCGAGTTTGACCTGAAGCTGGTGCCTACCCTGAGGCTGGGCAAGATTGGCGACAACAGTTTGTCCGTTGGCACCACAGGGGCCAATAACAGCCTGGGTGCGCAATTGAGCAAGAAGTTCGAGACCGGCACCACCGCCTCCATCGGCCCGTCCTGGAACCGCTCGGGCAGCAGCGCAAACACCACCCTTAACCTGAGCATACAGCAGCCCCTCTTCAAAGGCTTCGACCGGGAAGTAACGCTGAACGGCATGCATGCCGGCGAGTTTTCCATCGCCACCTCGCAGCGCAGCTTCGAGCAGGCGCGGGTCAATGTCGCGCTGGAAACGATAGCCGCCTACTACCAACTGATCCGCGATCAGGAAATGTTGCGCCTGACCGACTCCCTGGTTGAGCGCCTGCGCCGACAGGCGCTGGTGGCGCAGAGCAAGGAACGCGTCGGCACGGCCAGCCCGATGGATACCTACCGCGCCGAGATCAGCCTGAAGGATGCCGAGGATGCCGCCAATCAGGCACACAACGCCGTCGCCGCTTCCGGCGACCGGCTCAAGCTGCTGCTCGAATTCGATCTCGACACAGGCCTGCAACTGGCGGTGCCACCGATACCGCAGCTCGATGATATTGATTACGAGATCGAGGCGTTGAAGGGCCGCGCCGAGCTGCTGCAATTGCAAGCCGAGATCGACGAGGCCGCGCGCGCCCTGCGCGTCGCCGGAAACGATCTGCTGCCAGATGTCAGCCTGCAAGTCAATTATGGCCAATCAACTTACAACGATCCCTTTCTTGCCCAATACCTGCCGACGACGCAAAAGCAATGGAGCATATATTTGCAGGCTTCATCGGACATCTTCCGCAGCGGGCAAAAAACCGCTTACCGCCGCGCCGAGTTGAGGCTCAAGTCCCTGCGCCTGTCGCTGGAGAGCAAGGGTGCGGAGTTGCGCCGCCAGGTTCGCCAGCAACTGGCGCAACTGGACGAGGCGAGGCAGCGCATCGTCTTGCGCCGCGAGCAGATCAAGCAGGCCGAGAGCAAGCTGGCGCTGGCCGAGGTAAAATTCGCCCACGACATGGCCGACAACTTTACTCTGCTCGAAGCGGAGACCGAACTGCAGCGCTCGCGTTTGAACCTGCTGGCAACTGAGGCCGATTACGCGGTGGGCATTTATAATTTGCAGGCGATTGCGGGACGCTTGCTCGACAGCTTCACGGGCTTGCCAGCCAGACGGAGCGAATGAGATGAAATTGAGCCGCAGGCTACGCATCATCATTGTGCTGGCCGTCGCCTTTGCGCTGATCGCCGCTTGGGCGGCGCTGCGCCAGCGGGAGCTGCCGGGCGAACAGAACCTGGTGACGGTGGGCAAGGGCAGCTTCGACATCCGTGTCGACACCGTTGGCGTGCTCGACGCCGGGCGCGGCTTCCAGGTGGCGTCGCAAATGCGTGGCGACCGCGGCAAGATCATCCAGTTGGTCGAGGACGGCGCGCGCGTCGCGGCGGGCGACATGCTGTTGCGCTTCGAGCCATCGCCCTTCGAGGCCGACATCCTGCGCCTTTCCGGGGAGCTGGCGAGCCGTACGGCGGTGGTCGAGTCGATGCGTCAGAGCCTCGAGGTGGAAAAATCGCAGGCGGAAAATACCGTCTCACACGCCCAGTTCGAGCTGAAGCTGGCGAAGCAGGACTATCAGCGTTATCTCGCCTACATCACCGACCTCGAGGGGCTGAAGAAGAAAGGGCACCAGGTCGAAAACGAGATTGTTCAGGCGCAGCGCAAGTCCGAGCATATGTTCACCGAACTGCAGAAGCTGGAATCCGACTTGGCGCGCCAGGAAAAGGAAGTGGTGTTCAAGGTGGCGCACGCCATGGCCGATCTGAACAAGGCGCAGAGCGAGGCCAATACCGCGCGCGAGACGCTGTCGCAGGCGCGCGAGGATATGGCAAAAACGCAGGTGTGTGCGCCCAGCGCCGGCTTCGTCGTACTGCACGAGCAGTATCAGGGCAGCCAGAAGCGCAAGCCGCGCGCTGGCGACACGGTGTTCCAGGGACAGCCGCTGCTCTACCTGCCAGACCTGTCATCAATGCTGGTGAAGAGCCAATTGCGCGAGGAGGACCTGCACAAGATCAAGGTGGGGCAACCGGCCAGCGTGCGCGTGGATGCCTATCCCGACGCCAGCTTCCAGGGAGAGGTGGATAACATCGGAGTCCTCGCTGTCGAGGCTGCGGAATCGAGCAGTGTCGGCAAGCACTTTCAATATACGGTGAAACTGAAGGGCACGGACGAGCGCCTGCGCCCGGGCATGACCGCGCGCGTCAGCATCATCGCCGACCAGGTCAGAGACGTGCTGAGGATCCCGGTGGCGGCCCTGTTTCAGGACGACAAGCGACGCTACTGCTACGTGCTCAATGGCGGCAAGCTGGAGGCGATGCCGGTCAAGATCGGCCGCAGCAACGAGGACTGGATGGAAATACTCGAAGGCATGGCAACCGGCCAGCAAGTCAGCCTGGTGAGACCCTGAGCATGACCGCGCTGATCGAGGTCGAGCGGCTGGCCAAGTCCTATCGCCGTGGCGCGCAGGAACTGGAGATCCTGCGCGACCTCGATTTCCGGGTTGAGCAGGGCGAATTCGCCGCCATCATGGGCGCCTCCGGCTCGGGCAAGTCGACCTTGCTCAACATCCTCGGCTGCCTCGATCGCCACAGCTCGGGCCGTTATCTTTTTGCTGGCCGCGACATGTCCGGTCTCGGCGATGAGGCCTTGTCGCTGTTTCGCAGCCGCGAAGTCGGCTTCGTCTTTCAGGGATTCAACCTGGTGCCGCAATTCTCCGTTCTTGAGAACGTCGAACTGCCCTTCCTCTATGCGCCGGACTATTGCACCGACACGCGTGCGCGTTGCGTCGAGGCCTTGGGCCGCGTCGGCCTGACGGCGCGCCTGCAGCACTTGCCGAGCGAATTGTCCGGCGGCGAAATGCAGCGGGTGGCCATCGCCCGCGCCATCGTCATGCTGCCGCGCCTGATACTCGCCGATGAGCCGACCGGCAACCTTGACTCGGCTACCGGCGGGCAGATACTCGATATTCTCGAAGAACTGAATCGCAATGGCGCCACCGTGCTGGTGGTGACGCACGACGCCGGCATCGCCGCGCGCGCCGGCAGGCAGATGAGGCTTGAAGATGGCCGCTTTGCCCGATAGCTTCGCGCTACGGCTGCTCAAGATCGAGGCCCATCTGCGCTATGCCTCGCGCTCGCTCTGGCAGCATCGCCTGCGCGCCCTGCTCAGCGTGCTGGGCGTCGTCTGCGGTGTCAGTTCTTTTGTCGCCATGATCTGCGTCGGCGAAGGCGCCAAGCGCGAGACCCTGGCGCAGATCGAGCAGCTGGGCACGAGCAACATCCTGGTGCGCGTCGCAACCATGAGCAGCGAGCAGATGGCCGAGGCGCGGCAACGCGGTTCGCGCGGCCTGGAGCTGGCCGACGGCGAACGCCTGCGCGCCAGCATCTCCCGCGTCGCCGAGGTCGCGGCCGTGCTGGAGATGAAAGTGACGACGCTCGCATTGTCGCGCCAGACGGCTCCGCAGGTGCTGGCGGTGACGCCCAATTTCGGCGGGGTGCAAGGTATCGAGGTCGCTGCCGGCAGATTCATCGCCGAGGCCGACTCGACCGAGCGCAACCTGGTCTGCGTCCTCGGCCATGGCCTCGCCCTCAGCCTCGGCGCAGCAGGGCGACCGGGCGGCCTGTTGCGCTTGCAGAATTCCTTGTGCAAGGTGGTCGGCGTGCTGCAGCGCTTCGAACGCAAGACGGGCAAGAACAGCGCCATCGCCGCGCGCGATTTCGACAACACCGTGCTGGTGCCGCTCGGCGCCGTCGGTGCGCTCGCCGGTGGCCGATCCGGCGCTGTCAGCGAACTGGTGTTGCGGCTCGCCGCCGCCGATGATGTGCTGCCGACCCTGCCCCTGATTCGACGCGTGCTGGAGGTCAATCACCGCGGCGCCGACGATTATCGTATCATCGTGCCGCAGGAGCTGTTGCGCCAAGCGCAGCGCACACAGGCGACTTTCGATGCGGTGCTGGGGAGCGTCGCGGCGATTTCGCTGCTCGTTGGAGGGATCGGTATCATGAATGTGATGTTGGCGAGTGTCATGGAACGCCGCCGCGAAATCGGCATCCGCCGCGCTGTCGGCGCCACGCAGAGGCACATCACCCTGCAATTCATGACCGAGACCGTGCTGCTCACCTCGATTGGCGGCCTGCTCGGCATTGCTGTCGGCGTGCTCGGTACCATGCTGCTCGGCGCTGTCACCGGTTGGGTTACGGCCATCAGCGCTTGGGCCTTGTTGCTGCCGCTGTTCATGTCGGCACTGACGGGGCTATTCTTCGGCCTTTACCCTGCCTTGCAGGCGGCCAAGCTCGATCCGATCGCGGCGCTGCGCTATGAATAGCGCCTGTTTTCGTTTCATCTTCGTCTGGCTGCTCGGCGCCGGACTGCTTTATGCGCACTGCGCAGCAGCGCAGGACAAGGCCGCCGAAGAAAGCTGGGAAGTCGCCGCCGACTATGAAAAGCACAAGCCGATGACCATCGCCGTGCTGCCCATGGACAATCTCTCTTTTGAAGAAGGGGTCGAGGAGGCGCTCTACCAACAGGTCTACCAGCGGCTGACCTCGCGCGGTTACGCCAAGGTCTCGGTAGATCACGTTTCGACCGTGATGAAAAAGCTGGGGGTCACTGTGCCCGGCCTGCTCGCCGGTTTTTCGCCGATGCAGCTGGGCAACGAATTGCACGCCGACGCGCTTCTGCTCGGGCAGATCGAACAGGCGGCGAGCGTGCACCAGGCTGTGTACGACGCGGTTGTGGTGTCCTGCAGCCTGCGCCTGATCGATGCCCAGACGGGGAAGACGCTGTGGCATGCCGAACAGTGGCGTACTGCGCACCGTCAGTGGTCACTGGACCCGTTCAACATGCTGCTCAACACGATGGGACATGCCAACGCTTCGCGCGAGGACAGGGTGGCCTATCTCGTTCAGGAAATGCTCAAGACCCTGCCCAAGGGGCCGATCGAGATAGACAGCGGCGACCTGCTCAAACGCGCCACCGTCATCAAGCCTGCGCAGTAGCTGGGCCAGCGCCGGTATTCCAGCTAAACGGGAGTGACCTTAGCGTGTTCTCTCAAGAGGAGTTGGATGCGATTGCGTGGAAATTGAGCACCCGCCCACACAAGTCACCCGGATTCAAATGCCCTGCGCAGTTGTTCACGCCGGACGCTTTTGACTTTAAGCAGCATCACGCTACGTTTTTTGTTCTTGGGGTTTGAAACCGCCGAGCCCGTGTTTCTTCCGCATACCCCCAATGGGGTAGATTTGAAAAACGTATCCGCCGTTGCTGTCGGCAAGTCCATCGCGATATAATTCGTTCTGTCCAGCTAGCAGATTTGATTCATTCTTGAATCCGCCATTCGTCATTACGGTTTGCAATTATATGGCTTTAGAGCGGCTCGATCACGGATGTTCGGCTCATCAGGAAAATCCGCAGCGAGTTCCTCCCAGGCCAGGCGCGCCTCGTAGCACAAATTTTCACCTTCCAGCCAGAGTCCATAGGCAACTCGTTCCGAGACCGACCTATCTTTTCCAAGCCTGAGTTTGGCTGCTTGCTCCCTGATCTCGTTTGAAGCAACCCTGAATTGGGCGCTGGAAGTAACAAGTGATCCATCGGGAATGGTTGTGCTTAAGTTCCATACATAATATTCGCCACTGACCAGCGGAATTTCCTGTGGAAGGGTAAATGCATTTCCCGTGACTTCCTTGCTGACCAGTACTTTATTTTGGCTATCGATCAATTGGATTTGATAAGCAAGCCCGGCAGCCGGCTCCCGCCAGTGAAGTTGCAGCGGGTCAGCAAGGGTAATCGAGCCTGAAGGCGTGAGTGGCTCAAGGCTAGGCCGCACCTTCTTGATTCCCCGCATCGTCAGGGTGGCTTGGGCGACATTCTCCGAGCGGATCTTTTTTCCGCTCAGCGCACCGCCAATCGATGCCTGCTTTGCGGGAGCGGTGCCGCTTATCGTTTGCAATGAAGATGCATCCACCTGATAACTCCCCGGCCCGGATAACTTGTATTCATCGCCTTTTGCGACATAAATTATCGACAGTTTCGCGCCTTCGGGCAGGCTGATACTGGCGCCCAAGGGAATCGTGGCAAGCAGCTTGGCGGGAGATGATCCGCCATTGGTTTTGACAATCACATTGCCGGAAACATCGGAAACAAGCGCGACCGTATCAGCGGCATTGGCCTGGCCTGAAATAATTGCCGCAAACACCAGGCTCACACAGGTAGACCAAAAGCTGCCTATTCTCATTTGAATTCCCCCCTTTTATCTAAAGTTGAGTTACGTAGACAACATCCTCAAAAGTTGTAGGAAAGTTGCACTTGAATACCCTTGTCTTGCAGGGTTGTTCCGTTGCCCTTGATGGCTTCCGGGAACACCAATCGCTTGGCTATTGCAATATTCACGTTGAAGCCATGCCACTGGTTCGTATTTTGACAGAGAGGTGCACTTTATGCTACCGTCAAATGCGGTTGTCAGGAATTTTGACTGCAAAAACGGTGCTGAAACCCGCATGTAACAATGGCCGTGTGTTTCAAATATATTACGAGTAACTAACTGTCCATGAATTTGAAGCCACTATAACAGTGGGAAGAGTAATCACTCAGATTCCGAAATTCCTGCACCAGATGTCAGCGTGTTTAATTTTAAAGATAGTTTTACAAGAAGCTCTTATTTTCAACTACTGAATACTATAAAGGGGGTTTTCATGGCTACGCAACATTTTAGATTGCTTGCTGCACTGGCGGTGTCCGTCGTAGCTGCCTTGCCCGCGTCGAATGCCTATGCTTCGGGCTGCGCAGTTCCGAAGGGTAACTTTGCCTTGTCGCTGGACGTGTCATCGGTTTGTAGTTATGCGTCAGCCAATACCGCTCAGGCCTTATTCGATAATCTCTCGACGAGCGGCCTGCAATCATTGGGAAATAACTATACCGGAACTCAGGTAGCCACGGTTAACGCCGATTTTAATTCGCTGATGATGTACCTTGCCTTCCCGAATGCCGGCTCTACCGGTACGGGAGCACAGTTGGTTCTGACAATTCCTGGGCTCGGCGTCAGCCAGACTTTTACGGGCGCCAATCGCGACGCCAGCAAGGAGCAGCTTGTCGATTACCTGAAGCATAACGACATCCTCGGTCAAATCATGAAATATCAGGCAGCGAACTCGCCGACCAGTCCGATTGCGGGTACGGGAGGTATGCTGCCGAACGCGGTCTCCAGCGATTTCAACCAGAACTTTACCGATACCGCGACCAGAATCGCTTCTCCGACCAGTGCGGCGTCTGCGGCCTCACAGAACAATATTGCACCCAACCTCATCGGTATCTCCCTGTCATACGGCTCGTTGACCAGCTTGGATGACACTATCAAGGTAATGACATTGCCGTTGTCTTACACCATACGAAACGATATTGATCCACGCCGCCAACTGATTCTCAGCATGCCGATTACCCAGATTGATACCAACGGTGCGAAGTCGTATAACGTTGCGTTAGGCGGAGCCTACCGTTTCCCCATGAACGATAACTGGACGCTGACTCCATCCGGCAAAGTGTCCGGGGTGGGTTCTGTTGATATGGCCACCGTTGCCGGAATGTATTCCTTGTCGCTGACCAGCACCTACATCTGGGAATTTGATAGTTATGATGTTTCCATGGGAAATATGCTCAGCTACAATAAAACCATGAAATTCAAGTCGGGAGATTATGCTTTCGATCCGGATATCCAGAGCACAGTGTTGCGGAACGGTGTGTTGTTCTCGCAACCGGTGAACTGGGGCGGCAAGAAGCTGTCGGTGGAATATTCGGCGATCGACACGCGCTATACGGGAACCAAGCTTTACATCGACAATACCCAGGAATTTGGTGTTTCCGTTGGCACCAATAAGAGTGCTTTTTCTGCCCGCAGCTTTCTGCGCGGAGGTTTGGTTTACCTGCATGGTAAAGATACTAAAGGTGTTACCGCGAATATCGGTTATTGGTTCTAAGTGCGCCGGCGAGAGGTTCCTCCTCTAGCCTTGCTTGTCAATCAACAATTGGGGGTGCGCTTGGGCACCCCCTTTTTCATGGGAGATTGAGATGCGTAATAACGTTTTTCTTTTTCGCTCGGGTTTCCTGCTGTATTTCTCATCTTTGCTCGCCTGTGCATTGTTCTGCCTCACCCCGTTCCACGCGTACGCCGACAGCAGCAGCCTTCAATTTAAATACGCGGCCAATGGCCGCTTCGATGAGCTGCAAAAATTGCTGGAGCAAGAGGAAGCGCAACATCCCCTGAATACGCGGGATCGACACGGTCTATGTTACGCCTATTCGAAAACCAAGAACTACAACAAGCTGTTGCTTTGCCTTGACAAGCTGGCAGAGAACGTGAAGAAGGGTGATCGGCGCACCCGCCTGTTTGGCCTCGACGATGCCACACCAACCATCTACATCATGCGTGCCGATGCATTGATCGAACTTGGACAATATTCCGCCGCCGCTGCCGAAGCGCAAAAAGGGCTTGACTGGCTGAAGAAGGAAGACAGCGACGACAAGGACATGGAAATCAATTGCCTTGCAGCTTTGTCGCTTGCCTCGACCTTGGGGGGAAAGCGCGCCGAAGGCGAGAAATTTGCCACTGAACTGGGCAAAGTAAATGTCTCCGTCCCATATTCTGATTATGCCAATGCCAAGGCAATGGCTCTCGGACGCGTATACATGGCGCTGGGTGATTTCCAGAAGGCGCTCGACGGCATTCATAGCGATAGCACCTTCAAGTTAAAATCGTTTCTCGATAATCTGGTTAGCGGTGCATTCTTCCGTGGGGTGAATAATTGGGCTTGGGCCGAGTTGCCGCGCGGATTCATGATTAACAAGGCGTTGCTCGAAACTGGCAAACTCGGTGAAGCCAAAGCCGGTTTCGACGAGTTGCTGAAAATTCCTCAAATCAGGGAAAATGGGGAAATCTACTGGTTGCTTCTCAATGATCGCGGGCGCATCGCAGAGCAGGAAAACCAGCAGGACACCGCTTTAGATTTTTATAAACAGGCGGTCGATGTCATTGAATCGCAGCGGTCGACGATACATACCGAGGCCAACAAAATTGGCTTTGTTGGTGACAAGCAGGCTGTCTATGGTCGTTTAGTCGCCTTGTTGTTCCGCGCCCAGCGCCACGCTGAAGCTTACGAATACATGGAACGCGCCAAGTCGCGGGCGCTGGTTGACCTGCTTGCCAATAAACATGATTTCGCTGTTCCACCGTTGGCTGCGAAACAGGTATCGATACTTCTGGCAAGCTATCGTGCCGCTGACAGCGAGGCGCTGGCGCAAATGCCGATAGACATGTCGGTGTCCACAGCATCGGAACAGCGCAATCTGGTGATCAAGAAGGGGGAGGAACTCAGCCGCATTGCTCCGGAACTGGCATCTCTGGTATCCGTTACCTCGGTGCCACTCAAGGAAATTCTGGAACGTCTGCTGCCCAACGAGGCTATTGTCGAATATTACTTTCATGAAAAAGACTTATACGCCGTCACACTCTCTGACGCCGGGGTGCGCGCCGCAAAAATCAACAGCAGTGGCCTGGAGGAGCGCATCCGGCTTTTTCGCAACCAGATCGAACAGCGCGACGAATATGCCGTGAAGCAGGCCCAGGCACTTTATGACCTTTTGCTGCGTCCGCTGGAGAATGACCTGGGCGACCGCGATCTGCTCATTGTTCCACATGGCATGTTGCATTATGTGCCATTCGCCGCTCTTCATGATGGCAAGGATTATCTGGTGCAGCGTCGCGCGATGCGCTATTTGCCTAGCTCCAGTGTGCTCAAGTACCTGAAGCCGTTGCGGACAAAATTACCGGATACGATTCTGGTGTTTGGCAATCCCGACATCGGCGATCAACAATACGATCTGCCGAATGCTGAAACCGAAGCGCGGATGGTCGCCACTATGTTGCCGGGGAGCGAACTGCTGGTGCGCGGCAAAGCATCGGAAAGTGCCTTCAGGCAATTCGCACCAAATTTCCATTACCTGCACATCGCTTCGCATGGAGAGTTCAATGCCGAGAATGCCCTCGAATCGCGCCTGCTACTCAGCAAGAGCGCAACCGACGACGGGTCACTGACGGTGGGCGAACTCTACAATATCAATCTTGATGTCGACCTGGTAACGTTGAGTGCTTGTGAAACCGGACTGGGTAAAGTATTGAACGGTGACGATCTGGTTGGCCTGACGCGTGGATTTCTTTATGCAGGCAGCAGCAACGTTGTCTCCAGCCTGTGGCAGGTGGAAGACCTGGCCACATCGGAATTGATGAAGAGTTTCTATACCAACATGAAGAACAGCATGCCCAAGCGCGACGCACTGCGCCAGGCGCAACTCGACACGCGCAAGGAGTTTCCCCACCCTTTCTTCTGGGCGGCCTTCTTTCTGACCGGGCAGGGAATTTGAACGGGCGCTACATCCAGTTGAATGGCGACGGATCCTTGGCGCGGAAGAGGGGGAGCTTGTCGTTCTCGGGAACGCCGTGCGCGCGCAGCACGGCTATGAAGGCGGCGGCATCCTTGAGCACCAGGCCGAAGTTGCCAGCCTCGGTGACCACGGTGAAGGTATCGGTGTGGAAAGCCCAGGATTTGATGGCCGTTATTGGCCAGGCAAAAGCCAGCAAAGGCTTTTCTCCGCCGTAGTAGAGTCGCAATTGGGTATCGCTGAACAGGCAGAGTCCTGAAATGCGATAGGCGATGTACTCCTTGGGAATCGGCACCGAAAAAATGCAGTCACTGTCGACGGCTACCTGGGGCGCATTAAACTCCGCACTCAGCGCAGTGATCGCCGTCGCCGGTATCTGGCGTGCGCAGCCAGTGCCGAGTGCCAGAACGCAGGCCATGCAGGACAGTATGTAACGCATGCTTGTTCTTCTATTGATTAATGCAGTTAACAAGCGTCATTACGGTTTGTAATTATATGGCTTTAGAGCGGCTCGATCACGGATGTTCGGCTCATCAGGAAAATCCGCAGCGAGATCCTTCCAGGCCAGGTGCGCCTCGTAGCACAAATTTTCACCTTCCAGCCAGAGTCCGTAGGCAACCCGTTCCGAGACCGATCCGTCTTTCCCCGGCCTGAGTTTGGCTGCTTGTTCCCTGGTCTCGTTTGAAGCAACCCTGAATTGGGCGCTGGAAGTAACAAGCGATCCATCGGGAATGGTTGTACTTAAGTTCCATACATAATAGCCGCCACTGGTCAGCGGAATTTCCTGTGGAAGTGTAAATGCATTTCCCACGACCTCCTTGCTGACCAGTACTTTATTTTGGCTATCTACCAACTGGATTTGGTAAGCAAGCCCGGCAGTCGGTTCACGCCAGTGAAGTTGCAGTGGGTCAGCAAGGGTAATCGAGCCTGAAGGCGTGAGTGGTTCAAGGCTAGGCCGCACCTTCTTGATTCTCCGCATCGTCATGGTGGTTTGGGCGACATTCTCCGAGCGGATTCTTTTTCCGCTCAGCGCGCCGCCAATCGATGCCTGCTTTGCGGGAGCGGTGCCGCTTATCGTTTGCAATGAAGATGCATCCACCTGATAACTCCCCGGCCCGGATAGCCTGTATTCATCCCCTTTTGCGACATAGATCATCGACAGTTTCGCGCCTTCGGGCAGGTTGATTTTGGCACCCAGGGGAATCGTGGCAAGCAGCTTGGCGGGAGATGATCCGCCATTGGTTTTGACAATCACATTGCCGGAAACATCGGAAACAAGCGCAACCGTATCAGCGGCATTGGCCTGGCCTGAGATAATGGCCGCAAATACCAGGCTCACACAGGTAGACCAAAAGTTGCATATTTTCATTTAAGTTCTCCCTTGTTATCTATGATGCGTTTACGCCAAATACTTCAATGGCACTTCGGCCCTTGATCGCCTTTTCCCCGAGTGCGTGGAAGTCTGCCGGACATCCGACTGCCTCGTAAACCGCTCTCGAGCAGACAATCGGAAACCCGGCTGCCTTGGTCAACCCCTCAATTCTGGAAGCGGTGTTGGTCACATCGCCGATTGCCGAATAATCATGCCTGTCCGATGCACCCACATGCCCCATTACCGCCATGCCCACATGCAAGCCTATCCCGATTCTTAACGGCGGTGAACCGCTGGCTTCCGGCGCAGCATTCAGTTGGTCAACGGCCTTGAGCATTGCCTTTGATGCATTCAGTGCTGCAAGACAAGGGTTTTTCAATGAGTTAGGCGCGCCGAATACCGCCATGATACCGTCTCCCATGAAGGTTGTGACAGAGCCGCCTTCAGCGTGAATTGCCTTGACCACGCCTTCATAGTACCGGTTCAGGAAGAAAATAACATCCTCCGGCGCCATGTGCTCGCTGATCGATGTGTAGTCCCGGATGTCGGCGAATAACACGCAAACTTCGACACGGGTGCCCTTGGTGGATGGGGTTAGCGATCCCGCAACAATCTCCCGCATGATCGCGGGGCTGACATAGCCGGAAAATGCGAGTTTGAGACGCCGGCGTTCCGAGAGGCGGAGATAGGTTTCCACGCCTTGTCGTCCCGCGACGGAAATGGTGAGGCTGCTGACGATTGCCGCGAGAGGGAAAATACTCCCTTTTACCTGAATCAACAGCGCCGCGCCAAAAAGTCCAGCGATTAGCATCAGCAATATTCCGCCAGCCATAACTGGGCGGAGTGGAAGGAACCAGAACAGGGATGTAGCGATAATCAATAAAGCTATTATCGGGAGCCAAGCTGGTTTTAGAAGCCCCCCATTGAGTATTGTCCTCAATGCTTGTGCCTGAACCAGCACTCCCGCCCCCAGCCGGTCGTTTTCCCACGCAGCGAGCGCAACAGGTTGAGCGATGCGATCAACCCCTGCAATCACTGCGCCAAGAAGCACAATTTTGTCTTTCAGGGCGCTTCTCAGTATTGCAGGATTACCTGCCTGTACCTGTTTCACAACTTCATGCAGTGGCAGATAAGTCAACCTGCTGCCAATCGAATAGTCGATATAACCGTTTCCGGGAGAAGCCCCGAGCAACCTGGCAAGATTGCCGGCAAAGGTGGGCACTTCAGTTCCGTCGGTCGCAAGCCGTTCATCAAATCGCCTGATCACTTGATCCCGGTCTCTTGGAAAAATTGCCATCCCCATTCCGGCCTCTCCTGCTGCGGCCATGAAGGCAGGGTGTATCGGTCGGGGGGCGCCAACCTCATCAAAGGTAATCGCAATCTCGAACGGCACAGTGCGCCGGGCATTGAGTATCGCGCCCATCAGTATTTCATCGTGCCCGGGAATAAAACGATTCATGGATCTATCCGGCAGGACAACATCAAGGCCGATGGCTGAAACGTCGGCATCCAGGGCGGCATGCAGGAAATCCGCGATGTGTTGATGCCAGAGAATAATCGGCTCTTCAAAAGCGCGCGTGCTGGCTTCATCAATGCCAACGATCACAACTTCATGGCTCACCGTTCGGGGATAAATGGCGCGAAGAGCGGATGCCTGAAGATCGAAGAAAGTGTTGTCCAGCCTTTGCAGTCCATGGCTTAGTTGCAGTCCGAGGCACAAAGCCGCTGTAAACAGAAACCCGACAGTCCACACACGCAGGTTTTTTTTCTTTGTGGGCGAATCTTCTGTCCTGATTCCCGGTGTGCTCATAATCGCTGCCTATGGCTTCCTTGCAGGATTCAAATGGTTGCTTGCCATCCGCTCGGTCATGGCAATATAACGGCTATCCGATTGGGCAATTTTGTCGAGCATGGCCCTGAGGAATGCACATGAAAAACGGGCCTGCAAACCGTCACTGGACTTGCGCAAACGCTCACCATCAATGCATAAAGCCACGAGCATTGTGGAAGCCACCACGCTGGCAGTACGTATTTGGGTTGCCTTGTCAAGGTAAGCTATCTCGCCAAAACAGCTTCCCGGTTTCATGCGGTTGATCTTTGCACCCTCTTTAAATACATCAGCCTCTCCGACGATGATGACATAGATACTTGTGCCGGCTTCTCCTTCCGAGACAATTGTCTCACCCGGTTTGTAGAGTATCCTGGTGCTGACTTGAATGGTTTCCCAAAGCTCTCTTTGGTCAAACTCACGGAAAAAATCAAGTTTTGACAGCGATGCATACTTGGAGCTGTCGTTGATAATCTCCTTGTAGTTGCGCGATGTTGATAACGCCCCTTCCAGATCATCGCTGAATGCCTTCCATTCGCCATAACGCTGTACCGGGTCGCGCGCAATCGCCCGTAATATGACATCCGAGAGCCTTGGTGGAATATCCTTTCGCCATTCCGATAACGGGGGAGGGTCAACATAGAGTTTTTGATAGATCAGGCTTTCAGAAGTCTTGCCAGTGTATGGAACATGGCCGGTGAGTAACTGATATGCCATCAACCCGGTGGCATAGATGTCAAACTGAACATTGGGAGAAGCATTTTTGAATTGCTCTGGCGGCACATAATCAAACGTGCCAACATCGAGCACCTGCGTTTCTTCACCATTGGATTGATAACAGGAGCCAAAATCTGAAACCTTGATGTCACCATTTTGGTTGAGAAGGATATTGCCGGGCTTGATATCGCGATGCAATATACCAAAGGAGTACACATACTCAAGCGCCTTGCATACCTTGAATAAAATTTCTACCACCCGTTCAATGGGCAGTAGCTTGTCTGGCTGTATAAAGGGTTTCAGGGTTCCGCCAGAAAGGTATTCCATGACGATATATCCACCTCCCTCTATCAATCCCGCTTCATAGGTGTCGACAATAAACGGGTGTTTGAGCTGGCCGGACAACCGGATTTCGTTCATCCAAAGTCTGTGCATTCTCCCGTCTGAATTTTCAGCATTACTAAGACGCGCAACTTTGATTGCAACTTGCCGTTGTTCAAATTGATCGAGTGCGAGATAAACCACACCGCACCCACCCTTTCCAATCGGCCTCAATATCCTGAAACGAGCGCTTAACTCCTTCGCAATGGATGGCTCGGAAAATTGTTCAGGCGATATATTGGATGCTGTCATGGCACAGAAATCTTACAGTATCATGCGAGAATTAATTGCATCATTCATTGAGCGTTACCTGAAACATGCCACAAAATCTGTTTTGCTGCCGCAAAATGTCCCAAATGTTTAAATATAGAGGATTATGGTTTGATTTTCAAAATTGTTTTAGTATTCGTCTGGTAAGCAGCTAATAAATCAAATAAGCTGCCAAATAATAATAAATCAGGGGCGATAAAACCACGTGAAAAATAACAAATTGTTCTGGAAAGCAGATTGGTTTGTCGGATTGCTGGTGGCGTCGCTGTTCCTGTTCAGCGCCAACAGCGACCTGATGCAAAGCTTGGAGCGCAAGGCCTATGATCTGGGCGTGCGCGCTTCCTCCCGGACTCCCAGCGACAAGGTCGCGGTGATTGCGATCGATGAACGGAGCATCGCCAATCTGGGGCGCTGGCCATGGCCGCGCGAAACCCAGGCCAAAATGCTGGACTTGCTGGCCACCGGACACGCCAAGGTAGTGGGCAATACTTCGCTGTTTTTCGAGCCGCAGGTCGATGCCGGGTTGGAATATATCAACAAAATTGGCGCCACGCTCGATGCTTCTACCCTGAAGAATAGCCCGGACCCGGCGTACCAGACCGAGCTGGCGCAACTGTCTGCGCTGTTGCAGGAGGCGGCGCAACATCTCGACAACGACAAAAAGCTTAGTGAAAGTATGGCGAACGCCAAAAACGTGCTGCTCGCCATGTTCTTTGAGTTGGGTGAGCCGCAAGGCAAGCCGGACAAGCCGTTGCCGGATTATGTAATAAAAAACAGCCTCGTCAATGTCAAGGAAGGAATGGCGGGGGCGCTACCCATACCTTCTTTGGGAGTGCAGGTGCCGATCCCGGCGTTGGGTTCGCAAGCCATTGCCATAGGGCATCTTAATCCCACGCCCGACGTGGATGGCGGGATTCGTACCGAGCCGCTGGTGGTGGGCTATTTTGACCAGTATTACCCTTCGTTGTCGTTGATGCTGGCGGCGAAGAGTTTAAATCTTGAGCCAAAAGATATTCAGGTCACTCTGGGGCAGGGGGTGAAGGTCGGCAACCTGAATATTGCGACCGACCCGGAATTGCGCATGCATACCTATTTTTATGCGGATCGCGATGGCAAGCCTGCCTTTCAGGCGGATTCGTTTTACGACGTGTTGACAGGCAAGATCCCAGCCGAAAAATACCGCGACAAGATCGTGCTGATCGGTGCCACCGCCGCAGGAGTCGGCACATTGCAAGTGACACCGGTGTCGTCCGGCATGGCGCCGGTGTTGACTCTGGCGCATTCGGTTTCCAGCATCCTCAAGCAGGACTTTTTTGTCGCACCAAACTGGGGTTTCTGGGCGCAGGGGGGGGCATTTCTGGCGGTTGCGTTATACCTCATCGTGCTGTTGCCGCGCCTGAAGGCGGGCATTGGGGCAGCGATTACCACAGCGGTGTTCGTGGCATTATTGGTTACCCATTACGTGCTGATGACAATGCAAGCAATGTGGCTGCAATTAATGTTGCCCGCTACCCTGCTATTGGCCGGCCATCTGTTGCTGACCACCAAACACTTCCTGATTACGGAAAAAGGCAAGCTCAAGTCCGATGCGGATTCGGCGGAAAGCAACCGCATGCTGGGGCTGGCGTTTCAGGGGCAGGGGCAACTGGATATGGCCTTCGACAAATTCCGCAAGGTGCCGATTGACGACAGCCTGATGGAAGTGCTTTACAACCTCGGGCTGGACTTCGAGCGCAAGCGCCAGTTCAACAAGGCGGAGTCGGTATTCAAATATATGGCGGAATACAATCCCAAGTTCCGTGATCTGGATGCGCGCCTGGCCCAGTCAAAGGCGATGTCGGAAACGCTGATACTCGGCGGCTCCTCCGGCAAGGGTAACGCCAGCACGATGGTGCTGGGCAAAGAGGGTATGTCCAAGCCGATGCTGGGGCGCTATGAAATCCAGAAGGAACTCGGCAAGGGTGCAATGGGCGTGGTGTATCTCGGCAAAGACCCGAAAATCGGCCGCATCGTGGCGATCAAGACCATGGCGTTGTCGCAGGAGTTCGATGCGGATGAACTGGAAGATGTGAAAGCCCGTTTCTTCCGCGAGGCTGAGTCCGCCGGTCGCCTGAACCACCCGAACATCGTGACCATGTATGATGCGGGCGAGGAGCATGACCTCGCCTACATCGCGATGGAGTTCCTCAAGGGCAAAGATCTGGTGCCCCATACCAAGCCGGGCGCTTTGCTGCCGCTGCCCAAGGTATTGAGCGTCCTGGCGCGCGTGGCGGATGCGCTGGGTTATGCGCATACCCTGCATGTGGTGCACCGCGACATCAAGCCGGCCAACATCATGTACGACATGGAGAGCGATACGGTGAAGGTGACCGATTTTGGCATCGCGCGCATCACCGATTCTTCCAAGACCAAGACCGGCATGGTGCTGGGCACGCCGTCGTACATGTCGCCAGAGCAACTGGCCGGCGCGAAGATCGAGGGCGCATCGGACTTGTTTTCATTGGGGGCGAGCCTGTATCAAATGGTGTGTGGTAAGCTGCCGTTCGAAGGCGACTCGATGGCGCAGCTCATGTTCCGCATTGCCAATGAACCGCATACTGATATTTTGAGCATCAAGCCGGATGTGCCACCGTGTGTGGTGGCGATCATCAACAAGGCGTTGGCAAAGAAGGTGGAACAGCGTTATCAGACCGGCGCTGAAATGGCCGAGGCAATCCGCCGGTGCGCGGCCAGTTTGCAGTGATGGAGGGCACCTCTAAAAATTCAGAGTTCGCCCAAATGTAAGGCGCGGGAAAAATTTCGCCGCGCCGCATATGTTTTATATGTAAGCAAGAAATTTTTTACGCAACGCAGCAGTTGGGATGAAATCTGGATTTTTAGAGATGCCCTAGAGGGCATGCAGGGATAGAATATGAACATTCATGAAGCACTCGAAATAGTCAGCCAGACCCATTCCGGCATGGTGCGGTCGCACAATGAAGACAGCGTGATTTATGATGCTTCCTGCGGCATGGTGGTGTTGGCTGACGGCATGGGCGGCTATAATGCCGGAGAAGTGGCCAGCGGCATTGCAGTCTCCGTGCTGGCTACCGAGATCAAGCATCGCCTGGAAAGCGTGCGCCCCGAAGACAGGGATGATAGTGGGGAAGAAATCGGCGTGGCGCTGTTGCGCGAGAACGTGCAAAAAGCCAATGCCTCGATATACAGCGCAGCGCAGAGCCAGCCGCAATATGCCGGCATGGGCACCACAATAGTGGCCGGACTGTTCTATGATAACAAGGTGGCTGTGGCGCATGTGGGTGATTCGCGTATGTACCGGTTGCGCGGCGAAACCTTCGAGACCATCACGCGGGACCATTCGCTGCTGCAAGAACAGATTGATGGCGGCATGATCAGCAAAGAAGACGCGCGTGTATCCAGAAATAAAAATTTGGTGACACGCGCAGTCGGCATTGATGCCGAAGTGGCTGTTGAGGTGAATGTCCACGAGGTGCAAATAGGGGATATTTACCTGCTATGCTCGGATGGGCTGAACGACATGGTGGAGGACGAGGATATCGGCAGCACTTTGCAGATGCTGCAAGCCAATCTGCCGCTGGCGGCAGGCCAGTTGATTGAGATGGCGAACGATAATGGCGGTCGCGACAACGTGTCCGTGATACTGGCCAAGGTTAAAGGCGATTTTGCGGCGCCGCGTGGCTGGCTGGCGAACCTGCTGTCCTGGTTCAAGAATTAAATTACATGATTTAGAATTAAGCTACGGGGATCGATGATATGGCGGCAAAACTGATACTCAGCATGGACGGTGTGGTGCTGCATGAATACACCCTGAACAAGGAGCGTATGACTATAGGGCGCAAGCCACACAACGATGTCGCAATTGACAATCTTGCTGTCAGCGGCGAACACGCCGCAATAGTAACCATTCTCAACGATTCGTTCCTGGAGGATATGGACAGCACCAACGGGGTGATGGTGAATGGCGCGCCGGTCAAGAAACACTTTCTTCAAAACAACGACGTGATTGAGATCGGCAAGTACAAGCTGAAATATATGAATGAACAGAAGGGCCAGGCTACAGCAGAGGATTTTGAGAAAACCATGGTGTTGCGTGCGCCGGTTAAAACGCAAAATGTTGACACCACCATGAAAACAACACAGGTGACCCCCCCCCCCACGCACGCGGCAACCGGAAAATTCGAAGCCGCACCGCCACAAGCAGCGGTTGCGCAGCCATCTGCCATGCCAGCGCCAGCCGAGAAACCTCCTGTGCCGCCAAGCGCCGCTGTTCGCCCAGCCGCGTTGCAGATACTCAGTGGCCCGAATGCCGGCAGGGAACTTGATCTGGTAAAGAACCTGACCACTCTGGGCAAGCCCGGCGTGCAGGTGGCGGTTTTGACGCGCCGCCCGAATGGTTATTTCATCACCCACGTGGAAGGGGCAAGTTATCCGACGCTCAATGGCAAGATGCTGGACGAGCATCCGCATCAGCTAAGCGACCACAATATCATCGAACTGGCAGGAATCAAGATGGAGTTCTATTTCAAAGAGTAACGGGATGCCCGCATATTTGATGAGGCACTCCACCCGATAACTATGTCTGCTGCCGGATTAGGGGGAACTGCGTGAAACGACATGCACTGCTGATCGGGCTTGGTCTGGCGCTGGTCCTGGTGTTTCTCGGCAGCGCAGCGAAAGTCTACCAGATCGGATTCGTCCAGCAACTGGATAACATAATCTACGATTACCGCCTGCGGCTGACCATGCCGCGCGAAGTAGACAACCGTATCGTCATCCTCGACATCGACGAGAAGAGCCTCAAGGAAGAGGGGCGCTGGCCGTGGAGCCGTGACCGCCTGGCACTGCTGATGGATAAGTTGTTCGCTCGCTACGGCATCGCGGTGGCCGGTTTCGACGTAGTGTTTGCGGAAAAGGATGAAAGCTCGGGGCTTAAGGTGTTGCAGGAACTGGGGCGCAACCAGCTCAGGGATGTGCCGCAATTCCAGTCCACCCTGGCGCAAATCAGGCCGCAACTGGACTACGATAGCCTGTTCGCCGGCAAGATCAAAAACCGCAAGGTGGTGTTGGGGTATTACTTCACCAATAGCGCACAGGGTGCCGAAAAACGTATTTCAGGCGCATTGCCCGAAGCGGTGTTCCCGCCCGGCACATTCAAGGGGCGCCCGATCGGCTTTACCCAGTGGGATAGCTATGGCGCGAATCTGCCGGAACTGCAGAAAAATGCAGCCAGCGCTGGCCACTTCAACCCGCTGGTAGATGCAGATGGTGTAGTGAGGCGCCTGCCGATGGTCGTGGAATACAACGGCGCTTACTACGAATCCCTGCCCCTCGCCATGGCTCGCACCCTGCTGGGTTTGAAATTGACACCGGTTTACGCGACTGACAAGAGCGCCGATTACGCAGGTCTTGAATGGTTCGATCTTGGAGGTGGTTTTAGAATCCCGGTGGATCAGGAAGTGGGTACGCTGATACCCTACCGCGGTGGGCGTGGCAGCTTTCGCTACATTTCCATCACCGATGTGTTGCATGACCGCATTCCGCTGGCCGAACTGAAAAACAAGATCGCGTTGATCGGCACTTCCGCGCCGGGCCTGATGGATATGCGTTCCACGCCGGTTGATGCGGTATATCCGGGGGTGGAAACACATGCCAACATGATTGCCGGTATCCTCGATCAGAACCTCAAGCAAAAGCCGCCCTACGTGACAGGCGCTGAGGTCATGCTGCTGCTGATCACCGGCGTGGCGCTGAGTTTGTTGTTGCCGTTGTTGACCCCGGCGAAAGCCACGCTGCTGACGATATTTGCATTAGGGGGGGCGCTGGCGGGCAATATGGCGATCTGGCATTACGCCAATCTGGCCCTGCCCCTGGCCAGCGGTATGTTGATGATATTGGGTCTGTTCGCGCTGGATATGTCATATGGCTATTTCGTCGAAGCGCGCATCAAGCGGCAGATTACCAGCCTGTTTGGGAAATATGTGCCATCCGAACTGGTGGAAGAGATGAGCAAGAATCCCGAGCAGGTGGTGTCCATGGAGGGCGAAAGCCGCGAGATGACCATACTATTCTCTGACGTGCGCGGCTTCACCACCATTTCCGAGGGGCTGGATCCAAAGGAATTGAGCCAGTTGATGAATGAGTTCCTTACCCCGCTTTCACGCGTGGTCTACAAACATCACGGCAAAGTAGATAAATATATGGGCGACTGCATCATGGCGTTCTGGGGTGCGCCGAAACCCGAGCCCAACCATGCGCGCAATGCCATAATGGCTGGTATTGAGATGCAGCAGACATTGCAGCAATTGCAGCCGCACTTCAAGGAGCGCGGCTGGCCGGAAATTCATGTCGGGGTCGGCATCAATACGGGCAAGGTGAGCGTGGGCAACATGGGTTCGGAAGTGCGCGTGGCTTATACGGTCATGGGCGATGCGGTCAATCTGGCTTCCCGCCTGGAGGGCATCACCAAACAATATGGCGTGGGAGTTATTGTAGGCGAAAATACCAAAAATGCCGTACCGGATTTTGTGTGCCGTGAGCTTGACCAGGTGCGCGTAAAAGGTAAGGATAAGCCGGTCGCCATTTATGAGCCGATTGGCCTGAATGGGCAGGTGGATAAGGCAGTGCTGGAAGAGATCAGGCTGTTCCATCAGGCGCTGAAGCTGTATCGCAAGCAGGATTGGGATCAGGCAGAACTGCAGTTATACAATTTGCAGCGCATGTCCCCGGAATGTAAGCTGTATAAAGTTTATGCCGAGCGGGTTGCGTATTTCCGGGGCAATCCGCCTGGCGTTGATTGGGACGGTGTGTTTGTCTTTCAAGTCAAATAACCGGCAGGCCGAATAATCAATCTGGATAGCTGATGATGAAACTCAGAATACTTGGTTGCAGCGGCGGCATAGGGGGTAATGCGCGTACCACTTCCATGCTGCTGGATAACGATGTATTGATTGATGCGGGTACCGGCGTGGGCGAGCTCAGCTTGACCGAATTGACCATGATCGACCATGTCTTCGTTACGCACTCCCATCTCGACCACATCGCCTGCATCCCCTTTCTGGTGGACAGCGCGGGCTTCATGCGCGACAAGCCGTTGACCGTCCATGCCACCGAGGCGACGCTGGAAATCATCAAGCAGCATATATTCAACTGGAAAGTCTGGCCTGATTTTACCCAGATACCCAATGAGCAGCAGCCGTTCATGCGCTACAACACGATACAAATGGGGCGTACCGTGGAACTGGAAGGGCGCAGGATTACCGCTCTGCCAGCCGACCATGTGGTGCCGGCGGTGGGTTTCCAGATAGACAGCGGTACAACCAGCCTGGTGTTCAGCGGTGACACCACGACCAACGATGCGCTGTGGGAAGTGGTCAACCATATCGCCAACCTGCGTTATCTCATTATCGAAACCGCCTTCTCCAATGCGGAAAAAGAACTGGCGGTGCGTTCCAAGCATTTATGCCCCAGCATGCTGGCTGAAGAGCTGCTCAAGCTCAAGCTCAATCCGGAAATTTACATTACCCACCTTAAACCGGGGGAGGTCGAGTTGACCATGCAGGAAATCGGCGAATGCGTGCACGGAGTTACCCCCAGGATGTTGCAAAACGGGCAGGTGTTCCAGTTTTAGCGCCCAGTACGGATGGACACAATGATAAGCGGTATGTTGGACATAAGGATGCTCGCCGCGCTGAAGCCGATTTCATCATTCAGCCCGGCGCGCCTGCGTGAGCTGCTCGACTATTGCCATCTGGAAACATTTGCCCAGGGGCAAGACCCGTTCAAGCTGCATGGCCTGCACGGGCAGTCTGTGTATCTGCTTCAGGGTGAACTGGAGATGGTGTACGAGGACGGCAACCGCGTGATTATCCGCGCCAATTCCGAATGGGCCAAACACCCGCTGGGCAAGCGCCAGCCCGAGATTGTCAGCGCCACCGCGCTGAGCGACATTCAGTTGCTGCGCATTGACGATGATATGCTCGACACGATGGTGACCTGGGATCAATTTGCGCCGCAGGGCGGCATCAAGCCGGCGCCTGAGATGGCGGTGGCGTCCGATGCCGCTGCCAGCGTAAAGCGCCTGCTGAATTCCGGCATGTTCAGTGCGGAGTATCTTAAAAATGGCCCATTCGCCAACCTGCCGCCGGCGAACATCGGGCAGTTGATTGACCGCATCGAGGCGATTGCGGTGTGGGCCAACGACGTCATTATCCGGGAGGGCGATGAGGGTGATTACTACTACATGATCGAGAGCGGCCATGCCCAGGTTACCCGCCTGGTGGGGGGCGTCAACATGCTGCTGGCGGAAATCAAGGCGGGCGATGCGTTCGGCGAGGAGGCGCTGATTTCCGGCGCCAGACGCAACGCCACGGTAACGATGAAAACCAACGGCATGCTGTTGCGTGTGAGGCGGCAGGATTTTCTCGAGTTGATGCAGGAGCCGCTGTTGCATAGCCTGAGCTATGAGGATGCCAGAAAAAAAGTCGCGCAGGGCGCAATATGGATAGATGTGCGCCATCCATCGGAATACCGCTATGATAAATTGCCGGGCGCGATCAATATTCCGCTGAGCGATATTCGTAGCGCAATCGGTGCGCTCAACAAAAACCACGCCTATATTACTTATTGCCAGAGCGGACGGCGCAGTTCTGCCGCAGCCTTCGTATTGGCGCAAGCGGGATACGACGTGTATGTGCTGGAAGGCGGGCTGTGGACGGTGCCTAAGCCGCAACCGCAATAATCTGGCAGCAAGGTTACCGGGGAGCAGTAGATGAATAGCGTAGCAACAGACAAACTGGCGCAAAGCAATATTGGTGAGGTGGAAGCGCAACTGGAGTTCACCAAAAAGCTCAATCACGTCACAAACAAGATACATGCTACCAGCAATATCGACGAGATCATGCTGGATGTCAGCAAGGATATCTGCAACCTGTTTGACGCCGACCGTCTCACCATCTACGTGGTGGGAGATGACAAAGCTTCGCTGGTTTCCAAGGTCAAGACCGGGTTGAACTCGTTCAAGGACCTCAAACTGCCCATCGCCGAGCAGAGCATTGCCGGTTACTGTGCGCTGAACAAGAAAACGCTCAACCTTAAAGATGTGTACGACGTGAAGGAGTTGTCCACGTACAGCCCACACCTGCGTTTTTTGCAGGACGTGGATAAGCGTACCGGTTACCGCACCAAGCAGATGCTGGTGTCGCCCATCGTCGAGGCGGGCAAAGATGAGTTGATCGGCGTTATCCAGGTCATCAACAATAAGGCTAATCAACCTTTTCCGTCGGTGGTTGAAGAGGGTGTGCAGGAACTGGCGCAAACCCTGGCGGTGGCGTTGCGCCAGCGCCAGGCCGTTGTCAAAACCAAATATGACTATCTGGTGGCGGATGCGGTCATATCCGCTGCAGAGTTTGAATTGGCCGCACGCACCGCACGGCGCAAGGGTATTGATGTTGAAGACGTGTTGATTGATGAGTTTCAGGTTGCTTTACCCGCGCTGGGCAAGGCGCTTTCAACCTTCTTCGGGGTGCCCTACGAGCCGCACAAGTCTGATCGCATCAAGCCATCTGATCTGCTGAAAAACCTGAAGCGCGAATATGTCGAAAGCAGC
>Ga0315281_10002145_pt1 | contig 29291 bp, 37 predicted proteins | sample YL17G07_0_MG_FD_204540 | JGI IMG/M metagenome (GOLD analysis project Ga0315281, IMG submission 204540) | Sediment microbial communities from Yellowstone Lake, YNP, Wyoming, USA - YL17G07_0 | ecosystem: Environmental > Aquatic > Freshwater > Lake > Sediment | place: USA: Wyoming | collected...
CAGGGCTTCGCTCTATTTCTACAACACAAGTGAAGAAATAAAGGTTTTTATAGATAAACTAAGCAGTATAGTAAAGATGTTTTCAAGGTAGTGAGAATATGGTAATCTGTATTGTGGCATTGGCTGTTTTTTCAGTCTTAGGTATATTCAGCGCTACGTATAGAAAGCTTGCAAAGGAGGCTTTCAGCTGCGTTGCAAGGATGCTGATTTTCCAGCCATGCAAAACAAACCTTGACCAAAGGATCAAGTCAAAAGTTGCAATCAAACTGATGAAAATACCGCCGCTTGCAAGATTTTTCTACAAAAATTTTAAAGTTCTATCCTGGATTTTTACAATATCTTTCTTTGTAAGCATGGCTTACTCTGCTTATGGAATCTATAACCTTGTCGTGTACGGAAGCTGCCAACCTGGCTCTGTATGTGTAATCAGCCAAGGTGCAAACCAGATTACCAGAATCTTCACTTGCTACGAGGCTTATGTTGCCTATGGTATAATAGTCGTAGTTCTAATAACTTTGTTGTTAATAAAATATTTTAACATAGAATTCAAGATTGAGCGATGATCAAGTTGAAAATAAAAAAGAAATATTTGATAGCAATCGCGACAGTGATAGTTGTTGCCGTTTTATACTATGCTTTTTCCAATAGACCTCAACCTCCTGGACAGTATGATGGTTTTGCCAAGTGCCTGACAGAAAAAGGAGCGACGCTTTATGGCGCTTACTGGTGCCCGCATTGCCAAAGCCAAAAGGCGATGTTTGGCAGCTCAAAGAAATATCTTAACTATGTTGAATGTGACCCAAACGGGGACAATGCAAATCCTGATCTTTGCAAAAGCAACAGCATAACCGGCTATCCTACCTGGATAATTAATGGAACCCACTACGAAGGCGAACAATCCTTGGAGAAGCTCGGTTCTTTGACCGGTTGCTCTTTACCTTCGTGATGAATTAAAAAAATATAAATTTTTGGTTCATAAATATTTAAATTATAACGATGTTATAGTTTATAGTGAATTCTATGAGGATAATTTATATGGATTATGCGGCCACCACTCCTGTTGACGTTAGAGTGGCTAAGGCGATGAGACCCTATTTCACTGACAAGTTTGGAAATTCCATGTCGCTCTATTCCTTGGGACAGGAAGCAAAGATGTCATTGGAGCAGTCTCGTGCGGCTGTGGCCGATTTGATGAATGCAAAAGCCAATGAAATAATTTTCACTGGATCTGCAACAGAGGGAAACAATCTTGCCCTGAAAGGGATAGCTTTTGCCAACAGAGATAAAGGGAAACACATTATTGTTTCTTCCATAGAACATGACTGCGTGATGGAATCTGCTCATTGGCTTGGAAAGCAGGGATTTGATGTCACTTTTCTTCCTGTAGATAAATATGGGTTGGTCGACCCAGCTGCAGTAGAAAATTCAATAAGAAAAGATACAATTTTGATTTCGGTAATACATGCAAATAATGAGATTGGGACGATAGAACCTATAAAAGAAATAGGAAAAATTTCTCATGACCATAACATCTATTTTCATACGGATGCTGCGCAGAGCTTTGGAAAAATCCCCTTTGATGTTAGAAAAATGAATGTAGACTTGGCAACTGCCAGCGCTCATAAGATGTATGGACCGAAAGGGGTTGGAGCTCTGTATGTGAAAGAAGGAGTTAGAATCGAACCTTTACTTCATGGAGGAGGCCATGAGTTTGGTTTGCGCTCTTCTACAGTGAATGTAGCCGGAATTGTTGGCTTCGGTGAAGCTGTTAAAATTGCTAAAAAGGAAATGAAACCTGAGGCTGCAAGACTAACTAAATTTAGGGACAGGCTGATAAAAGAAGTTTTGAAAATTGAAGGTTCTCATTTGAATGGCCATCCTGCAAAAAGGTTGCCTAATAATGCCAACTTTTCTTTTGACTTTATAGAAGGCGAAGGTTTGATTATGCAGTTGGACATTAGGGGGATTGCAGCTTCTACAGGTTCTGCCTGCTCTTCAGCATCTTTAGAGCCTTCTCATGTTCTTATGGCAATAGGACTCAAGCACGAGCAGGCTCACGGCAGTTTAAGATTGTCAATAGGGAAATATACAACTGCAAATGACATAGACTATGTTTTGAGAGTTTTGCCTGGGGTTGTTGAGAGGTTGAGGGAGATATCTCCATTCAAGAAGGTGAAATAATTCTATTTGATAAAATGACTTGGAAAGAAATAGAAAATGGATTGAAGAAAACAAAAACAGTTATAGTCCCTGTTAGCCCTTTAGAAGAGCACGGACTTCATTTACCTGTTTCTTCTGATTATCTTACTGCTTATGAGATAGCAAAAAGAGCAGCAGAGCACGTAAATGTGTTTGTATTTCCACCACTCATATTAGGTGTTGTAAAACACGGCTATTTTTATCCTGGTACGATTTCTGTAAAACAAAAAACATTTGAGAATGTATTGAATGACATATGCACTTCACTTTCAGATACAGGTTTTAAGAGAATAATATTTTTATCAGGGCATGCAGGAAAGAATCATTTAGAATCAATTGAAAAAACATCTAAAGGTTTTGGCAAAATAAAAGTGGAGTTTTATACATGCTCTTCTTTACATAAAGATGCGACAGAAAAAATAATTGAAACAAAAGAAGATTATCATGCAGGAGAAAAAGAGACTTCGAGGATTTTAGAGCTTGCGCCCGAAGAAGTTAGAAAAGGTAAAGAAACTAAGGAATTTCCAATTTATCCAAAAAAACCAAAATCAATTATGGAGTATAAAAAAGCAAACATGTCTGGAGTTTTTGGTGACGCTACAAAAGCAACAAAAGAAAAAGGAAAAATATTGATTGATGCAGCAGTAAAAGAACTTGTAAAAATTATTGGGAGTGATTGAATGAAGTATGGGCTGTACACGAAAAAAGTTATGAAGTATTTCAAGAATCCGAAAAACATGGGCAGGATGAAGAATCCTGACGGTGTTGGGAAGGTTGGGAACGCGATTTGCGGAGACGTGATGTGGTTATACATCAAAGTCAAGAACAACCGGATCGCTGACATAAAATTTGAAACGTTCGGATGTGTGGCCGCTATTGCCACTAGCAGCATGATCACAGAACTGGTGAAAGGAAAAACTATTGAACGTGCTTTAAAAATTACAAGGGAGGATATTGTCAAATCGCTTGGAGGCTTGCCGAAAATAAAAATACATTGCTCTGTTCTGGCGGCAGATGCTTTGAACGAGGCAGTTTATGATTATTTGTCAAAGAAGAAACTTCCTATTCCAAAATATCTGCAAGAGAGGCATGAAAGAATACAGAAAGAGACTAAAGTTATTGAGGAGACGCATAAGGATTATATCGATCTTGAAAAGAAAATATGGGAAGTCGGCAAAAAATAAAGATTTTAGAAGCAGTTTATACTTTCTCTTCAACTTCCAATTCTATACCATGGATTAAACGCATTATTAAGTTATAGCCCATTGCAGTTAATGCACCGATTATAAATCCGATGACTGCAAACACAATTGGAAGTATTATAATCATAGCAAAACCAAGTCCAACTAGGAAAATTGGTATTCCTAATGACGTGCCTAAGGCTGGGCCAAGAAAAGCTCCGAGTGCTCCTATTATTATTCCATAGATTAGTCCAACAATTGCCATTAAAATTGCTTGTAACTTTGCTAAAGACAAGACTCCAATTCTTTTCAGAACTATTTTTGTAGTTGCCATAATAGAAATTTGAATTTCTCCTTAAATAAATTTAACTAAATTAACTAGCTATTTGATTACTTCAATAATTTTCTCGATATCTGTAAAGTCTTTAAACAAGAAATCAGGATTTTCCTTTTTTAACATTTCGAATGATTCAAGCCCTGTAGCAACTGCAATAGATTTCACTCCTCCTTCTTTAGCACATCGAATGTCTCTTACAGTATCACCGATAACAAACACATTTTCTTTAGAAAACTCAATCCCAGTTTTTTTCTTAGCTTCATCAATTGCAATTGAAACCAGTTCGCTTCTCTTAACAGTTACATCCCCATATGCACCAAATTCAAAATATTTCCACAGATCACATCTTTGGAGTTTTGCTTTTTCTAGAGTATTCCCAGTCAATAATCCAATAAAATATCCCTCTTTAGTCAGTCTTTTAATAAACTCCTCAACATTTGGTACTTTATCAATTTTCTTGCTTACAATAGCTTTTCTGGCAATAAGTCCAACATCATCCAAAGCATTCACGAAGCGCTTGTCCGAAAAAGGATTTTTTATCCCCTTTAGCTCTAAAAGGTCCTTCAGTATTTCCTTATCAGTCTTACCTTCCATGTAGACATCATTTTGTGAGATATCAAGCCCGAAATTCTTTTTCACGGTTTCATGCCAATAGTCGTAAGAAACAGCATAAGGTACGATCAAGATTCCATCAACGTCAAATAAAATTAGTTTTTCTTTCATGCTTTCTATCAGAATATAGAAATTTTCATGAATTTATTATTTCATGCGGTAGGTGTACTCTCTGGCTGGACTACAGTGCGAGAGTATTTTAATGTTTATTAAATTTCTAATGTAATTTTAAAATATGAAAAGATTACTTAAAGCCTTTCTTTATAGTTGTTCTTTGTCTTTGTTATCTTTGTTGGTCGTTTCATTTTTTTGGAAAGAACCTTTGCTTTTAACTTTTCTAATGGTTTTAGTAAGTGCAATTATGCTAATTGTTTGGAGGAAGAAAGAAGATTTGTACTTATACACAATTGTTGGTTTAACTGGTGCTTTAGCAGAAGCTGTAGCCATTGCTTTTGGAGCTTGGACTTATACTCTACCCACTGCAATTGGTATTCCGATTTGGTTACCTTTTCTGTGGGGGATTGCTGGCGTTGTTATTAAGAAAATTTCTCTTGAAATTCAAGATTTCTTAAAGAAATAATAGGTTGCCGCATTGAAGTCCAGACCTAGTGCGGGAGGTGGGATTTGAACCCACGAAGGTACTAAACCACAGGCTTCTGAAGCCTGCGCCATTAACCAGGCTAGGCGACCCCCGCTTATAATTTATTTATAACATTCCAACTCAAGAAAGATATTGATGAGTAAATTAATATGCCTTGGCATCGAGTCAACTGCCCATACTTTTGGCATAGGGATTGTTGACAGCGATGGAAATGTTTTATCTGATGATAGGTCAACCTATAGACCACCTGAAGGCATGGGAATAATTCCTTCAGATGCTGCCAAGCATCACACAGAAGTGTCAGAGAAAATATTGAAAAATGTTTTAGAAAAGTCCAACATCAACCTTGAAAAGATAGATTTAGTTTCATACTCTGCCGGCCCTGGCTTGGCCCCATGTCTGCTGGCAGGAGCAGATTTTGCTGACAATCTTTCCTCAAAAAACAAAAAATCACTCGTCCCTGTGAACCATTGCATCGCACACATAGAGATAGGCAAAATAAAAACTGGCTGCAAAGACCCGGTTGTGGTCTATCTCAGCGGAGGCAACACACAGATCATAGCATTCACAGAAGGAAGATACAGAATATTCGGCGAGACCCAAGATTTGCCTGTCGGAAATGCTATGGATACTCTGGCAAGAAAGATTGGCCTGCAGCAACCCTACGGTCCAAATTTTGATTTGACTGCCAACAAAGGAAAGTATATACAACTGCCGTATGTGGTGAAAGGAATGGACTTAAGTTTTTCTGGCATGCTAACTGAGGCAGTAAAAAAATTCAAAGCCGGCTCAAGCAAGGAAGACGTATGCTACAGTTTTCAGGAGAACTCTTTTGCAATGATTACTGAGGTTGCAGAGAGGGCTTTGGCTCACACCGACAAGAGTGAAGTGCTGATGGTAGGTGGGGTGGCTGCAAGCAAGCGCATGCAAGAGATGATAGAAATCATGTGCAAAGAGAGGGGGGCAAAAATGCATGTAGTTCCGAAGGAATTTGCTGGTGACAATGGCAGCATGATAGCTTGGACTGGTTTGCTGGCTTACAACTCTGGGAAAATAAAAAAAATTGACAACAGGATAGATGATAAATGGAGAACTGACGAGGTTGACATCCCTTGGTTGAGACAAAAATCATAAAAATCAATCCAAAGAATCCAGACAGAAAAGCAGTTTGGTATATTGCAAAAATTATTGAAAATGGGGGAATTGTAGTTTATCCTACCGAGGCCAGCTATGGAATAGGGACGAATGCAGTTGATACAGCAGCAGTGAAGAGATTGCGAGCTATAAGAAAACCATCCGGCAAACCAATTTCAATAATCGTTTCTGACATTGAGATGATGAAAAAGTATGGTGTTATAACCAAGCAGATTGGAAAATTGGCTAAAAAATTCATGCCAGGCCCATTGACGATAATTGCCAATAAAAAAGAAACTGTGCCTAGCATTCTTAACAAAAAGGAGATCGCATTCAGAATTTCTTCCCACCCTGTGGCTGCAATGATTGCTGAATATGCAGGTGTGCCGGTAACAGCTGCTAGTGCTAACCCAGAAGGGATGTCGCCCGCTTTCGATATCAAAAAAGTCATGAAATATTTTGATGGCAAGGTGGATGTTGTTGTTGATTCTGGCAGGCTAAAGAAAAGAAAACCTTCGACCATGGTTGACATGAAGGGAAAAGAGCCAAAGCTAGTCAGGGCTGGACCAATCAGTTTTAGCAAGATAATGTCCTCAGTCAGCTGACCTTGAAATCAATGCAAACTTTCCATTTCTTAGGGCTGTATGGCAGAACTTTTCTTTTTTCTAAAATATTATATTTCCTTTTCATTTTTTTCATATTTTCTTTTATCAATTTCTCAGCATTTCCAAACAAATCACCCTCATCTCCCCAATTATAGAAGTGGATTATTCCCTTTCTTTTCAAGCACTTCACAGCCACATCAAGAAAATCTTCAGCGCCCAAAGGCAGAGGCATGACAACCCTATCGCACTTCCCAAACCATCTCTCACATTTTTTTCTTACGTCTCCAAGGACTGGAATAATCTTATCACCAACCTTGTTTATTCTGACATTCTCCACTGCATACTTGTGAGCGATCCTATTCAGCTCAACTGCGATTATTGTTTTGACTTTTGGCTGCTTCTTTGCTATTGCTATCGGATACGGGCAGGCCCCGCTGAACATCACCATCACAGCCTCATTCGGCTTCACCTTTTCGGCAATCCTCTGCCTCTCTGTCAGTTCCCTTGGAGAAAAATACACCTTAGTGGGATTGATTTTGAACTGGCTTCCATATTCCTTGTGAACGGTTTCATATTTCTTCTTCCCAGCCAGAAACTTGTACTCCCTCAACCTCAGCTTTCCTTTTCTTCTGGAAGATTTCTCCAAAACTGTCTGAATGTTTTTATTTACTTCCATCAAAGCTCTTGCAATCATCTTCTTCTCTTTCCTTAGTTCATCAGGAATCTCGAGTATCGCCACGTGCCCGATAAGGTCAAACCCTCTCGGCACCAGCTTAAGTTTTTCTATATCAAGGTATGCCTGCAAAAGTTTTTTCAAGCTGTTCTTACTCATAATCAATTAATTAAGTTATAAATTATTAAAAAAATAGTTGAATTAGAGGATTTGATATGTTAGCACTAGTTAGCCTTGGTCTGTTTGACGAGAAGGACCTGACAATCAGGGGCTTGGAGGAGGCAAAAAAAGCCGATAGAATCTTCATCGAGCTGTACACAAGCAAATGGAATGGAAATCTCAAAAATCTGGAGAAATTGGTCGGCAAGAAAGTTGAAATTTTGCACAGAAAGGATTTGGAAGAGGAGTCAGGCAAGATTCTGGAGGAAGCAAAGGAAAAGAATATTGTAATTTTCACTCAAGGAGACTGCTTGGTCCAGACCACCCACACTTCACTTATTCAAGAGGCGAAAAAACTTGGGATAAAGACCGAAATAATCCACAACGCCTCGATAATTTCAGTAGTTGCCGAGACCGGCCTCCACCCCCAGAAGTTCGGCCCATATGTTACTATCCCTTTCCCAGAAAAAACAAAAGGCAAGCTGCCAGAATCTGTCTATGAAATAATAAAGATGAACAAATCAAGAGGCCTTCACACCTTATGTCTGCTGGACGTGGTTGAAGAGGAAAACAAATATCTGCTGCCGCAGGAGGCGATGAGGATATTGCTGGAGATGGAGGAGAGAAGGAAAGAGGGTGTTTTTACTGCTGACACAATGGTGATGGTTTTTGCAAAGGCAGGCAGTGAAAATCCTTTAATTGTCTTTGACAAGGTAAAAAATCTTGTAAAAAAAGATTTCAATGAATTGCCAGCAGTTTTGATAATTCCAGGAATCCTACATTTCACGGAAAAAGAACATCTGCTGCTGTGCAGCGGGGAATAAATTCATTCCTTTTCTTTTGGTTTTTCCTCTCTCCCAACAGCAAACACTATCACTGCGACTACCGCTACCATGAAGACCAAGAATACGGCAGACCAGATCATGTCACTTGGTATCTCACCAATGTTCAATGAGGGGAAGAGGACATTAATCAGTCCACTGGAAACAAAAACTCCTGCTCCTATAAGCAATCCAAGGATTATAATCCCTCCCCACATCTTTCCACCCATCTTTTTGGACAGGTGTTCTGGAAGGTTCGCAGGTGCAAACATGCCAGTTATCATCAATCCAATCATTATAACCAGTACGGCAATTGTCCCCTGAACGAAGAATGCAGCCAATTGTAATTGTATGTCAACGCCGGCGATTATCGGATAGCTCCAGACCATGAATGCGGCAACAAGCGAAACAATTCCGTTAACCATTATGTTTTTCTCTGGCGGCCCAAAAATTTGAGATTTTCTCAGCGACCCATAAAAAATAGCCGCTGTCAGCATGTATGGGAATAGAAATCTAAAAAATCCAAGTCTTTGCATGTTTGTAATCACTGTTTCGAACGGGTCTGCCATCTATTCGCCTCCTCTAGATCCTCCAGCTGCCGCGGCAACTGTCAATACGACTACGAAAATCAATATCACAGCAGAGATAACAATAACATCTGTTGACGGCCTGACTTCACCAGGTTTTGGCGGTTGTGAGGCCTGAGTCCAGAACACAGAAATCAAACCACTGGTGACAAAAAGAAGTATCCCAAAAATAATCATTATCCAAAGTATTGATCTTGTCTTAAATTCACCAAGCACCTTAGGCAAATCAGGATAGAACAAGCTCGCAGCTAAAATACCAAAAATTACAAACATCATGAGCGCTGTTCCTTGAGCAAAGAATGCTGACAACGGTGCTGTTAAAGACATCACAGAAACAGAGAACCAAGTCACCATGAAAGCTACTAAAAAAGATGCCACCCCATTCATTATAGGGGATTCTCCAAGCAACTTGGATTTTCTGGACATGGCATAGAAAATCGCAAAAATAAAAACAAAAATAATTACACTACTAAAACTGTCTGTGAATTCCTTGATTATTGGTGCAAGAACATCTGGCATTCTCTCTATTAGATATTTTGGTTTACAATTGATTTATGTTTATCTAAGAAACAGTTGCAGCAACTTATGCTTGAATTTTAAACCTTTGGACCAAGTCGCTCAAACATCTCACAGACTCTATCAGGGCAGGAAGAGTCTCCTTGAAAGCCTTTTCCAAACTTCCCATTCGAGTGTCAACATCATTTAGAGTTTCTCTGAAATCATCTATTCTAGCCAAAATCTGCTGCTGCTCGCTAGTTCTTGTCTGAGCTAAAAGGTTGAGTTGGTCATGCACTTCAACCATCCTTCTCTCCATTTCCTTGTATTTTATGGTGAACTCGCTTATTTTTTTATCAACATCACTGACTCTATCTTTAACCACATAATCTATGTATTCTTCTGGTGAATACTGCTCCTGGTAATATTCTTGAGGAAGAGAAGTTTCAGGAATTTGGGGCATCTCTGGCTTTGGAGCTTCAAGCTGATTCAGCGTAGGCAACTGGGATTTTTCTTCATGTTTTTGCAAGAACGAAGAAGCGGGGAGCGGTTGAAGTTCACCTGTAACCCCAGCTCTCAGAACCTGAGTCAATCCTTTGTCTATTTCCTCAGCAGAAAAACTTTCCTTTCTCAAAACATCAATAATTTCTGGCTCTGAAAATCCCTTGGATGAAAGCTCTTTTATCCTGTCGGTTGGGACTGATCCCCTCCCAGCCATCCTCTCAGGTTGTTTTTTATTGAAAAAAAGCATCAAACCACTATTAATTATTATTTTTTGACTTTTAATAAATCTAATCTTTTACTTTCTAAGGCTCAGCTCTTTCAATTGCCTGTCCAGCTCGTCCCTGGTAACGAATTTTGCTGTTATCGGGTTGACTATGTCTATGAATGTTTCTATCTGCTTTACCTCTGATTTCGTTGCAGCCTTCCCCAACTCCTTGTTCAGCCTAAGGATCTCGCTTTCAATCCCTGTCAGCTTGTCAGAAAAAGATGTAACCTTCTGTATGATCCTCTCGAGGTTGACTTTAATCTCACCAGTTTGAGTCAGAACAGCTTCTTCAAGTGTGGAAATAGAATTTTCCAGCTTGTCTATTCTCTGCTCTATATTCCTAATCCTTCTTGTATCCTCATTCACCCTTCGGATGATTTCAGTGGATAATGCCCTTACATCCTCTACCGGCTTCTCGAATACCATTAATAAACAATTTGTTTTGCTAAAATAAATTAAAAGTATGCCTATTGACTATGAGGTCGTGGAAGGGGCTCTGAGAATCAATGCATTGAACTGGGCTATTGAGCCTAGCATAGAAAATTCTGAGGCATGCATGGCCATAGTCATAGACAAGCTTCTCGAGGTAAAAAACGTAGAGAAGATTATAATCGTTGAGACAAGGGAGAGCGAGTACGATTATGATCAGGTAAAGATTTTGATGGAAATAGCAAACGCTTACAACAAAATTTTGAATGAGGACAATATTTTGAGCCTGAGCAACCTTGGACCGCCTGAAGCAGAAAAACTATTTCCAAAAAGGCTTTCAGACCTGCAGTTTTTGATTCTAGAAGTTTTAAGAAAGGATCCGATAGGGGCTTATGTAAAGGTTCAGAAGATGATTATTCATGAAAAAGTATCTGCAGAGAGAAATCCTCAATTCGAAAAGAATTTCACACATTATATAGATCATGCACTTCTGCCTATTGAAAAAATTCTATCAGGCTGCAAGTTGATTCAGATAGCAAAGCCTCAGCTATCAAGCTTCAAGTTTGGCGATAGGAAAATCTACAGGGAAGTCTTCCATCCGATGGTAAAACCAAACTTCATGCTGACTCGCTACATGACAACCTATCCAAAAGGAGGGCAGAGGATAGACAGATACAATATAGGGAAAAATATTCTCGTAGAAATTTTCAGAGTTCCTGGGAAGGTCAGATACGTTTATCACATAATCCCGCCAGAGTTCACCCTTAGCGAGGACAAATATTCAATCCTTGACAATGCGAGAAGGTATCTTGCAGCTCACAGACCTTCAGAAACTGAATTTACAGAGCCAGAAAAAGCAAGAGAAGTTTTCATGAACATAGGCAGGGATTTGATAAAGGAACTTGTGAAGAACTATGGAATGGAACTCTCGAATAAGGAGATTGAAGAACTGGCAACAATCCTTTCCAGATATACAACCGGATTCGGCGTTTTGGAGCTGCTGCTGGCTGATGAAAAGATTCAAGACATTTTCATCAATGCACCCATCGGTCTGAATCCAATTTACATCAACCATTCTGATTATGAAGAATGTGAGACAAACCTTATTCCGACCAAGGAGGATGCAGAAGCTTGGGCAACCAGGTTCAGGCTTTTCTCTGGCAGACCTTTGGACGAGGCAAATCCTGTTCTGGACACTGAGCTTGATGTGCCTGGCGGAAGGGCAAGGGTAGCAGCAATCACAAGAACACTTTCACCTTATGGTCTGGCATATGCTTTTCGAAGGCACAGGGACAAGCCGTGGACATTCCCTCTTTATCTTAATGTAAAATATTTCAATCCTCTGTATGCAGGTTTGATGAGCTTCATAATCGATGGCGGAAGAGCTATTCTTGTGGCAGGAGGTAGGGGTTCGGGAAAGACTTCACTGCTGAACGCGATGATGCTTGAGATAATGAGAAAGTTTAGAATAGTTGTGCAGGAAGACACTCTAGAACTGAGTGTGCCAGTCATGATGCAGCTTGGTTACGACATCCAGAGATTGAAGTCAAGATCAGTGATAACAAGAATCGAGTCTGAGCTGTCTGCAGATGATGCGCTGAGGACTGGCTTGAGACTTGGAGATTCTGTTTTGATTGTAGGTGAGGTTAGAAGTTTGGAAGGTCGTGCTCTCTTCGAAGCGATGAGGATTGGTGCTCTGGCTAATGTTGTAGCAGGTACAATCCACGGCGAGTCTGCTTACGGAGTTTATGACAGAATTGTTAATGATTTGGGTGTGGTACCTACCAGCTTCAAGGCAATAGATCTAATCACAATCTGCGGCATGCTCAAGACTCCAGACGGTTTGCACAGATTCAGGAGAGTGACTGAAGTGACTGAAGTGAGGAAGCAGTGGAAGCATGATCCTGCTGACGAGGGAGGATTTGTTAACTTGATGGAATATTCTGCAAAAGAAGACACACTCAAACCAACTGACACATTGACAGACGGAGAAAGCCTTGTCCTGAATGAGATTGCCAAGAGAGTGAAGGAGTGGCATGGTGATTGGGATGCTGTTTGGGAAAATATCTTGCTAAGAGGAAAAATCAAGCAAACCATTGTTGATTATGCGAAGCAGCTTAACAGGAGTGACATACTTGAAGCTAGCTGGGTGGTTGAAAGCAATGAAATATTCCACACAATCTCAGAGCAGGTCAGGGAAGAATTGGGAGCGCTCGATTCAGGAGAAATCTACAAAAGATGGGTTGAGTGGTTTAAGGATAGATTGAAAAGAGAGGAATAGAATGGATAGCAGTTACAAGGAATTTTTAGAATCAGAGTATTATTACAGAAAACTTTCACTCTATGAAAAAGTTTGCACTCTTTTTGATGTGAGTTTGCCAATGCCTAAAAGCCTGGAAGAGAAATATGAGAATGAGATAAATTTCTGCCATCTAAAGGTTACACCAAACGGAGTTTTTTTAACAGCTGTTGCTTTACCATTAATCACCTTTGTCCTTCTTTTATCTGTATTTTATTTTTTAAACTTTCTTTCGACTGCCATGATTTTGATGTTGGCATTGCTTTCTGTGGTAACTTTTTACTATCTGTTTTCCTATACTAGTTTTCTAACAAAATATTTCCGAGCCAAGGCTGCAGCTGAAATGACCTTAGCTATAGTCTACATGTCAATCTCTTTGAAAATTAATTCTAATTTGGAGTCAGCTGTTGCTTTTGCTGCCTCAAACCTAACCGGTCCATTGGGTATGGATTTGAAGAAAATTCTGTGGGATTTGGAAACAGGCGGCCTCCTTTCAGTTATCACTGGATTAGATTGGTTGTCTGATAAATGGAAAAGTGAGAACGATGAATTTGTAGATGCAATATCACTTTTGAAAGCCTCGATAAACGAGCCGCCAGACAAGATGGATAGAAGTATAAGAGAGGCAGTGATGATAATGGCTGATGGAACTAAGACTAGGATGAAAAAGTATGCCTTAGCGATGAGAGGCCCGCTGAAGATATTGAATGCTTTTGGAATACTTTTTCCAATGCTTGTGTTGATTTTCTTCCCAATTTTGGTGGTTTTCATCCCCGAATTAGCTGTTCCAGAGATTATAGTTTTTTCTTATACTGTTCTGCTTCCATTTACCCTCTACCTGTTCCTTCGCAAGTATTTTTACACAAAACCCTATTCCTACCATCAAGTTGAGACGAAAAAGCTGGAAGGATTTAAAAGGCAAAAAACCATTGCACTAATTTTGTCACTGGTTATAGCAATAACTTCGTCATCTTATTTTATTTACAAACTTTCGTTCATCCAAGAAGTTTTTTCCACCGAGCAGTTCATCTACTCTTTTCTAGTCGTTCTTGGTTTATCTGCTTCTGTAATCCTCTATTCATTTTTGTCTTCTTTCAACAACATGCAAAAGAATAAAGAGATTCTAGCAATAGAGAGTGAATTACCAGTAGCCCTTTTTCAATTGAGCATAAGCTCTGACATAGGAAAGCCTGTGGAAAAAAACATAGAAGATATGTTGCCAAGGATAAGAACTTTAAAAATCAACCAATTGTTCAATAAAATTATTTATAACATAACCAGTTCTGGCATGACACTGAACTCTGCAATTTTTGAGAAGAAAGTTGGTGCTCTGTATTACTATCCATCCAGAATAATCTCTACAGCTTTTCAATTAATGGTAGATGTTTCTAAAAGAGGTATGTCATTTTTGTCTTTGGCCTTGAAATCAATGTCTGAGTTTCTAAAGGATGCGGATGATGTTAACAATGCAGCTGAAGAAATTTTGTCAGAAAGTACTTCTGATATGCAGATTCAAGCCTTGGTTTTTGCTCCATTGGCAGCTGGAATAGTAGTTGGGCTGATGGCAATTGTTATTTACATTTTTTCATTCTTCGGCCAGTCCATGCAGGACATACAACAGTTTTTTGGAAGCACTCCGCTTGGCGGCACTGGTACTTCAGCCTTTTCATTTTTATTCAATGTAGGGAAGCAGATGCCTTTCCATTATTTCCAGATTGTTGTCGGCATTTACATGGTAGAGGTAGTTTACCTTCTTTCTTATTTTTTGGGTGAATTGAATTATGGAGATGATGAGGTAAACAAACTTTTCAGCCTAGGGAAGACGATGTTAATAGGTATTGTCATTTATTCTATAGTAGTTTGCGCGCTTTACTTTGGCATAACCAGTTTAATGAATTTATCTCAGCTAGGTGGTTTGATATGAAAGGTGGAATGAGTGGAAGAACTATGTATTTGATTATGTTGTTAATACTGGTGATTTTAATATTGGCTTTATTTTATTTCGCTGGCAATAGAATAATAGAAAAGTTGTTTTTAAAGGGATTGAAATGAAAGGTATTGCTGTAGAAACAATTTTGTATGCTGTCATACTTGTAATAGCTATAATTCTTCTTACTTTTCTGGTTATGAAATTGGTTCCAACTTTCGGAGATTTTATTAGTTACTCACTAAATGGTGTGAAGGAAAGTTTATGCAAACTTTTTGGAGGCTTGGGTGAGGCTTTCTGCAAACTTTCTGGAATAGGTGAATAGATGATTGGCTATTAAATAATAAAATAAACAAAATAATATTATGGGTAAAGGTTTTGCAGTAACAACTATGGTTGAATTGGTTATAGCTGCTATAATTCTATTTCTTTTGGTTCCTCCACTTTTTGGGGTTTTTAAAGAAGTTTATGCTGCAATAATGCAGTCTCTTGGTTTGATTAAGTATTCTAACATTGAAGAAGCAATGAAATGTTCTTATTACCGATGTGTAGAAGGGTGCGCCTCACCTAGAATGTTGGAAACAAAATGGACTGAAGGAGGAGATACAGTGGATTGCAACAAATATTGTCAAGACCCACTTAAAGGAGGTTTTTATGAAGGAGATGATTTAAAAGTTTGTGGTGAGAATGCTGATAGATATCCTGTTAAAGTTGAAGTTAAAACTGATACTAGCGAGACAATAAGCAAAGATCATGTTTCAAATATTGCTACACCTGACAATTGCATAGTTTATCCTGGTGCAGATTGGACTGGAATAATTCCAGAAACATCTGACAGTTATGTTTATGTCAATAAGGACGATTTGGCAAAAATAGAAGATTGGTATTGCATTGATCAACCGCTTAGTCATTTACCTGCAATCAAAAGTGCGAATATAAAATCTGGTACAGTTTATATCTATACTTACAGAGGGTGTCCATCTGGTGCAATGTGTAATCCAGTTGGAAATCCATTAATTACAGAAATATCTAAAAGACCTCCTCAAGTAGCAGGATGCAAACCAAATAATGATAAATGTAACTCTAATAGTGAATGCTGCTCAGATTATTGTAACCCTAGTGGAATTTGTTCAACCCATGAAATTAAACATTAAAGGTATTCTGTTTATTTTTAAGAAACTAAATAATTATTATGAAAGCGGTTATTGCAACTGACGTAATCTTTATCATTTTCATGATTGGCCTGATTGTCGGAGCTGCCCTAATAATTTTTTGGAAATGGTATGCGAGCCAGAGCATGATGGCAAATCAATTTGCCTGCCAAATGAAATTGCATAATTACTGTGCAGATGTGATCCAAGGTAAGCAAACAGATTGGGACTCAATACCTCCAACATCAGGCTGTGATAAATTCGGTATCGAAGGTCCGCCGGATAAAGGGGACTGTGAGAAATTATGAAAGCTTCTATTACAATCTCGGACTTCATAGGAATAATCGGCATAGGCTTAATGGTAATTCTTTTTGTCACACAAATTATTCCAACAGCTCTTGCAACTGTAATAAACAAATTTTCAAGTTATTCTGCAGAAAATGTTGCCAGGCAGCTTTCCAATTTGATTACAGTATCGGGCTCTGCGACTTACAAGATTGATATTGACTATGCGCCGGCAAAAGATGTTGTTTACCAGGTTTCAATAGATTCAAGGACTATAAAGGTTGTTCCAAAGTTCGGAGTTAACTACGCGGACAAATCAAGTAGTACCCAATACTTTGCTGTTAATTTGCCTAGCGGGCAATATACTGACGTAAATTCTTTTCTTGTTGGAAAAAGCATTTTTAACCCTCAACAAATAGGCTATGGTGAGTCGAAATATGCGTTTGATGCGACAAAGTAATAAAGGAATAGTTTTAACAATAAGTGCAGTAGTGGAAGGCCTATTTTTCATTGGAGTAATATCTTTGCTTTTCTGGCTTTTTATCTCGCAAATTCTTGAAATCCACAATTCAGCGACCGAAGCAAATACAGAAAGGCATGCGATAAACTTGGCAAATGTTTTGATATCTTCAGAAAAGTTGGCTTACGGAGAAGGTGGAACTTGCAACGGAGTCCCATATACTTGCAATCATTACACCACCAGTTCAACTTGCGTCAATGCAAACTGCGGATGGGTTCCTCAGGATCAGTCATGCTATGGTACTCCTTATGATTGTGGCCATTACACATCTTCATCATCTTGTACTGATGCAGGATGCACATCAGTTTACGAAAAAGAGGGAAAAATTTCAAGGGGAATTTTAGATTCTAGCAAACTGGACAGCATTTTCACCAAGAACAGTGTTAGCTATGAGCCAAAAGACATAGGTATGGGTTATCCAAACAGCTTGAATTTGGTTAAAGTGGTTGATTTGGAAAGTTGTCAAGATACTACATGTGATATGTGGATGGCAGTGCTATCAGCACCTACAACAATAGAAGGCCTGTCAGTAGAAAAATTTACCAATTGTATGTCTGACACTGCAAAAACAGATGTCGGATCGGTATTTCGTTCAATAGCAGGATATTATTTAGGTGGCCCAATAGTATCTGCTGTAGCTTCTCTATGGGACCCATGGGATATAGAAGAATGTGTTAAGAATGCGGTCCCTGAGAATGTCAAGTCCTTTTTTACAGGAAGCCTGATTTCCTCAGAAGGCTTGCCGATTCTTATAAGGTATCCTAACGGAGATTTGCATGTCGGTAGAATAGTAGTTGGTGTTGGAGAATGGGTTTGAAAGGATTTGCAATATTGACCATAGCAATAGTTGGAATAATCGTTACTTTTACTGCCATTCTGGCAATAGTCGTGCCTTTGCTCACTTTAAAATATCACCTGGCGATTGAAGTAAAAAACACTTATGAATATAACAATGCTGAGCTGGCTCTTTTATCTCTGGTTTCAAAAAAGCATAACGATGAATCAATGTATAGAATTTTGTCTGAACGAGGTACTAACGGTTTTGATAGTAGTGTACAAGAAGATTTAAAAGGAAAATTGGCTTTGCTGACATACTCTAAATGCTTTAAGTTGGTGAGCGAAAGTGAGACAATACTTGAACCAGAAAACTGTGACCCAGTAGAGAATACTGGAGGAATTTACCTTTTCACCCCTTACAATCAAAACAGTCTAGTTGAAAAAATAACTTTGGTGTATACATGAAAGGAATAGTACCGTTGATTTTAATAGCTTTTGCAGCCATGGCTTCGATTTTGATAGCAGAAGGAATTTTTTTCAATGTTTTCATAGGCAGCAGAGCAGCAAAAGAAGAGACTACAAGAGAGTTGGAAATATTAACTGCTGTAAACAAGATTGAAATGGTCAAGAGAGGTCTGCCGCATGCTTTGCATTATTCTTTCTTGGAGGCGATGAAAGAGGCTGGATACAATTCTGTTGAAGATATAAAAGATTCAAGTGAGTTTGTTAAAAGAATAAATCCTATTTTTAATGAGTACAGAATGGCTAGTGAAGAGAATATTGGTGTGAAAATACCAGGTGGAGAAATAACTTTGGATATTTCTGGAAATCAGGCTGTTCTCAGCTTTTCCTCAAGCGGTTTGCTGGCTTACGAGTCTGAATTTGTCAAAGTTTATGACAAATCCAGTGTTACGATAAAGATTGTAGGCAATTCCTTGATTGAATAGATTTAAAAGTAAAAAATCCCAAAATATATCTATGAAGTTTGGCTCGAAGGGGTTGGATGCTCCTGTTATAATCGGAATAATTTTAGCTGTTGTCGCAGCTGTGGTTATACTCTATATTCTTTGGTCAAAAGGTATGCTGCCTTTTGTCTCTGGTGTGAATGAAGCAGATTGCACTGCATACTTTTATAGAAGCTGTCAGTCAAAAGATCAAACGTTTGGAGATTCGGTTAAAAATGCTTTATGCAAAACTTTTGCTGAAAAATTAGATAAATCAGGGGCTGATTCATGCTTTACTGGTCTTGGTGGTACACCAAACTGTGGAACATTCTGCAACTCAGTTCTAGCTACGTAGATTTCTTAAGAGTAAACAAAAACATTTAATGGTTTTTAAGGCACATTTAGAAATTTAGGGTTTTGTTGAAATTATTCTACAGAAATTTGAGCAACAGTCTTCGTTTGATTGGCATATAGCATTAGCAGGCTTACACGGTAGAAGGTGTTGTAGTTATTGAAGTGGATGTAGTTCCCTCTTGCAGATTCCTACATTCTTCTGTTCTAGTGTAAGGACTAATGTCGCTAGATTTGAAAACTGCATCTCTTTCATACGTGAATTCAACTACCACATCTACATGAGTTAACGAACTTTCAATAGTCGCCTTTTGCTGTGTGTCCTTCCCTTTAAGTATGTTGCACATCCCACTGCTCTCTATTGCCTGATATATTTTATCCCAGCTGGAACTCCAAGACGTATGGCCTGTTTGATCAGCTTCAGGCTTTATTTTATCACAGTAATAGCTTATCCTGTCATAAGTAACATTATCTATTTCAGTAACTTGATTTGTGTTTAGGTCTTTAACAGTTAATTTAACTGAAGGCGGTGTGAGGGTGCAGAGCTTCCCACTGGCTTCTTCCCCGTTTGGCAAAAGTCCAGAAGGAATAATTTCTTCTATATTCCTATAGCTTATCACCTGAGTCCCGACTTCTTCTACCAATTCCAATCCTTTCTCTTTATCCACTGTATGGATGACAGTGTTTTGTGGTTCGACTTTAAAATCTTTTATGGTGATATCACCACCAAGATTTTTAAAAGTCACATACATGGAAACATCTTGCCTGTACTGGTGAATTGTGGAGATGTATGGATTTGGTTGGAATTCTATTATTACCGATAATGGGCCTTGAATCAGTTCAGATGCTGGTTGAGGAGATGCCATTTCATTTGAATAGTAGAGGCTTGCATTTCCTCTGAAGAAGCCAGTGTGATGTACCTTCACATAAGCGTTTAAAGAATTCTTTGAGCAAGTTGCTTTTGCCCAGTCAGCGCAATCACACTCAAAAGCGCCAATTTTTACGCACCCCATTTTCGGATTTTCACAAGGTTTGCCATCAGCGCACACAACATCTTTCGAATCTATATTCTGTGCTCTGCTTATTTGAAGAGAATTGTATGGACATGTGTTAGTATTCTCAATAGTCATTTTAGCTGGATCCATCAAAACAGAGTCCTGATAAAATTCATTTACTTTCAAAGAATCTGTTTTCTGATCAAATGGCTGGACGAACACTAGTTTTGCAGCATAGCTGCTGAGCATCTCTGGAGTCAATTTAAAATCAATGACTTCATCATAGTAGTTTGTTAGAATGAAAGTAAACTCGTAAGGCTCTCCCGCATACAGTGTTGAAGCAGGCTGCCAGTTTGTGTCTTGAGTCCCAAATTTCAAACCAATCCCACCAGCTACAGGTATTTTCACAGTTTTTATTGGCTCTACGTAAACCTCTTTTGTTTTACATACTACAGTCCCTGGCAGGAAAGGTATCTTTGAGCAGAGTTTAAAGTATGAGTTTGTTCCAACCATATAAGGCATGATAAAGAAAATGAGAAAGGCAAAAACTGCAGCTACTATAAAAAAAGGAATGCCATCTAGGAACCATGCTATTAAAAGTCCTATAATAAGAAGAACAATAATCATTACCCAAGTAAACATTAAACCAATCTTTAAGCTGAATAATTCATAACAACTGCTCTGTCCACAGTTGAGTGATTGAGTGACTAATAAAACTATAAAGACGAGAGCTAATGCTAAGACTATGTTAAAGATACTCTGGCCACCTCCAACTCCCAAGACACCTAGAGCTTCTGGTGCAAATATTGCCAAGAGTATTAAAGCAGCGATAATTATAACTATAACAATTCCAACAGTCCATATCGCTTGGCCTATTGCGAATGGAAAGAAAGCCTCGCAGATAATAAGAAGAATAACAAAAACATTCAACAATTTAGAGAACAAACTCTTTGGTTCTTTAATTCCTTTTACTTTTCCTTTTACTTTATCACTCATTTTTCCTTTTATTGACGCCCCTCCCATTTTCAGATATTTGTAGTATTCCCTCATCTTCTCTTCTGTTTCTTTTCTCTTGTTCCCAAAGAGTCCCATAATACCTTTTTGTCTTTTAATTTAGAAATAGTTAAAAACCTGCTCAAACAACCTGGACTTTTGCAGAAGCCTTGTCCAAATACATGTAGCTTATGGTGAAGTCAACCGGGAAATCCGCATATTTATTAACATCATCCTGCGTCACACTCAACCTGCAAGCAATTGTCTTAATTCCGTTATCCAATTTCACCAGCTCTTGGCTGTCATAATCACATGTTATTGTTGAGTTGCTAGAGAAACTGAACCTGAAATAATCCACAAAACTTTCTGCAGGTGGGTATACTGCATTATCTCTATATACTTTGCCCAAACCAGCATTTTTTATTTCTATAACAAACGGAAACCTTTGGGAATTTTCTGTGAGGATGAATGGTTGCTGAATGGAAACTTTTACAGTAACAGGGGTATTTTTGCTTATTGTCGAGGACAAAAGTGCAGAACCTCCTTGTATCTTTCCCCTTTCATCCGACTTCAGCGTATTCAGATAATTGTTATCATAAACCCGAAGATTGAGTTTTGCATTGCTCTCCATCCTGTAAAATACATTTGCAACTGGTAGAAAAGTATTGTTTGGAGTTGAAGGAGCATAGGCTATCCAGGAAAACTTGTGCATGTCATTTGGTAAAACCTTATCAATGTGCTGTAAGGTATTTTCCACTTGCCATCCAGTCAAGTTAAGGAGTTCGGCTGAAATGTCATTAGTATCTTCAGATGCAAGGTTTTTTACCGTGAGGATAAAGTTCACTGGCATGGATGTTTTTGCTTGAGTGACGTCCGAAGAGAGGGCTCTGCTTAAACCGACACTTGAAACAGTCGTTGTGGTTTGAGTAGTGCAGCCCGAAAGGAAAATAACCAGAATCAGTGGTATCAAGAGCAGTTCATTTCTCATAATAATTATTTGTTTTGGAAGGAATTAATGTTTTGAATTAAAGGCATTTAAACAAAGGATGAAAGAGGTCAAACTTAAATTTTTTTCTATGCATCTAAAATATGATGAGAACTAGAGTATTAGTTTTACAAGGTCACGAAGAAATCTTACCTGAGAAATATGTGGCTAATCTGGATAAAGATGGAATTGAATATGGTGTTTTAGATGGTCCTGTTACTTTAGAAAGTTTCAAAGATTATAGTTGTTGCATTTCAATTAACCCTAAAGATCCATTCTCTGAAGAAGAAAAACAAGCATTAATCAAATGTAAGGAAGAAGAAAATCTGGGTTTGATGATGGTTTTTGCTCCATCCCATCAAGCAGATTCTGATAGATTAACGCAAAATGCCGATTTTATTAAATCGATATTGGGTAGTAAACTGGTTACAAAAAACACTCAACCAAAATTTCATATAGGAAAATATAATTTAGAATATGCTTATACAGATACTCACGGATTTTCTCCTAAATCCTATGAAAAAACTAGTAAAGTAGAAGTTGAAATTGATGGTGAGAATCTACGTAGAAGAATTCAATTTAAACCTCAACCATTTTTTAAATCCAGAACAAAAACATTGAGAATTGATGAAGGCGATGTATACTTCTCATCTTTTTCTGGATGTGAAAAGTCGAGAGTTTTACTAGAGAGAAAAATGCTTGTTAGAACTGAAGAAGATGGTAAGTTTCAGGAATTTGATGATGATTTTAATTTAAACAGTCTATATGATTTGACTGACTCATTCTATCAAGGAAAATATATTAATGGCGCAGATTTTCGTTTGTCTTTTGATTCTAAAGACTTTTTAAAGAAACTGATTGAAGATTTATCCAATGTTTGTGTTGTAAGTGATTTTTCACGCCCAGGAAGAGCCATTTTCTTATCTTCCTTAGAACCATTCAATGAAATTGAAAGCAATGGAAAGTTTGCTAAGCAGTGCCAAGATTTCCTTGGCGATTGTGCTTTTTGGTTAAGCCAAACTTCCAAATATACCGATAAACCAGTAAAAGAAACTAATGTCACAAGAAGCCCAGAAGCAAAACCTTTAATCCTGATACAACAGCCAGAGCCAAGAGCATTTCAACAAACTTCAAGACCTTCAGTCCAACTTCCTGATGATATGGTAGAAGCAGAGAGAGTTTCAAAAGAAGTATTAATTTTATCTGGAAGTATGTTCGATCCATATACAGATGCAAAGAAAGAAAGAGAAACTTTACTTGATTTATGGCACGGATTAGAGCTCCATAAAGAAGAATTCTATAAACAACTTGAATCAACACGTGTTCGAGTGGATAAAGCTGGAGCTGTTCTTGATGATGTTCCACTTGGGAAAGATGGCCTTGGTCCATTTAGATTTTTGTATCAATCTCCAGTAAGAGATTTTCTGAAATATGTGGAAGATAGAAGGAGAAAACTCAGAGAAATTGAGGAGAGGCTGAAAGAATAATATTATCTAGTTCATTTTTTCTTTCACTTGTTGCATGAAATGCTGGATCGTTTTCTTTCAATATATTAACAAGATTTTTAATTCCTTCTTTCACATGAGGTAAATTTATATCTTCATGCTTCAACCTTTGATATTCTCTTGACACATTGGTTGTCAAAGATGGAAAGAGAACTTCTAAAGAAAGGAATTGAGGAATCTTTTCTAGCAACAAACTATAGTCTCCTTCATAAGTTTCTGCCAAATATAGGATTTCTTCTGCTGTATCAATAATTTTTCTTACAGTTTTTGGGTCATGAATGTAAGGGAATATTTTAGACCTTCTGTGAAGATTAAGATAATAACCAATTCTTCTTGGATCCTTTCTTATTTCAGGGGCATTTATTACAAATTCTCCGATTCGAGGTATTTTGGAATAGTCTTCACCCACATAAAGAACAATGCCAAGTTTAGAACCTATTTTAACAGCTAAAGGCCATTCAAAATCAGAAAGATCATCTGTTACATAATATTGCCTGGCTTCATTTGGATTTACTGTTAGTGAAAAATCACAATAACATTCTGGAAGATGAAAATTGCTCATTGAAATAGGTTTATTTGTACCTAAGTTAAGATAGAATTCTAAGAAATTTTCATGACTATCAAATATTGGTTTAGAGCCAGCTATGTTTGGTTCTTGAATACCTATTTTCTTTTTTACAACTTCTTTTGTAACATCTTTTGGCGAGCCTGTATTAATTCCGACAAGGCAATTTAATTTTTCTTGTTCAACAATAGCATCAAATGCATGTGGAATGAACTTAATATTTTCACTTTCTTCTGTTAGTGTGCATGCGTCATCGTGATGCCTTTTCTTAAAGTGCAATCTTCTTAATTCATTCTCATATCTTTTCTTAGGTATTGAAAAATCGTTAGGCGAAAGATCAATTTCTTTAATGAGTTTTCTAAGTCTGAAAGAAGGTATTCCTAGAACAGAACATACATTTTCATTGTATTCTTCATATACACTAACACTACCATCTGCAGTTAACGTCTTATCTAAATCAAAAACTAGCCAAGAAGGAAGAATAGAAGGAATTAAAAAAGCGTCGCCACCAATCCTTATTCCATAATCAGAAATTACTTTGATTTTCCCTGCGGCACTCATGTGATAAAGAATAGACCACCTTAAATATTCCCTTGAAAGATTCTGATTAGGAATTTTCATATTAAGATAGTTAAATCTAATGCTTAAATTCGTTTGAAAGCATAATTAAAATTATGAAAAGGCTTTTAGTTCTACTGGTATTTCTTTTAACAATCAATTCTGCACTAGCTCAAGAGCCACTTGCATCACAAGCAATAAATTGGGTTCATCAGTTGGGGACTTGGAGTTTGCTTCTGTTTATCGTTGCAGGCGCCATCATATTCCTAGGCATTATTCTAAGGATCATTAATCCAAGAATAACAAAATATTTCACAATTATCGGTTTGCTTATCTTAATTTTTGCAACTTTTGGAGTCGAGATAATTTACATTACTCCATATTTAGGCAAACCAGTTTTTCCTTATAAAGTATGCGAACAAGAATTTACAGCAGCAATGCCTCCATCAAATCTGCCAGGTCCCGTAGTTAACATAATTGCTTTAACAGCTTGCACTCTTACAGGTTATATTCCAACTGAGATAACAACTTTAGGAATAATAACATTCTTCATTTTCGGTATAATTGCCCCTCTTGGTGTTTTGATGGCCCTGTTCTTTGAATTTACAGATTTTTTGACAGATAGAAACGTGAGAAGGGTGATGACATTCTTGTCAGCACTTATTGCTTACAGGTTCCTGCTTTCATCAATGACTATTGAGGTGCTGGGATATGGCTTTGCAGGAGTGGGAAAGCTCCTCATCGACTTTTTCTTTTTCATGATTATTTTTAGAATTATAAGTAAATTATGGATAGGGTATGAACAAGTGGATAGTGTATTATCAGGGCAGGCACAGGCAAGATTGGCAAGTGCTGTTAATGAAAAAAATGAGCTGGAGAAACTTAGAGACGAGTTAAAAAAAACAGGGCAAACAAATACAGCACAATATAAAAGTTTTGATAATAGAGTTAAAAATTTAGAAAAGTTGATAAAAGATATACTAAAGCATTCACACCATTATGCAGGGCAAACTGGTCCTGCCTCTTAAAAAACATCAGCTTCTCACAATTAATGCTTAAATTCATTTAAATGCATAATTAAAATTATGAAAAGGCTTTTAGTTCTACTAGTGTTTCTTTTAACAATCAATTCTGTTTTAGCTCAGTTGTCAACTGGAGAAACCCCTAGTGCAGTAACGGGCTGGCTAGGAACGCTTGGGAGCTATACATTACTTTTGTGGGTAATAGGCGGTGCGTTTATATTCATAGGATTCTTGATATTGAAACCACTTAAGAGAATTAGAGAACTTAAATGGTTTTGTTTCATCGGACTTATAATAATATTTTTCGCAACTTTTGGAGTCGAGATAGCTTATCTTATGCCTTATTTGGGCAAACCAGTTGTCACATTCACAGTATGCCAGTCATTATTTGGATCATCAACAGATGTTATTACAAGTATTGCGGTAGGATCAGCCTGCGTCTTCAGTGGATTTGCTCCAAGCGATTTGGCACCCTTAACAATAATCACATTCTTTATTTTTGGTGTGTTTGCCCCCCTCGGTGTTTTGATGGCAATGTTCTATGAATTTACAGATTTCTTGACAAACCCAACTGTGAGATATGTGATGACATTCTTGTCAGCACTAATCGCTTTCAGGTTCCTGCTGGCCAGCATGTTTACAGAATTGCTAGGCTATGGATTTGCAGGCTTGGGCCTTCTGGCCGTGAACTATTTCTTCTTTATGGTGCTTCTTAGCATGATGAAAAAGCTTTGGGTCGGGTATGAAGCAGTTGAAAGGGTGGTTGCAGAAGAAGACCGTGAGATATTAGCAAATCTTATCAGACGAAGAGATGATCTGCAAAATACAATGTCACATACTGATAAAAAGAAAAACCAACAAATGTATGCTGCCTACCAAAATGATTTAAACGCTATCAATGATCAAATAAAGGAATACATGAAGAGAAATAACCTGCCAAAAGTTTAGCTTCAACTTTTTCTCAAAATTTATCATTTATTTTTTGCTTTTCTAGGTTTGCTTTTTGGTTTTTGAGCAGTCTGATTGATTTGCTCATAAGCTTCATTCAAACTTTCTTCAAGCCTTGTTTGAAATGATTTCTCAATGAAATTTAGAGCTTCTGGCTGTATCACTCTTTCGATGCTATATCTTCCTCTATATTTGCCTTCTCTAAATTCACGTGGGATTTTTTCCCAACCAAATAGAACTTTTGCATCTTGAGGGTATAGACTCAGTTCTAATGGATGCAATCTGCTATCAATTACTGCGTCTAGTGATAAAGGAACTAGGCTATCCTTAGAACTCAATACGATCTTAGAACCAGGGGTTATTTTATATAAATCTGCAATGAAAGAATTCACTCTTGCTTGGCCAGCTGTTCTGTTTGGCTTCACAGCCCTACTTTCAGCTTTATCAAGCATCAAAGCCTTTAACGAAGGAGAAAATTCATCTATTATAACTTTATCATCAGGGACATCACTAAAAATAATTTTATCTTTTCCAACAAGTCTCCTATAAACTTTAACTGCCTCAGCTGTCGCATATCTATCAATCGCTTCTAAAGTAGTCGGTATTTTACCTCTACTTCCGTATTCTGAAATATCAGCAAGCTTAACAAGATAGGAAACAGCGCAAGAAAAATCATTCTGTTCTGTTATTATTTGAAGTATGTGAGCTTCCTTTCCTGTCTCTGTAGCAATTTTATCTATATAAAGCGGTTCAGGCTTTTCTTTTTTCCAATACATACTTCTTTTATACTGCGTAAAGTATTTAAGTCTTTAGTTACATTAAAGTAACAACATTCTAAAGGTCAATTCGCTGAAATAAAAATTTTCTTTTTTCATTTGGCTCAAACTCTTATTGTTGGAAATTAGAATTATTTTTATGGAAATATTTGGATTGGGCATGCAAGAATTTTCCTTTCAAATCTTTCTCCCATTTCTTTTTTTCTTCCTGCTACTGTACGCCCTGCTGAGAAAAACCAAGATTCTGGGCGAAGGAGCCCAAACAAACCGAATCAATTCCTTGATTTCTCTAACATTGTCAGCTCTTTCCATCTTTTCCTTGTATTCCTTGGGATTGACTACAGCTCTGCCAATCCTTGGAGTAATTACCGCAGTTCTTGCATTTGTTATCCTCTTCCTTTTCGGGACGATTAGCTATTCCGTGAAAAAGGGAGATTCCTACAGGACGCAGGAAGCATTCAAAACAAAAGACGAGAAGAGGTTTGATGCTGGAGTGAAAGCCTGTGAAAATCTATGGAAAAGATATGAAAAAAGCAACGATACAAAACTTTTGCAAGAAATGGTCAATGAAGTTAAAATCATTGATCCTTTGGCTAAAAAACTTGGCAAAAACCTTTACGGCTACAGCTGGTTTGGAGAGTTTATGAGTGAGGTGGGAAAACGGCAGGGATGATTTTCCAGTTTTTACTTTTCCTCTTATCTTTCTTGGTTTCTTTTGCTGCTCTAAGAAAATTGAAGATTTTGCCAAATAGGATCAACCCGATAATTGCAATTATAATTGCCTTTTACTTCCTTTCCGCTTCAATCTATTATTCTGAGGACTTGATGCAGATTCTAGCCTACTCAGTTCTTTTCTTGTTCATATCTTTCATCCTCGCCTTAGCCTATATCAGCGCCAAGGGGGAGAAAAAGGAGAAAGGAAAGAAAGTATAAATTGCTTGAAACTTAAATAAAATTTATGAGAAGATATCTGTTGGCGGTTTTCCTTCTAATTTCACTTTTGTTAGCTAATCCTGCGTTTGCTGAGCAGCAGCAACCAATTTTTGGAATTAGTATTGATTTTACTAGCACTCTAGGTACAATACTCACTAATTACATAGGTATAGTTTTCATCCTTGTTTTCATTCTCATACTTCTTATCATAGGTGGAGTAATACACTTACCTACCATGGGTGGAACTTCAATTATAACATTGATAATTTTTGGTATACTCCTAATCTTAGCATTTGTTTTTCCAAATTTCATTGTATTTCCAGATTATGCCAGTGTACCTTCAAATTTCAAATACTATGCGTTACCAGGACCTGCCGTGGAAGTATTAGGGATGATGGGACTGCCCAAAGAATGGGGGTATGTTCCAGCAATAATTTATTTATTCGTCCTACCATTTGCAGCTATCTATACACTTTTCTGGGCTTTCTTAACCAGCCTTGGGATATTCAATCAGCCTAACATTAACAGGATGCTAGCACTGATAGTAACTTTCCTAACAATTCCAATAGGCTGGTTTACTAGAATGGTTTGGGCTCTGTTCGCTTTCATGGGTGGTTGGTCTGTTGCTATTTTTGCCGTTATGTTTATTGGCGGACTCTTCTTCCGTGGAGCTGGTGTTATAGCAAGAGAATATTCTGTATACAGCACCTATTCAAGAGCAAAAAGAGATGCTGACAAGTTTCAAGATCATGCAGACTCGTTAATACATCAATTCCAAGAGGCTGGAAAACCTGAAGCAGTATCGGCATTAAAAAGTGCTAGGATAGAGTTAGTGAGCCAAGTTGGTTCAGGATTGCTAACACGCCATGCTGCTGAAGTGCAAATTAGTAAAATTGCTTCTCAATATGCTAAGCATTAGTCCAATAGTTGCAAATTCTTAATTTTTCTATAAAACAAAGTAATTATATGCAGTTTTTCAAGAAAAAAGAACCAATGCCAGACATGCGAAAAGGTCTTTCTAGAGAGTTTATAGAATTCCTTTTGGAAGAGCAACAGCAGAGAGAAGCTAGGACTTGGTATGAAAAACTTTGCAAGTTTTCTGAATCGTTAAAAATAAAACCATCAAAGAGCATGGAGGAGAAGTTCAAGCTGGAC
>Ga0315281_10002146_pt1 | contig 29287 bp, 26 predicted proteins | sample YL17G07_0_MG_FD_204540 | JGI IMG/M metagenome (GOLD analysis project Ga0315281, IMG submission 204540) | Sediment microbial communities from Yellowstone Lake, YNP, Wyoming, USA - YL17G07_0 | ecosystem: Environmental > Aquatic > Freshwater > Lake > Sediment | place: USA: Wyoming | collected...
TCAATTGTAAAACTATTTATAAGTTGACTAATAACTCAATGAATATGGTAACAGTTTCTAAGATAAGATTTCAGAAAAGAGGTCTCGAGTCACTACTGAGTCCTCTGGAATGTGACATTCTGGAGATCCTATGGAAGAAAAACGATGCTAAAGTCAGAGATATCTACAAAATAATCAAGAAAAAGAGGAAAGTCGCTCTAACGAGCATAGCAGTCATTCTAGACAGGCTACATAAAAGAAACTTCGTCGCAAGAAAAATTGAGTCCGGACGAGGAGGCTACCACTATATTTATACGGCAAAAATATCTCGTGGGGATTTCGAGCATTCTGTCGTAGAAAGGACAGTCGATAAACTAATTGAATGTTTCGGCCCAACAGCCGTCACTTATTTCAACGAACGGTTCAAAAAGAGGGGTTAAAATGAGGATTGGATGCTTAGCAGAAATTCCGCTCGATCCGACACGATTGCTACTGACAGCTATTTCATTTTCAATTGCGCTCGCGACGTTTTTTATTCTGAAGAGATTTAATTTCTCCACGAAAGCGAGGGTCGGACTTATCTATTCCCATCTGATAGCACTGTTCTTTCCATTCATACTTTTCACGACAAACGCTGCATGCGGTGCGATGTGCATAGGTTCTTGTTATTCGAACATTTACAATCTTGTCGCATACAGTATGCCAACAACAATTCTTATAAGTAGCCTGACAGGATTCTTCGCAATTCCAGCCTTGTTTGTATTTTCTAGCAAAAAAGAAATCACGAGCAATTCGATATTAAAAATTATTAAAAAATACTCAAAAACGATGAAAATTAGGACTCCGAAATTGTATTTGGTCGACCGCGCGAAACCACTTGCATTTTCATTCAGAAGCTTCAGATCAGCAGTTTTCCTTTCGGTAGGCCTCCTCGATATTCTGAATCAAAAAGAAATTGAGGCAATAATTCTCCACGAACTGTCTCACATCAAGAATAGATCATCGATACTGAAAGTGACTAATCTGCTTTTTAGGGTTTCCCCACTTTCAATCATCACGCGCTTCAATAGGGATAACAGCGAAGAGGAAAAACTGGCGGACGCGTTTGCCGCAAAAATTCAAAAAAGTTTCCGCTACGTGAACTCTGCAAAGAGAAAACTAGACAATTTTGAATCATTTTAGAGATTTCAAAATCCATTTTTTCACATCTTTTGTCGACTCGACTTTAAACGCCGTCAAATCCGGAAGCTTGTAAGGATGCATTTTCTTTATTTCAGAAAAAATCTTTTTTTTGTTCTTTGCAGATGTTTTCAGAATCAAAGCAATCTCATTATGTCTGTAAACTTTCTTGTTCCATCTATACATAGAACTCACTGGGAACATATTGGCGCATGCAACCAGCCTTTTTCTGATTAGATAAGAAGAAACTTTATTGGCGACGGTTCTGTTTGGAGTAGTTACAAAAACCCATAAATACATAATCAACAATTAGGCGGTCAGTTAAAAATCTTTTTATACTTGAGCCGCAGAATGTAAAGAAGGATGAATATGGGCGATAGTTTTTGCCTCAGATAAACTGAATGCTTTTTCTTACTGTCAAGACTCTTCCTATAAGAAATTTAACGCTCGGATGCCAGAACCCGGTCAATGGGTCCGCCTGCAGAGCGGATTTGTGTGGGTTCAAATCCCACTCCGAGCTTTCTTCTATAAAAGTTAAGTGATAACTATGCAGCTCAAAATTTTCAACACTCTGACAAGAAAAAAAGAAGTATTCGAACCCTTGAAAGATAAACAAGTCGGTTTGTATACTTGCGGTCCGACCGTCTATTCATACGCTCATGTAGGAAACCTAAGAACCTATGTTTTTGAGGACATTCTCAAAAGAATTTTAGAATTCGACGGATTCAAAGTCAAGCATGTAATGAATATCACGGATGTCGGACATCTCACATCGGATGCCGACACTGGTGAAGATAAGCTAGAGGTCGGTGCGAAAAGGGAAAACAGAACGGTTTGGGAGATTGCTGATTTTTATACAAAAATATTTTTTGAGGACATGAGAAGACTGAATATTATAACTCCGAACATCCTATGCAAAGCTACAGATAATATAAAGGAAATGGTTGAGCTTGTTAAAGCTCTGCGCAAGAAAGGCTTCGCGTACATCATTGATGATGGAATTTACTTTGATTCAGCGAAATTTAAAAATTATGGAAAACTGGCAAAACTTGATTTAAAAAATTTGAAGCCGGGAGCGAGGGTAGAAAAAAATACTCAAAAGAGAAATTCTTATGACTTCGCACTTTGGAAATTCTCACCAAAAAATCAAAAAAGACAGATGGAATGGAATTTCGAAGACGAGCTTATATTGAAAAATGAAGAATATAGAAAGCTCGAAAATCTTGCAAAAGAAAATCCTAACGTGAAAATTCTCGATACAAAAACGCATGGTAAAGATAAAACAGTTTTAGTAAACTTCGTCGGCTTCCCTGGCTGGCATATTGAGTGTTCAACCATGAGCATGAAGTACTTGGGCCAGACTTTTGACATCCACTGTGGCGGAATCGATCATATCCCTGTCCATCATACAAACGAAATAGCGCAAGCGGAGGCGGCGACAAATAAAAAATTTGTAAGATACTGGCTCCACGGGGCGTTTCTTGTTTTAAAAAACAGTGCAAAAATGGCAAAATCCGGCGAAAACTTTCTAACACTTCAATCGGTTGTCGACAGAGGCTACTCGCCACTTGATTACAGATACTTTATACTAACAGCACACTATAGAACACAACTGGAGTTCTCATGGGGAAGCTTGGATGCGGCGAAAAAATCCCTGCAAACTTTGAAACAGCATATAAAATATTTAAAAAATGAAAAAAACGGGAAAAGCGCTCTAGTAAAAATCGGCGAATATAAAAAAAGATTTGAGGAAGCAATAAACGATGATTTGAACATGCCTCAAGCACTATCAGTTATGTGGGATTTGGTAAGGTCAAAAGAAAGAATCAGCCCCGAAGACAAACTGAGAATTGTTTTTGAATTTGACAAAATTTTTGGCCTTAGGCTTGACGAGGAAGAAATCGAAGAGAAACTTTCTGAAGAAGTTGAAAATCTAATAAGAAAAAGAGAAGAAGCAAGAAAAGCAAAAGATTTTGGAACAGCCGATGAAATAAGAGATCAACTGAAAGAAATGGGCGTGATTCTCGAGGACACACCAACAGGTGTCAAATGGAAGAAAATAAAAATTGCATAAGCGATTGATTTTTATGGATTATTACAATTACGGTGAACCGAAACATAAGAAGAAAAAAGACAAGAGAGTTTACAAAAGGGGCTTCAAAAGAAGGTTCAAACAAGTCAACATAGTCAAATCATAACATAGTTTAAATCTTTTTCATTCTTACCTTTCAGTATGATTGTCTGCATACTCAGCATAATAGATTTGCTAGCAGGATCCCTATTACTCTTTAATTTACATTTTTTTCTGAATTACATAACAGCAATAGTAGCATTGAAGGGGCTTTTCTCCATTTTTTCCAGTTTGGGAGCTGGGTACTGGTTTGATTGGATGGGGTTTGTAGACATTTTGACAGCAATTGCTCTGTTGCTATTTTCTTTCGGAGTTCCAGCCACGTTCTTTACCACAATAGCTTGGATAATCATATTCAAAGGAATTTATTGTTTGATAAGATCGGTATTCAAATTCTAGCCGCATCCCGTAGTTGAACCACAATTCATGCAGAGATAGCAAGTACCGCTTCTTATCATCAGACTTCCGCATAAATCGCAGGCCGGCGCATCAGAATTGGAATCGAATTCAAAGTTAGAATCGTCTTTCGCATCCTTGAATTCTTCGAGGTTTTTCTGTTCCTCGACCTTTGGCGCTGGCATGGATGAAAGAACCTCTGTGGTTGTAATGCCATTTAATCCAATCTGCTGTATTTCCTCCTTTGATAGGAATTTCAGCGCGAGCCATCTACCAATATAGTCTGTTATTGACTTGGCGACTTGTATTTGTGGGTTATCAGTCCATCCGGAAGGCTCAAACCTTCTGTGTATGAATTTGTTGACAAGGACTTTTAACGGAACACCATATTGAAGTGCGATTGAAATAGTAGTCGCAAAAGAATCCATAAGACCTGACAGTGTGCTTCCTTCTTTTGACATAGTGACGAAAATTTCGCCTGGCGAACCATCTTCAAACAAACCAACAGTAATGTAGCCTTCCTGGTTTCCCACCCTGAATTTGTGAGTAAGCGACTTTCTCTCGTCAGGAAGTCTCTTTCTTTTTGGGACGGCTAATTTCTTTTCTTCCATTTTGCGCGACAGCAAAGCTGAAAGTGGTTGCGACAGTTTGCTTCCATCCCTGTATAATGCAATTGATTTGAGTGCCATTCTCCAACTCTCGAAATAAACTCTCTTAACATCATCCATGCTAGCCTCATTCGGCATGTTCACCGTTTTGCTTATTGATCCTGACAGGAGAGGTTGGGTAACCGCCATTATTTTGACGTGCGCCATGTAGTCGATGTATCTCTTTCCTTTCCTCCCGCACTTGTTAGCGCAATCGAAAACTGCATAATCACCGTCTTTAAGGTGTGGCGCTCCTTCGACGGTTAAAGTTCCACATACAAACTCATTGGCCGCTTCCATTTCTTTGTCGGAAAACCCAAGAGATTTCAAAAGATTGAAGCTGGGTTTCGAATACTCCTCCTGCGAAAATCCGAGCCTCTCAACCGTCTCTTTTCCAAGCATGACAGGACTGAAAGCGAATTGTAATTCCAAAACTGAAAATAGCGTCTTTTCTATTTTAGAAATTTCAGCATCTGTAAATCCTTTCTCCTTAAGACTTGAAGCATTTACATATGGGCTTCCTATCAGAGAATTCGTCCCGACAGCATAATTGATAATGTCTTTAATTTGAGAATCTGAATAGCCGAGTTTTTTCAATGCAGGAACTACTGATTGATTAATTAATTTGAAGTAACCGCCACCGACCAACTTTTTGAATTTCACGAGAGCAAAGTCTGGCTCGATTCCAGTTGTATCACAGTCCATCACAAGGGAAATTGTTCCTGTAGGTGCGATTAAAGTAGTCTGAGCATTTCTATAGCCATACTTCTCTCCAATTGCAAGTGCTCGGTCCCATGACTCTATTGCCGCAGAAAGCAAATATTCCGGACAGGATTTGTGATCAATACCAGGTGGAATAGTTGAAAGTTTTTCGTACTCTTCTGGTTTTGCATTATAGACAATCCGTCTATGATTTCGAATCACTTTCAGCATATGTTCTTTATTTTTGTCAAATTCTGAAAATGGACCGAGAAATGCTGCCATTTCTGCGGACGTTGCATAAGCCTCTCCTGTCATTATCGCAGTTACTGCAGCGGTAATTGCGCGTGATTGATCCGAATCATAAGGAATACCGAGTCGCATTAACATTGAGCCCAGATTCGAATAGCCCAAGCCCAAAGTTCTGAATTTGAAGCTCAAATCAGCAATTTCTTTTGATGGATAACCCGCCATTAAAACAGAAATCTCCAAAACAATTGTCCACAGCCTGCAAGCATGCTTGAAAGCTTCTACATCGAACAATGCAGTCGTATCGTCTAGAAATTTTCCTAAATTAATCGAGGCGAGATTACATGCGGTGTTATCAATGAACATGTACTCTGAGCATGGATTGCTTGCATTTATTCTGCCAGAAGCTGGAGAAGTATGCCAGTCATTTATCGTGGTATCAAACTGAAGACCTGGATCCGCACAAGCCCAAGCGGCTTTTGCAATTTGATCCCAGACATCTCTTGCTTTGACCGTTCTAGCAATTTGTCCGTTAGTCCTCCACCTCAAATTCCAATCCTTATCATCAATAACTGCCTTAATGAAATCATCTGTAATGCGCACTGAGTTGTTTGAATTCTGTCCGGAAACTGTTTGATATGCTTCGCCTTCAAAATCTGCTGAATATCCGGCCGCAACCAGGGCAGCAACTTTCTTTTCTTCATTCATTTTCCAGTTGATAAATTTCTCTATATCAGGGTGATCAACATTCAAAATAACCATTTTGGAGGCTCTTCGAGTAGTTCCGCCCGATTTTATAGCGCCCGCGTTCACGTCAAAAATTCTCAGAAAACTCATAACTCCGGAAGATTTTCCACCGCCGGAAAGAGGTTCACCTTCAGCTCGTAGAGCTGAAAAATTAATTCCGGAACCAGAACCGTATTTGAAGATCCTCGCTTCACGTATCACCATGTCAAGAATGCCGCCCTCATTCACCAAATCATCCCGGATGGGTTGTATGAAACAAGCATGGACTTGGGGATGCGTGTACGCATCTTTTGCTTGAACCAATTCTTTTGTATCAGGATCCACATACCAATGTCCTTGAGCCGGCCCTTCAATGTCATAAGCCCAATTTAATCCCGTGTTATACCATTGTGGCGAATTCGGTGCGGCCATCTGAAAAATAAGCATGTATGACAATTCATCTTCGAATGTCTGCGCATCCTCAGTGGATGCGAAATAACTATGTTTCTCCCCCCAGTGTCTCCAGCATCCTACAATCCTCTTTACAACCTGTCTCAAAGATGTCTCTGAACCCAAAACTGGTTTTCCAAATTCATCTATTATCTGATTTCCGCTCTTATCAAGCAATGGAACTCCTCTCTTACGCATGTTCTTCTGGGCGAGTACATCTGTTGCCACTTGTGACCAGAATTTTGGGACCTCTACATTCTTCATTTCAAAAACAACTGTTCCATCAGGATTCTTTATCGAAGAAGTTCTTGTTTCCCATTCGACTTTGTCAAAGACGCTTTCGCCTGGTTTTGTGAAAAATCGTGGAATTCTTAGACCTTGCTTACCCAACAAGTCGACTCTTTGGCTGATATCAATTCCGTCCATGTCATCAACCCGAGAAAGAACCTAGTGTATAGTTTCCAAATGCGCAGAAAATTGCAAAGTTCATGTCTAACACACTCAAAGAACAAAAAGCATTTTGTCATTTGCCTTTAAAGGCAATTTCGCTGCTACAAAATATGTTTCGCTCTTTTCGTTTTTCTTATTTTTTTTTGGCAAAAAACAGCAATAAAGTTTAAAAACTTAACTTGTTCATATAAAAGAGTAAACAAAATTGTTTTAGGTGCGCGAATGATGGATTGGGAAAGCATATCAACGATAATTTTTCTTTTGATTCTGGGGATTCTTGTGGTGCTCGATAGGAAAAATATCGAATTCAAGTATGGTGTTGCAATAAGAAGAATAAAAAAGGGGAAGGAATGGATTTATGCGGTCGGCGATAGGTATAAGACTTTCTTCAAATATTTCGGAACGATAGCCGTGGTAATCGGGATAATTTCGTCTCTAGTGGCGTTTTATTTCATTTTTCTTCAAGCTTACATAATTCTTACGAATCCTCAAGCTTCCACACCTGGCCTGCGACCAATTCTTCCAAGCATTCCTTCAAAAACTTTCTGCACTTATGCTCTGTGCGTACCATTTTGGTTTTGGATAATAGGAGTTCTTGTTGTTCTCGTGTCACATGAAATGTCGCATGCTCTCGTCGCGCGTTCGGCCAATATAAGAATAAAATCGTTTGGGTTAATTTCGGTCGTGGTTCTCCCAGGAGCATTTGTCGAACCTGACGAGAATCAAATCAAAAAGTCAAACAGTTTCACAAAACTAAAAATTTATGCCGCTGGGAGTTTTGCTAATTTGTTGGTTTTTGCAATTGCGTCTCTGGCTACTACTGCAATGTTCTCATACTTTTATTTACCCAATGGTGTTCAATTCATAAGCACCGTTCAAAATTCACCCGCGTACAAATTGAATTTTACTGGTGGAATAATAAAACAAATAGATAGCACACGATTAAGCTCCGTCCAGGACTTCGAGAATGCAATGACAAAAATCAAACCCGGAGAAAACATAACAATTGTTACAACAACGGGAAATTATACTTTGACGACAGCGAACAGCCCAACGGATTCTTCTAAAGCATTCATTGGAATTTCAGGAGCATCAACATATTTCAGTGTCAAAAACGCATATGGAATTTTTGCTGGTACGATAGATTGGATATTTCAATTGTTTGCCTGGCTTGTGTTCTTAAATTTTGGGATTGGGCTCGTCAACTTGCTTCCAATTAAACCCCTTGATGGAGGTTTAATTTACGAGGAAATTATCAAAATTATTTTCAAAAAACCAAAACCGCAATATGTGAAAGCGTTGTCAATATTCACGTTTTTGCTAATAATTATTAATCTTGTCGGTCCGTATCTGCCGCAAATTATTGCAGCGCTCTAGAGAACTTCGGTCTTTCTAACTTCAAAATTTCTCACAGGATATATTTTTCTCGCTTCTCGCAGAATTTTACTTTTTAATTCATCAGTAGTCAACGTCATTACAAAGTCGTCAAAATTGGTTTCCGTAACTTCTTTTCTAAGGTTTTCACTTATCTGGCTGCGGATTAACTTTTCCATGGTGCTCTTTACTTTTTTAGAAATAATAGCTAGTCCTTTCACTCTTATTTTCTTTCCATCTTTTGTTTGTAAATCCTGGACCGTGTCTATTCTTCGCACTCTTTTCAAAACCATGCGGGAAACATAGTCTCTAAGAACTTCTGAACCGTCAAATTCAACATTCGCACTTGTCCCTTCAACTTTTACGATTTTAAAAGTGAACTTAACATAAAATTTGTTGAAATTATTCATGAGCTCAAGCAAACTGATACTTATTTTTCTTCCAATAAGTTGTTCTGGTTCTGCGACCATTGTTCGGCCAATTTCCCTGTTGTCAAAAAGTTTTGGCGCGACAATCGCATACCATTCCTTTGCTTTTGCTTTCTTAGTTGTCATTCAATGACCTACTTCTGTACAATTAATTTCGCTTTCTCTGGATCGTACTTCCAATCTTTGGGCATGATGCCTTTGATAGAATAATACTTACCAAGTCTTCTTATTTTTGATTCTAAATTTTGTAAACCTTTTCTTGAGTGGTGGTCTGCTTTAAGCCTCTGCAAATGCTGTCTGAGCAGAACAGCTTTCTTCAAAAGGTTCAGCATATCTTCAGGCAAATCTGGGTAAAGTTTATTTTCTTTCATTATTTTTGCCACGCTTTTCCCTGTTATAATTTTGACATTTGGTACTGCATACTGATCTCTCAGGATTGTTCCTATAAGTGCGGATGAATATTTCTCACGTGCAAGTTTAACCACCAAGTCCTCAATTTCTTCTTTTTTCATTTTGAACCATTTAGGTGCGGCTCTTATCGGAGGCTTTTTGCTCCCATGTTTACCTTTTTTTCCTGAATAAATTCTTGCCATTAAATCACTTTGAAAAATCTTTCGCAACCCAAACAAATATTAGAATAACTGTGGACAGAAAAGCTATTAAGCTTCCCATCATGGCAAGAATTGTGGAGATTCCTTGAGTGCTTAGAGCGGCAAGGCCTATTCCTGCAGCCAGAGCTAAGGATCCCATCAATACGCCTGCAAGAGCGTAATTCTCGGCAGTATCGTATTTGTCGCTACCTTTGAGCATACCTAGCACGTTTTTCAATTTCATCCACCTTCATTAAAACTTCATTCGCAGATTTATATTCTTTTTTGTAAGCATTCAAAACGTTTTCCCAAATGACCGAAAAAAACTTGAAATGAGTTGCTTTTATGGATTCCTCGAAAAGATTCAAATCGACGCCCTGATTTTCTATTTTTTTTGAGAATTCGCCGAGACCGAAATCGATTAAAAAAATCTTATTATTTTTTATAATCATATTCGATGTGGTTAAATCTCCATGAATTATACCGTTAGAATGCAGCAAGCCGATGATTTTTCCTATTTCCTTTGAAATTTTTATGACATCTTCCTTCCTTGCTGTGTAAAACGTTTCCCTGACGGTCTTGCCATCAATGTATTGCATGACAATCTTGTACTCGTTTACGTCAAATAATGGCGGCGTCTTGACTCCAAATTTTCTTGCTTCAGTCAGGAGTTTGACTTCTTCCCGCGTCCTCTCTTTTCTTAATTTTTCATCTATTTTGCTTAGTCTATATTTTTTTGGAATTCTTTCTTTAACAAGAGCCTTTTGATTTTCAAAAGTAACGAGGTAAAGAATTGCCTCTGCACCTTGTTTAAAAATTTCCATAAAATATCTTGCACGTCAAAGAATTATTACTTTTCAAGATATTCTCGAGGATATCCAAACGATTCCACAGTAGGTAAGCCGATTTGTCTGCCGACTATTTTATCGTTGGTGCGATTGTTGTTTGATGTTTTGGGTGGCTGATATTTTGTAGCGTCCCCAGTGTATTGAATATCCGACGATGGATTTTGTTCTGAACCGTTACCTTGAAAGAACATTCTATAGAGCCTTTGAGCAATATTTTTCATTTATGGAACCTACTTTTTAGTCTCACTTTTGCCTTCGTAATCGGTATCTCTAATTCCGTCCTCAGTGATTTTGAAGACTGCCTCAGCCTCAATCAAATTAGGGGCATCGACCATCCGCGCAACTCTTGTTCCTTCTCTTCCCCTTCGCAAATACATTCTATACGTACTGTTATGGACAACATAGCCATTTGCGATGAAATTCTCAGTTCCTGGAATTGATATATCTATTAATTCATCTCTGTTATTTTGCACCTTAATTTTTGTTATTTTCTCGAATGCTATATCAGAATTCAAAAGTTTTGAGAAAATCTTGTTAAGTTCTGGGTATTTTTGATTAAGCTTTTCGAGATAATCCCTTGTGATATATTTCAAATCAACTCTTGTTTTTATTCCATACTTTCTAAAAATCGTATTTAGTAATTCACGCTTGATTGGTACAATTTCTCGTTTTGAACTAATTTCATTCAATTTTCGTGTTTTATCATTCGCCGTGAGTCCAACGACTGCAAAGAATTTATTAACATCGCCGATGATAGAAAGTCTAAATATATTTCCTGCTTTATTTAATTTTGAATGTATTCCAAACCTTAACAACAGTAGTTTTGTAAATTCCAAAAGTCTCTTGTCAGAATTTGTTAAAGACAATTTATTATTTGTTAAACTACCTTCCGCATCAAAAATTCCTCTGATGAAACCATTAATGCAATCTTCTGTTCCTTTTGATATAAACAAATATTCGTTCTTAAGAGTCCTGAACAATTCAGCCAAGTATTTGTTGTTTACTTCAAGTTCAAAGCAGTTTTTGTTCTTCATTGGTCTTAAGGAGCATTTAAGTCCGAACTCCTTAAACAGTAGTTTTTTATATTTTGCCAGAACATGTCTTCTTAAATCTCTAAAGCTTAAAGTATTATCAAAAAGATTGCCATCTCCTATAAAATAGCCAAAAATCTGTGCTATGTTTTTATTAATTTTCTTTGGGATTTTTATTTTCTTATGCTTCTGTGTTTCATATTCTTTAGTAAAATTACTCAAATCAATACCAAAAGAACGCTCAATTTTTCTAATTACGCCTTCCCTTGTAGGATATCCTTGATTTAATACCCTTCTTAGTTGTCTTGGTGCTATTCCGAATAAATCGGTGTGGTTTCTATTAAGGGAGATATTTCTCTTTTTTGCTTCATTCCTTATAATTTTTGAACCTTTAGAGGAAATGAGAAAAACTCGTTCTACTTCAATTTTAGGTAATTCCAATTCGCTTCCTTTTATGTTTATTTTCCTTGGGACAACTAAGTAATCATTCTTTTGCAAATATTTTGCTTCCACTTCCACTATATCAAGGCCGTTCACTTTGAAAACTGTATGCTCAGGAGAAACACGTAACGAGCTATTAATTTCGACGGTCATATCTTTTTTAGTTCTAAAGACTCCGTTCGTCCTGCCCTCGCTTTGCTTAAGAGTCGCAAAATCAATTCCAGAAAATATCAAAGGATTATGAGAATATTTTGCCTCAATTACCTCTCCATTACTAAGTTGAACAAGCGTATCAGGAGCGACACACTGATGGCCGAGTATGTGGCCACCGACGGGTTTTGTAGGATCTCCGAACATCATTGCGGGATCAGACATAACTTGATTTGTGATATAGACAGCTATGTTGTGAGCATCTGCAAGTCTTTGCAGTGCATGCAAGTGCTTGTTCAGTTTTTGCTGTCTCTCTGCAAGTTCACCTCTTCCCACAAAATCCGAACGGAAGTGGGAAGTTAAAGAATCGACAATTATTAAACCGATATTTTTTTCTTCAATCAGCTCTTGTGCTTTTTCGACAAGAAGAATTTGGTGTTCGGAATTATGACAAATTACTCCACCAAAACCACCTAAGAAATTCTCATATTCTTGACCATTATAATGAACCTCCAAATCATAAACCTTGTTTGCTTTCAAAGCAACGTTTTCAATTGATTTTATTTTAACAAACATCATGTCATTCCATGTAGGAACATTTCTGATATTTTGTTTAATAGATTCTAGATCCAATGGATTGTTAGTGTTTAATCCAGCAGCCTCTACTCTATATGGTGTATTCCAGTTTTTCTTCATGTTCTTCATTTTTATTTCAATTATCGAGCCGGCTATCCCATATCTAAGCAGTAAGAGGGTTATGTCATTGGCAAGTTGCTTACTAGAAGTTGTAAAAATTAATCTTTTTTTCCTTCTTGTATCCTTATGATATCCATCACCATCCCATAGACCTTTAACAAAATGCTTCAGCTTAGATTTTGGAAGCTGAAATATCCATTCTGGAACATATCTTTTACTTGACTTGAGATCAAATGGAATTTTAAAACAGTGCTTAATAATAAGGCAAAGTATTCTACTTCCAACAAAAAGAAGACTTCTGTCTAAATACAGATGAGACTCAATGTTGAATTTTTCTTTAATAATTTTTTGAGCTTTCTTAAGAAATTCATGATTTGAATTCATTCTAAGTCTCAACAATCTATTACTATATTGTGCGTTTCCTTCTGCAACAACTAGTCCAAGAAGCCATAATATATCGTCATCAATCTTGATTTTTCTTGGTATTTTATTTGCTTCATGTTTTCCAGTATGTTTTAGACAAATAAAGTTTTTATCAAGCATTATTTCCTTATCGAAATCTTCAAATCTTTCCTGCAATTTTTCAGCCAAATCTACATATTTTATATTCTTTTCAAACATAGGTAGATATTTTGGAACTGTAATGTAATCTCCTACTTTTAATTCCCTAGCTTCAACAGAAACTGGTCTCATATTTTGTCTTTCTCTTCTTACCGTCAACCTACCTTTCTTTCCAATTCTTACCCCTTTAAACAGAGAATGCGAACCAGTTACGATAACTTCTTTTCCAAAGCCTGCTTTTATTTTACAGAAAGTTTCGCCTCTAGGAAGTGGATGAGAGATTAAGGAAGTGACTTTACCGAGAGCCATTTTGCCATTATTCGGATTGAAAGCAAATGTGGTTATATCATGATCTTTTCTCGTTTCGACTAATTCGCCAATAGGTATTTTATGAAAATCATTGTCATTTAGGATATATACTTGCTCATCTGCAGGCAAACTGTTGTAAGCTCTTGCAACAAAAATATTTTTCAAAACTTTTTGTGGATCCTGGCCGTTCGCCTTTGCCATGCTTTCAATTCTGTTTGGAGAGAATGTGTTTTCTGTGTCAATAAACAAAGCGTTTTTCCCGAAGCCGCCCTTTTCAGGTGGAAGCTGAACATTTACTGCTAACTGAAACGCAAGTTGGGATTTCGATGAACCGAATGCCCCGTAGCTTTCTGTTATAGCTTGAGTTTCAACGCCGCCGCCGAGAATTCCGTCGAGGGCTTTTGACCCAGTCGTGACTTTCAAGGCGTTCTTCTTTCTTTCTGCAACTTTGTCAGCAGTCTCAAAGCCGATATCAAGCATCTCGCGGACGGAATTAATTATCTTTGTTGCCTGGCCTTCACCGATTTCAGCGATTGCTGCAAGTTCTGCCGGCGAAGTTACTGCAATAGTCATCAAATCAGTATAATTGATTTCTCTTAATTTTTCGGCAATCTTTTCTCCAACGCCGGGAATTTCTTCGATTGTCAGTTCTTTTTTAGCCATATTCTTTCTCCAGTTCTTCAGCTATTCTTTTACTCTCCTCTAAAGGATTTATTTCTTTAATACTGTTCGCGATCATGTCGAACCTATTAAAATCCTTGTTCTTGGAGACTTTTCCTTGGATGATTAGTTCCTTCCCTTCGAGTGTTTTTTTCACAATTTCAAGCCTATTCGGCTCTGCTGTTGAAAAAATCTCCTTAGCACTCAGGCCCAGAGCTTTTTCCGCCTGTTCCCTGAAGAATGTCACTCTTATATCTCCGCTTCCATCGTCTAAAACCGTGTTTATTACCAACGCGGGAGAGGGTTCTACTTCACCATGATCCTTACAGATGTTAACATCGAGTTTTTTTCCGCACTTTGGGCATACAAAAAAAACAAACTTACTTGGAAAAACTTGAATTATCGTTCCCTTTATTTCGAAAAAACCCTGACGTATAGCAGAAATACTGACTCTCTGGTTTGGAACTGTTACGTGCCTAAAAAGCAAGTCATCTGCAGCTGGAAGGGAGTCTCCGTTAACTGATCGAATGCTGCCAAACTTTCCTATGGATATCTCTATGTCACCGAATGTATTTTCTTTTGCCATCGCATTCGAAATTTGAATAGCATGATTTATATCGACGATTTTCTCACTAACCAGTTCGGTTTGTTTGTCCCATAGGACTAATTTTGCGACTCCCGTATTGTCACCAATAAAAATATTGACAACTTTGCCGTCTGAACCGTCTTTCCTTTTGAAGCTATTGATGTTAGTAATTCGGAAGATTCTTCCCGCGACATTTACACTTTTCATTCCACTCATTACGTCCTTGATATCGATATTTTTTAGTTTGCCGGATTCCACGCTCAAACCAAGCTCTTTTGCATAAAGTTGTGCGGCTCCTTCAAGTGAAACGACAGTCAGCTCTTTTTGTTTTTTTTCAATTTTTTTCATTAGTTCTTCTGGAGAAAGCCGTGTTTGCAAAGAAAGTTCTTTCAAAATGTCGTCTATACCCATAGTATCCTTAATAATATCAGAAGTAAAAAATTAAATCCTTCTTTTTGCTATTCGAACGTCTTCGGCAATTATAGTTTTCCTGCCTGCATGCTTTGCAAGGACTGCAGCTTCTTTTGCTATTTTATAGAGTCTTTCTTCCATTACACTAGCAAGCTCGTCAAGAGCGTCTTGGGAAACTCTTTTCGCCCCTGAATTTTTCAAGATTCGTTCGAAGGGGAGGCGTGGTAGTTTTGCCATAACTAGAATTATTGAAATTAAGTAATAAGTTTCTTCTGGCTATTTTGTTGCTGTCATAAATATGTGGGGATGTGATATTTTTTGTGGAAGAAAAAACGATACGAATCTCGCGATTGAAACAAATGTCACAAAAAGCAAATGATTTTTTAAAGATGCGGTCTTATTCTCGAACCACGTGTAATTAACACGTATATTTTTGAAACCAGCTGCAGATAAATGGTTCTTAAGATGAAGAGGAGTAAAAATCGAATAATGCCTGTCAAGGTGTCCTTCTTTTTCGCGTATCGCATTGTCATAGTGCTGAAGGGAGTAATCGAATTTTAGCGGGAAATGGAAGACCCAGCAACCAGCATTGTCGGTGATGATTTTTATCCGGCCATCTTTTTTCAAAACTCTTTTGCATTTTTTCAGAAAGGCGTTGACATTCTTCATATGTTCAATGACAAACTTTGCGTAGACTTCATCAAAAGTATTGTCCGGAAATGGTATCTCCTCCTCGTCAGCATTGCATTTTACAACATCCTTTCGACTCGGATAAACATCGATAAAATCGGTTCCGTAAGTATCGTTACCGCATCCAACGTTGAGAATTCTTTTCATGATATCACTTTACAAATTTCTCGTAGACTTCGAGGTGTTGCTTAACTGAATTTTCCCATGTGAATTTTTTTGTGTATTGCGCTCCGTTTTTCCCCATCTTTCGCGACAATTGCTGGTCATTAAGAAGTTTGATTATAGCTTCAGCGAGGGCTTTTGAGTTTCTAATTGGCACCAAAATTCCAGTTTTACCATTCAAAATTATTTCGGGAATGGACGACGAATTTGTTGCTATGACTGGTGTCCCGCATCGTGATGCCTCGGCATAAACAAAACCAAAGCCCTCAGCAATTGACGCTCCAGCAAAAACGTCAAGCATTGAATAAAATTTTGGCACCATTGAATCAGAAATTCTGCCCAAGTAAATCACAGATTTTTCAATACCAAGTTTTTTTATTATTGGTTTGACATATTCAAATCCAGATCCTGCCAAAACAAGTTTTGCATCTGGAATTTCTTGCACCACAATTTTCGTAGCCTCAAGCAAGTAATCTACTCCTTTCTGACCGAAATCCCGAAGCCTTCCAATGAATCCAAAAAGTTTGACACCTTCGAGTCCATATTTCTGCCTCAAATTGCTTTTTATTTTAGGTTTGAATCTCGAATCTATGCCATGATACGCAACAGTAATCTTCTTGGAATCAAATCCTGCATCGGATAAAGATTTTTTTGAATATATGGAAGGAGTTATCGCCCAATCATAATCAATATGTCCAATGAAATTCTCCACTATAGGATACAGGCGTTTCTGCAAAAAACCGCTTCGCATATATTTCCAATATTTTCTGAAAAACTCATGACAGAACAGGACATTCGGTTTCCCCAAAAGTCTAGCAAAAGCCCAGCCAGTAACAGCGGCCGGATATGTAATCGTTTGAAGAATATCAACATCTTTCAATACATCCATTTTAGAAAAATTGAGAAACGGGAAGAAGAAACGACCTTTCATAAAATCATCCTTAAACGGGATAGGGACGCGATGAATCTCTATACCATTAAAAATTTCCTTTTCCTTGGTTCCTTTGATTTGGCTTGTTAAATGAATGACTTCATGACCGTGTTTCAGAAATTCTTTTTCAATAGTTAGAGAATATACCTCTCCTCCGCCAAGATGCGGATAAAACAAATCGCTAATTATTCCAATCTTCATTCTTTCACTAATTTAGAAGATGACTTTAAAGATTTTAACTTCACCGTTGTCATAAACCAACTTGAAGTGTTGCAAGCCTTGCCCATTACTAAAATAGAGTTTTGTGAACACTGAATTCATAACAGATGGATCGAGATATGTTGCCTGCTGGAAGGTTGGATCAACAACAACTAAACCATCCAAAATATTGGTCGCATTCGCGTATTGAAACTGCTGTGGTTGATTGTTTTGGTAGTAAATTATATTTTTTACAATATTATTGTTGTTTACAACCGGAACCAGACGGCCTCCCTGTGAAAGAAGTGTTAATGCACCGCCCCCGTATTCGAACGATGTCGGAGTTCCGTTAACGTCACGCTGAACATTTGTCAGTGAGAGCTGTATAAAGTTGTGCTTCTCTCCAGTTCCAAAATAACTTAGCCAATAATATTTACCGATCAAATCAGCGGACGCGATGAAATATATTTCAGAAGCCGATTGACACGCGGTTGCAGGCACAGCATCACCAAATTTCTGCTTAACCTTCTGGCAATCCTGAGGAGAGAGCTGCATATACTTCTGGAGTATTTTCGCGCTTTCATTCTCATCGCTTGTAGCAAATGCTCTTCCAAGATCTTGAATCCTTACATTGATACTGTAAGGTATACATGATTCGGGAGTACAGTGAGCACCATCTGCAACAACACGCAGACCGGTAAAACCAGTAATTATATGACCAGGATCCCACCAAGTAGCGACATTCGCATTCTTATCAGCATTATTTTTTAGCCAATTCAGCGCATCCTTCCAGTTCTGTCCGATGTCAAGGCCAACAGCATTTGATGCGAATGAATAGTTGTCGGACAAGTGCCATATCACTGCGAAAATCAGAATACCATAAACGGATGCGACGAGAATATAGTTTTCATTCTTTAGAAGATAGACTAAACCACCCAGAAGAACACTCATAAGTAAGGCGAGATAAGCATTAAATTGAACGGCGATGCCAAAAACTAAAAGGCTGCAAATAATTGCAATTGGCAGTGTGTCTTTCGTCTTAAGGAATTCGATTATGTTACCAATTACGAAACCGGCTGCGGCTGCGGCTGAAATCGCAAACAACAAAGCAAATCTTATACCATGAGTAATAAGCCAAAATGTTGCGAGCATCCAAACAAGTGTGAAATATTCGGCATTGCTAACTTCTTTTTTCTTAATCCATTTGTAAGGAATCAGTATTACTAATCCGAACATTAAAATCATTGGAACTATTCCAACGTTGCTTAAAAGTTGTGCGAATCCTTGCAATGAGAAAACATTTAGTGATTGGAGTTCCGCAATGGAAATGTTGACCAAGAGTGCGGAATTATTTATGAAACCTAGCGCGCCAAAGAAGTTTTGGATTGGTGGAACTGTGTTAAATGGCCAGCCATAGGTGAGTTGATTTACCACCTGCCCTAGTATTCCAATAAGAATTAGGGCTATGAATCCGTTTTTGTTTTCTTTGAAAATTGTTTTTATTTTGTTCCCAAAGGATCCTTCGTGCTTTCTTCCTACGAGGGATTCAACAAGTCTGAAAACAATGAGCAGGGGTATGAATGCGATGAAAAAGAAATAGATGTACCAGCTGTTGTTGAAATTGAACGCGAAAAACCAGTTGCTGACTATGGCGAATGCAATCGCGAACCAACTCTTCTTGTCTTTGAAACTCTTGAAGTGTTTCATAGCATAGAGGGTGGCAAACACAGTTACAAACGTCCAGAAAACATCGGCTGCATCGGCTGCAGGGTAACCAGCGATGGAACGAGAGACAAAAATTGGGGTTATTGTTCCGAAGAATGCTGTTGCAAGTCCTCCCCATTTATTGGTGACGGATTTTCCAACAAAATAAGCTGGGATTGCGCATACAGCAGAGAAAAATGCGATGAAAAGACCAGAAAATCTCATAATACTTATTGCTGTGAAAGGCTTGACGATCAGATAGAAAATTGCCATTGTGTACGACCAGCCAAGGTAGAAATCTACAGGCCTTCCAGGTGGAAAATAACTCAATATATCCCACTTAGGTGGAATCAGATTATTTTGCACCAGCGTTTGGGTCCATCTAAAAAACCACCAAGGATCGTAATCCAAAATAACATTGAAATTTGAAGTGCTCCATCTTACAAGCACCGCGAAATAGAAAATCAAAGCGAGAAGTATGAGATAGTAGTGTTCTTTAAATAAGTCAAGAATTTTTTTCATTTTATCAACTTTCTCTTATTTCTTTATATCGTTTATTAATGAAGTAAATTAATTATAGATTTAAATCATTATTGGTGATTGCTTGACAGACAAAGAAATTGAAGTTGAATTGAAGAATCCTTATTTCTTTTTGTTGTTAGGTATTCTTCTCGTTGTTTTGTATTTCGAAATAAACGTGACCATAAACGGTCCAATTGCGTTCGGTGATGAGGGTTATTGGACTTACATATCAAAATGGATTGCACAAAATGTGGAGTATCCTATATATCATCCACTTTCAGGTAGCCTGCTGAAGAAGGAAGGATTTCAGAATCCGCCGCTGTTTCCATTTTTTGAAGGGAGCTTTTACTACATCTTTGGTTTCAGCGAGATGATTGTCAAGATATTGGTACCAGTTCTGAGCTTCTTTTCCGCGTTGGCAGTATATGAAATTTTCAAGCGACTTTATTCGGATAAAGTAGGTTTTTATGCAGCATTGATACTTGCGACGATTCCAGCAATTGCAACTTATTCCGTTCTATTCTATGTTGATATATTCTTGGTTTATTGGATTATTTTTTCTGTTGGTTTCTTTCTGCTCTCAATAAAAGAAGAGAAGAGAAAGTATTTTATTTTTTCCGCTATCTTTGCCTCGCTTGCAGTTCTCACCAAGAAAACGGGTCTCATTCTAATTCCTTTCTTTGTTATTTATTTTTTCTATGAACTCTGGAAAGAGAGAAAAATCGCTCCGCTTTTGAAAAAGTATTTGATGCCCTTATTGATTGTGGGTATAATTTTGGGGTCGTTCTTCATAAGAAATTATGCGTATTTCGGAACTCCTCTATGTGGTTTACCGTATGTTTTCACATCTGACAAATGCAATGTTGATATTCAATATAAAAATTTAGCCGACTTCACACAACAAAACCAAAACACCGGAAGCGATGCCAGCGTTTATTCATTTGGATTTGTCAACTACTTCCAGTTTGCTTATGGCTTCATCTTCTATGTTCCATTGCTTTTCATTATAGGACTGGCTCTGTTCCTAATTCGAAAAGAAAAAATAGATATAGCAGTAATTCTGTTCCTATTGGTAAGTTCAGCTCTGTTTCTGCAAACCTATCAAGGAAGAGCGGAAGATGCATCCCGTTATACTCTATTTGCAGTTCCGATAATTGCACTCGTTTGTGCCGTGTATATAGAATCAATTTCGAATGTGTTGAAGCAACACTACAAATATTTCGCGTTGGCTCTTATGGTTTTAATCTTGATAATTTCATTTTACGATTTTTACACAAAAATTGTCACGATGCCTGCGGTAAAACAGTTCTCGCCTGCATTTCTTGATGCGTGCAGCTGGGCAAAACAAAATCTACCTTCAAACGCAATAATACTTTCACTTTATACGGCTCCGACCTCGTACAATTGCGACAGAAAAGCAATATGGGAACTTCAAGACCTTCCTGACATAATTCTTAGCAATAATCTGAATCTTACTGTAAGGAGATTAAATGCAAACGGAATTGGATGGATATTTGTGCAGAAATTTGCAATGAGCCAGCAAGCATACAGGCAGAACTATCCAACGAGTTTCATCGTATTCCTAGAGTCGAATCCGCAGACATTCAGCAAAGTTTTCGAGAATGGACCTAGCTATGGGACTTGTGTGCAGAGCGGAGGCTGCGATGGTACTGCGATCTACAAGGTCAAAGGTTGAGTCATGAGTTACAATTTAATAATTTCTTTCATACTCTCTTACATAACAACTTTTCTTTTGACACCTCACGTTATCGACTATTTTAAGAGAATCGGATTGACGACTAGGGATTTCCATAAGAAAGGGAAACCGCTACTTCCACAGTCAATAGGAATTCCTGTGCTATCAGGCCTTATGTCTGGAGTTCTTTTTTATGTTTTTTCGCAGGTTTTCTTTTTCAATGACACGAGTTCTGTTATCGAACTTTTCGCCGGAATGACAACGGTGATGATTGCAGTTTTCGTTGGTTTCCTCGATGATCTCAATGTCAGACAAATCTATGAGCCAGGAAGAGAAGGACATGCCGGGCTGAAAAGGTGGGTAAAACCTTTGTTAACTCTACCAGCGGCAATACCACTGATGGTAATTAATGCTGGCCATACAACTGCCGTACTACCATTGATTGGATCGATAAATTTCGGGATATTTTATCCTCTTGTAATAATTCCAATAGGAGTCTTTGGAGCGACAAACATGGTCAACATGACGGGAGCTTACAATGGCGTTGAAGCGGGAATGGGAGCTATTTACACGTTGGCGTTAGGAGTTTTTGCATACACTCATGGAAGTATAAATGCTGCAATCATTTTCCTTTCAACATTCGCCGCACTTCTTGCGATTTTAAAATATAACTTCTTTCCAGCAAAAATTTTGCCTGGCGATAGCATTCAATATCTCCTCGGTGCAGTTATTGTGACTGGAGCCGTAGTTGGGGATATGCAAAAGGCGACAATAATAGCTGTCATTCCACTGATTTTTAATGCTGCATACAAAATTTATCTGCGTTTTTTCAAGCTTGGCTATTTCCCTGGTGAGCCTGGGGTATTGCAAAAGGATGGGACGATCAGATCAAAATATGGAAAATCCTATACAATGATAAATTTTATTTTACGACATGGAAGATTCACAGAAAAGCAGATTGTTCTACTTATGATGGGTATAGAATCTGTTTTCGCCGCGCTTATATTTCTATTCTAAATTCTTTTTTCAATAAAATCAGCGACAAAGTGTATTTGTTTTTTCATTATTGGTAATCGCCTTTCAAACGCGCGCAAAATATCAACATCTTCTTTGATAAAAAATTTGACCAAAAATAGCCCGAGGACATAAAATACAAAACCTATGGCTACAAAAAAGATTTTCACAAAAATTGATGCTACAATAGAACCAGAAATAACGAGGAAAATGAAAAACAGTATTGTTGCAAGGATAAGTTTCGTCAGCGAAAGAAATGGAATTTTGAGAGAAATTAATTTACTAATGTAAAAGTAGCTGAGTAATAACATAATGACAGTTGAAATGAGATAGGCGGCGGCCAAACCATTCGAAGAAAACATTTGTGTCAACGGTATGGAAAGACCAATGAATGATAATGTCATGATAACAGAAATGTTCCTTGTTATGTGAGGTTTTCTCAGGGCGAAAATGCTTCCGCTAAATATACTAGCAATTCCAAAAATTATGGCTGCAGGAATAAGGAATGGGAATAGAATTATTGCACTGACATATTGTGGAAAGAAAATTAAGAAGAATGGTTTGCCAAAATATGCAAGAAAGACGGCTGCTGGTAGTACAATCATTAACGAATAACGAGTAATGAGATTTAGCAAATATGACTGAGTTTTTCCGGAGTTTCGAGTGGAAAGATTTGATATTATGGGGAATAAAGCAGACCCGAAAGTTATAGTAATCAAATCTAATGGCGATGTAACGAGCATAGCATATCCAAAAATTCCTGTTGCTTGCGCATTTTTAATAATGGTCAAAATTACGTACTGAATATTTGAAAATACTATGCCCGCGATACCAGAAACAAATGAAGGAAGAGAATACTTGAAAATAGTACTTCTTATTTCACTGCTAGTTTTAAAAGAAAACCACGATGGTTTTGCTCGCAAAATAAATATCAGGAAAAAAGTACCGAACAGCGCGATAAGTGCACCAGTCGAGCTTAATCCAATGAAAACAAGAATTGGGATGGCTAAGATTTTAAATGTATAACCAATGAAATCCGTAGTGAAAATTTTTTTCATGCTCTGAAATCCACCAAGGACAGCTGATGACAAGTTACTAAGAGAAACAATGAAAACATTGAGGCCTGTTAACAAAGTTATCAAAAATGTGAATCCAATCAGAGATGAAAAGTATTGATGAAGTAGAATTATCAATAAAAAAGCGGTGACGTTCGCAATCAGAACGTATTTGAAGGAAATTTGGATGAAAGCGCTTACTTTTTTATCGTTTTCATTCTCAGAAATTAGTTTTACTAAAGCCGATTGCAGTCCGAAAATCGTTAAAACCGAAATTATCGAAGACAGTCCCCATGAAGTAAAAACAACTCCTGTTTCAGCAGGGGTCAACAAACGCCCCAAAATAAACCAGAAAATGAAAGAAAGGAGAGTTATTACGGCTAAATCAAGCAAGAGATAAAAACTATTTGAAAATATTTTTGTATTATTTTTCATTTGATTGCCTCTTCATCAATAAATCTTTCATTATCCTGTGTTCTTCCGCTTTTTGTTTCATAAGCCCTTTATTACTCTGATAATATACTTTCTTCTGTCGAAGAATTTTTGCATGATTTGCTACATAATATCTCAATCTATATTTTCTAAACTTTGATTTGTTTTTAAAATAATATTTCTTAGAATAAATTTTGATTCGCTCGTAATTTTCTTTGCGCCATTTTTTTACCCATTTTTTGTTTAATTCATTAAGCCGTGCCTTATTTAACTGGCGGTAGTTTTTTTGATACTTTTTTATATTTTCCAGACTTTTTTCGTGTTTTATTTGTTTTAATTTTGTTTCTTCATTTAACTGAGTAGTTATTACATTTGCTTTGTTAATTTTTTCCTCATGTCTAAGAAAAGGTACCATCAATATAAAAAACGGTATAATTTGCTTTTTTCTAAGCAATTTCAACTCATAAATATCCTTGCATATCCTTCCAAATTGAGTCAGGGTTCCTTTCAATGTTTTCAAACGAAAAGTAAAATTAAAGCCGAACTCGAGAAGTTTGTGTTGTGCCTGAAGCAAGATTTTATAATCCCCAGAAGAAATTGAAAGACCAAATGAAAATGTATTGCAATTAACATTTTTGTTGGCAAAAAAACATCCTTCGCAATCTGTGTATCCACCTAAAAAAGCTAGAAAATAATTTTTATTTTTCAAAATCCATTTTGGTATACACAGCGGTTTTTCTACTAAAAACTTAAAAGTTTTATCTAAATAGCAGTAAATTTGAAAGATAGTTTTGCTTTTATAAGTTTGCTTTCGCTTACGAACTATAACTTGTCCAAAGGGAGAAAAAGTTTGTTGAAATAGTTCTATTAATTCATTTTTAGTGGTTGTTGTTCCAATTACAATAAGATTGTGGTCCCATTTGGAATAGAAATCGCCAGCCCTCAAGCCAAGCATATACGCTTTTTCATTTTCATTATTATCAAAAGGTACTTTGGTATATTTTAGCATGGGATATTTATTCAATTGCCGATGTATAAATATTTAATAATTTCTTATTTCTTTCCTTAATTGAAAACTTACCTTTCTCAACTAACTTTCTATTGAAAGAGCCCATTTTCTTTCTTAGTTTATCGTTAACAATTAGCTGTTCCAGTTTTTTATATAAGTCATTTGTGAATGTGGGAAAATCTTTTCTCGCCATCTGGGAATACTGGTCCCAGCTTTTCCATTTGAAAAGATATTTTTCGTTGTGCCATGTCAAAGGAGATTTAATGATAAACCCGCCCTTGTTATTTTCAACGATTTCCCTCATTGCAAATATGTCAGTAGCAACAATAGGCAGGCCAAGGCTCATCGCCTCAAGCAATACAAAACCAAATGTGTCCATAAAAGTCGGAAAGCAGAAAATGTCAGCTCTTAAAAATATTTTTTCGAAAAATTGCTCTTTCGGAAGCATTCTTTCCTCATAGTTAACATTAGGATATTTTTCCTTGTACTCCTTTGGAACATCGGCTTTCATTGTTAAAGTCACATCGTATCTCTTCTGCAGTCGTGAGAATGCTTCCAGAGTTTCTTTACCGCCTTTCAGGAAAAACCTGTTCCTTCCATAAAAGAAGATATTGAGCGAATCTGATTTGGTCCTCTTGTATTTTTTTGATTTTCTTATAGCTGGGTATACTACTTCTGTTTTTTTGTCAAACTTTTTTCCGAAAATACTATTCATGGATTTTGCAGCAGCGAAACAATGCGGCATGATTTTTTTGCAATATTCCGAGGATAAGTATTTAGATATTCTTCTTTGCATGTCAGAATTCAAAAGTGCATCATGACGACTGCCGACAAAACTTCTTGCATATTCAATATCTACTACCCATGGTTTCTTGTTTAACATTATCAGACCGCGGGTGGAATGAATGAGGTCTGCGTCAGTGTTGACTAGCATCACTCTAGGCATGTTAAAAAATCTCAATCCAGTGTCAACTGCAAAACGCTTGAATCTGCTAAAAAACTTGTAGTGCTTCAAAGTACTTTCTGAAGAAACCGATACGTCATATTTTATGCCCTTGGGCGGAAACGCTATCATTTCTTGATATAATGGATGCGTCCCAGCAAGCAGCTTAACAGTTAGCTTTTTCATGTAAATTTAATTTGAAGTGGCAAATTGATATTCTTTTTATTGCGGACTTGCATTTTTCTTAGGCATTAGTTGATAAACCTTATTCTTCAAAAAAATATCATGCATGTGAACAAATTACTGCTTGTATACAGATATCAATCAGATTTCGTTGAAAATGACTACAAAATCCTTAAGAAACACTTCACTGCTAGCGCGATAAGAGTTGAGTGGTCGGTTGGAGAATTTTTCAAACTAATAAACGCTGTGCGGAAGTGTGATTTGACAATCGCGTGGTTTGCTAATTGGGCAGCTGCCCTATCTTTGATTTTCGCCAAATTATTTGGAAGAAAATTTGCCGTGATCGCTGGCGGCTTAGATAGCACATGGATAATCAAGGATGAAAATATAGAAAATTTAGAAATATCAGGCGTTTTCGGAAAGATTCGGCTTGCTATTTCAAAATTTGTCTTCAATAATGCAGATTTAGTGTTGCCGGTGTCGAACTTCGCAAAAAAAGGTGTGTTAATAGTTTCGAAACCGAAAAAACTGAAGAAGATTTATAATGGTATATCGCCACACAGTGTTGGTAAGATTGAAAAGGAAGATATTGTGATAATGGTTGCGCCGTTGGCAAACATCAATATTAAAATTAAAGGTCTTAAAACATTTGCCAAGGCAGCAAAGTTGTTGCCAGGAATAAAATTCATTGTAATCGGAAAATATGAAAAAGATTCATCGTTTTACAATGAACTGCTGGATGCTTCCGGGAAAAAATTATTTTTCACGGGGCAACTAAATAAGCAAAAGTTATACAAAATTATGAGTAGGGCAAGAGTCTATTGTCAGCTATCGTCGGCAGAGACGTTCGGATATTCGCTGGCGGAGGCAATGCTGCATAAATGCGTGCCAGTAGTCACACGTGGGACAGGCCTGCAGGAAGTTGCAGGAGATATTGGATTTTATGTAAATTATGGGAATGAAAAAGATACAGTTAAAAAAATAAAGATGGCGTTGAATGCAAAAAGTATTATAGGAGAAAACGCTAGGAAAAGAATATTGAGGAACTTTTCGATTAATGAACGCGAACAGGAACTGATTAATGCGATAAGAACTTTAAATTAATTTACTAAGAATATGATACAATGTTAGAAGAAGTAAAGAAAGTCTTAAATGTTGGTGCGGGAGAATCGAATTATGGAACGCATTTCATAGATTTGTACCCGGCGAGCGGCAGAGTCATGAAATGTAATGTCGATGAGGACAAGTTTCCGTTTCGGGACAACTATTTCGACGAAATCTATGCGGAATGTATTTTCGAGCACTTGAAGAACCCTTCGCATTTTCTGAAGGAAAGTCATAGAGTGCCGAAAAAGAATGGCAGAATTGTTATCATAACCGACAATGCTGGGCTTTTTGGATGGCAAGGAAAGATACATCATGGAAAATATGAGGAAAACAGGAGTGCGAAAGGTATGGAGAACGACAGGCATTTTGCATTGTTCACAGCACATCATTTGAATAATTGGCTGACTTCATCGGGATTCAAAAATCCAAAAATCGAACACTTCATTAATAAACAAGACGAACTGAGTTTTCGCTATAAAATATTTTTGAAAGCGATCACTTCTGTCAGCAAGAGGTTCAGCCCCAATTTGAAGGCGACTGCAACAAAATAATCATAAGACAAGTTTTGGCTTGCTAATATCATCTTGTTCTATGTACATTTTCTTCCAGACTTCAAAGGATAAAATTCGCCAGAATCTTTGGTATGTATTTTCATACTTAGGATTGAATTTTTTTGACATCAGGTGCTCAATAAAACTATAATTGAAATATTTCTCAGACTTAATTTTGTTTTCGTCGAAAATACCGTTGGCGAAATCCTTGAAATCGTTAAACCATGCAGAAGGTTCTAGCGTGAGGCCTTGTTTTTTCTTTTCTAAAACTTGTTTTGGAATCAAATCACGAACTGCTTTTTTCAAAATGTATTTGCTATCACCTCTGTTTAGTTTCAAATAAGATGGTATTGTAAAGGAAAACTCGACGAGCTTGTGATCAATCAAAGGAACTCTAGCTTCGATAGATGCTGCCATTGTCTCTCTGTCAGTAATCTTCAACAGGTCGAAGGGAAGATTGGTTTTTAACTCCAACAGCAAGACTTTATCCAAAAGGTCCTTTGATCTGATTTGTTTGAAGTATGGTTTGAAGAACTCATGCAGTTTTTCACGGTTTTTCAAGAAACTGGTTTGAAATATTTCCTTCTCATCTTCGGATGAAAGGGTGTTGCGGATGGCAATATAAAATTCCTCCTCGGTTTTTGCGGAACCGACTGCTAGAATCGCTTTTTTGATGTTCTTGAATTTTGGTATGTATTTAACGACTCCTTTGGAAAACTGCAATGACTTAGGAATGAATTTTTTGTAAGTAAAAAGGTTGTGACGCTTGTACCCAGCAAACAACTCGTCTCCCCCCAAGCCCTGCAAAGCTACTGTAACTTTTTTCTTTGCAGCAATTGACAAGAAATATAGTGGTGTAGTTATCCTTGTGGGCTCGTCGAAATGCCATATGATTTGAGGAAATGCTTTGAGAATATTTTTTCCGTCTTCAACAACTTCCGTATGGTCGGAGTCAAAATGTTCAGCAACAAATCGTGCATCCTTCAACTCATCACTATTATCTCCGAAACCAATTGTGAAGGTTTTAACTGCTGAATCAGAATATTTTTTCATTATTGCAAGTGTGGTGGTAGAATCTATGCCGCCGGACAAATATAAACCGAGTGGAACATCGCTAATCAGCCTTAATTTAACAGATTCTTCAAGTATTTCCAATAATTTTTTGGCAAAATATTCCTCAGATCTCAGAGCAGTTTTGACTTGAATATCCCAGTATTTTTTGATTTTAATCTTACCGTTCTGAAACATTAGGACATGACCGGGTAGTAGTTGTTTTATTCCAGAGAAAATTGTTTCTGGGTCAGGAAAAAATCCTATGTTTATAAAATGATAAAGAGAATTTTGGTTTATAATTCTCTTCACATCGGGATGAACTAGTATTGTTTTCATCTCCGAACCAAAAATCAGTTTGTCATTAACAAGCGTGTAATATAGAGGCTTAATTCCTAGCCTATCCCTGACCAAAAGGGTTTTTTTGTTTTTTGCATCCCATATGGCAAATGCAAACATTCCTCTTAGCTTTTCCGCGCATCTATCTCCATACTCTTCGTACAAATGCACTATTGTTTCTGTATCGGTGTGCGTGTAGAATCTGTGACCTTTTTTTTCCAAATCCTTTTTCAGTTCGGCGAAATTGAAAACCTCTCCGTTGTAGGTTATCCAGATTGTTTCGTCCTCGTTGTGAATCGGCTGCTTTCCTGTTGAGAGGTCTATGATACTGAGCCTGCGATTTGCAATGGAAACAGAATTATCGAAAAAATATCCGTGATCATCAGGACCCCTATGTTCGATTGTATCCGACATCTTTCTTAGAACTTCTTTCTCTTCGGCTCCAACTATTCCGCAAATTCCGCACATTACAATTTCTCCTCGAGGACGTCTACAATCCTTTCGGTAGCCTTTCCGTCTCCTAAAGGATTTTTAGATGCCTTCACTCTTTTATAAAATTCTCCTTTGTTCTTTACATCACTTAGGTAGTGCAGAATTCTTTCCTCGTCGAACCCAGTCAGAACTGTGGCTCCTGATCTAACTGTCTCAATCCACTCTGTCAAATTTCTCATAAGTATGCATGGTATTCTCAAAATTTGCGACTCTTCCTG
>Ga0315281_10002147_pt1 | contig 29279 bp, 26 predicted proteins | sample YL17G07_0_MG_FD_204540 | JGI IMG/M metagenome (GOLD analysis project Ga0315281, IMG submission 204540) | Sediment microbial communities from Yellowstone Lake, YNP, Wyoming, USA - YL17G07_0 | ecosystem: Environmental > Aquatic > Freshwater > Lake > Sediment | place: USA: Wyoming | collected...
CGGCAGGCTGAGCAGAAAGGCGAACAGCACCTGTGCCCCAGGCAGGACGACGCGGATCTCGTTGAGCAGCTCGATGAGCTCGCGGTCGACGCGCTCTTTGCGGTCCTCGACCATGGTCCCTCCGGGGCAAGCAGCTGGCGGGGAGTGCGGGAGTCACACCCGCCTGCGTGGGTTTAGAGCCCACGCTGATCCTTCCGATCGACCCCCCGCACAGGACGATTGTACTACGCGCACGCCGGAACGCGTCGCCGGGAGACGCGGGACCCGTCAGACGAGCGCCCGCGCCAGCATGACCGCGACGCCGATGGCCAGCGGCTCGTGGATGTGGCGCGCGCCGAGCACGGCCTGCGCGGCCGGGGTGAAGGCGGAGGGAAGGCCTGGAACCGCAGCGATGGTGATCGGCGAGACATCGGCCACGGCGATGAAGCCCCCGGACGGGGTGGCGTCGAAGACGAGGTCGCAGCGCGCCAGACCGTCGGCCAGCGCCACCGGTTGCATCTTGAGCCCGATGTCGAGCGCGGCTTGCAGCCGCGTCTGGTCGGGCTCCACGACCTCGACCGAGGCGCCGCGGCTCACGAGACCCCGCGCGGCCGCGCGGCCCACGGGGCCGAGCCCGAGAAGGAGCACGTGCCGGCTGAGGAGGCTCCCGGCCGCCGCCTCGAGCGCAGTCACGTAGCCGTCGGCCGTGGCCGGATCGTCGTCCACGCAGCGACCCTGGCGAGTGCTCAGGGCGATGAAGCGGAAGTCGTCGGCGAGGAACACCACCTCGGCCGCCCCGTCGAACGCCTCCTGGATGCCGCGCGCGTCGGGCTGCGCCGTCACCCAGGCGTCGCAGCCGAGGTGCCGCAGGATGGCGACCACGCAGTCGCTGAAGCCGCCGATGACGCCCTCGCCGCTGGTGACCGGCACCGCCGCCACGCGCGCCCCGTAGAGGGGCACGCAGACCGGCGGATGCGCCACCGTGCTCATGGCGAGCTCGCGCAGGCCGAGGCCGGTGATGTCCCTGAGCCCGGCCTCGAACTCACTGAGGCGGTCGGTGAGCGCCTTGACGTCCTCCGTCGTAAGCCTCGTCACGTTCTCGTCGCCTCCGTACCCGCCAGAATGTCCGCCTCGGGCGCCAGGTCCAGCCTCTCGCAGCGCGCCAACTCCCTCACGGCCTCGTCGGCGCGCGCCCGCGCCTCCGCGACATCCGCTCCTGTGGCGATCAACGTGGCCGCCCAGGCGCGCGCTCCGCGGCGATAGTCGGTCAGCGCTTCGTCCACGCCGAAGAAGCCCTCCACCAGCTGCAACGGAGCCGCGCTCCCCATCACATGCTCGCCGGTGACCTCCAGCAAACCATCGTGAGCGTGAACGTGCTGGTAGACGCAGGCGCGGCGCGGCCTGCGGTCGACCCGCGGGGGCGCGCCGCGACGCAGGGTCTCGTGCAGCAGCGCGACGATGTTGAGCCCGCTTGACCAGTACACCGCGGTCGGCGTCTGGCTCGGGAGACGGGCGTCGATCTCGAGCACCTTGGGCTCGGGACCGTGCGCCATCACCTCCACGTCCATCAGCCCGTTGAGGCCGAGGCCCGCCGCGAGACGCAGAGCCACAGCGTCGAAGGCCGCGAGCGCGCCCGACGCCACGGCGCGGTCCCATGCGCACGTGCCGCCGGGACCGGCGGCCGCAGGCCCCCCGGCCTCCCCCACCGGCGCCAGGACGCGCTTGCAGTCGTAGCCGGCGTCGAACTCCAGGCCCGTGACCTGCAGCGGGACGGCGCGGCCGCCCCAGGCGAGCACCTCCAGCGACAGCGACGGTCCGGCGACGTATTCCTCGACCACCGGCCGGTGGCCGCCGGCCGCGAGGCGCGTCAGCGCGGCCGAGAGCTCGGTTTCGTCCTCGACCACCGAGACGCCCTCGCTGCCGCTCGCCGAGTCGGGTTTCACGACGGCCGGAAAGCCGCACGACGGCCACGGCAGGGGCCGCGGCACATCGAGCTCCGCGAACAGCCTCTGTGAGGCCAGTTTGGACGCGCTGACGCGGTAGGCGTCGAGGTCGAAGAGCAGGGGGACGCCCCAGGCAGGCACACGTTCGGCGAGCCACTCCAGCGTCCCCAGGTCTTCGCACGCCGGCAGCACGGCGTCGCAGGCAGTGACCAGCGCCTTGGCGAGTCCCTCGTCGGCGACGATGTCGGCCACCACGTGCCGGTCGGCGAGCCCCGCGGCCGGCGGAGCGTCCCGGCGGTCGACGAGGACGGTCTCCCAGCCGGCCTTCGCGGCCAGGTAGACGGCCTCGGTCCCCTGCAGCTTGCCGCCGACGACAAGGAGCCTCACGCCGGGACCTCAGCGCGCTCGTGCGCCGCGGCAAGCCAGGTACGATAGTCGCCGACCGTCCCCGAACGGAGCCCCAGCCGCGCCAGGTGCGGCAGCACGCCCGCCACCGTCCGCTTCCCCTCGTCGATGTCGAGCTCGGCCTGGGACACGCCGGCCAGGCCGACGGTCGGGGGCACGATCGAGGTGACCACGTTGGCGCCCGCGCTCAGGCGCCGCTCGAGGCCGCGGATGCCGTCGACGTCGAGAGATGCGGGGATCAGAGCGTGGGGCATGGTCAGACGCATCGTAGCGATGGTGAGCAGCTCCGCCTCATCTCCGGCCGGCGTTACGTCGGCCAGCGGCGTGCCCGCCTGCGGCACGAACGTCATGACCCGGACCTGCTCCCACGCGGCCGCGCGCATCGCCGCGATGGAACGGGCGCGATCCGCCGCCGTGTCGCCGATACCTGTGAGGATACCGTCCTCGACGAGCAGGCCGGCGCGCCGGGCCGCGCGGCGCGCGGCGGCGCGCGCCGCGAACGGCTGGCCGGTCCGCAGGCGCTCGTACAGTTCCGGGGTGTGCGTCTCCTGGTAGAGCGCGTACCAGTCCGCACCACGAGCGCGGAGGCCGGCCAGCACCTCGTCGGGCACGACGCCGGGCGAGACCATGACCGGCAGCCCGCTGCCCTCGCACACGGCCGCCACGAGCTCGAGAAGCCCGGCGTAGCCGGGGTCGTCGTGGATGACCGGGTCTTCGCCCATCGTGAGGTCGAGCAGGACGACGCCGGAGCCCGCGAGGTCGCGGCAGATGGCGACGACTTCGTCCAGCGATTTGCGATAGCGAGGGCTCGCGTCGTTGTCGGCGCGGTAGAAGCAGAAGGCGCACTCGTTGCGGCAGTAGGTCGAGAAGTACACGAAACCGTAGAGGAAGACGGCGTCGCCGAAGCTCCGGCCGCGCGCCTCGCGCGCGGCGGCGAAGACGGCGTCGGCGGCGGCGTCTCGGGCCGCGAGGAGCTCGGCGAGGTCGGGCTCCTCGAGCACGTCGCCGGCGAGCGCGCGGCGGCAGAGGTCGCGGACGTCGCTGGCTGTGTGCTTCAAGAAGTTCTCCCATTCACCGGGGCCGCTGCAAGAGTACCGGACGGCGGTTCGGGCACCGCCTCGAGCGAGTGTACCGAGGTGCGAGGGCGACTGGCAAGCGGACGGGCCGGGGCGCGAAAGCGCGGGCGCGCGGCCCCTCAGCGGAACTCGAGCACCTCGCCGGCGGGTCGCCGTGACGTGGGGGTGACGGCTCCCGCCGGCCGGCCGATGGGCACGACGGCGACCAGCTTGGCCGGAGGCTCCACGCCGAGCAGCTCCTCGACGGCGGGCGCCGCCAGCACCGGGGCCGTCATCCAGCACGAGCCGTAGCCCAGGGCGTGCGCCGCAGTACACAAGAGCTGGACGGCGGCGCCGATGCTCTGCAGGTCCGGGCGCGCGCGCAGCCTGTCGCGCTCCTCCACGCCGAGGCCACGGGCGAGCAGCATCTCGTCGGCGCGCGAAAGATAGGGCAGGCCGAACACAGTCATCACCAGTGGCGCGTCGACGAAAAACGTCGCGTAGGCGCGCAGCGCCTTGATCTCCTTGCCGCTGCCGGCGAGCTCCGGCCAGGCGGCCATCTCGTCGATGGCCTCGTCGACAGCCTGACGCAGCGCCACCTGCATGACGGCGTCGTCGACGGCGACGAACCGCCACATCTGGGCGTTGCCGGCGTTGGCGGCGCGCACCGCCAGCTCGACCATCGTCGTCACGTCCTCCCGTGGAACGGGGTCGGGGAGGAAGCGGCGCACGCTGGCGCGCCCGCTGACGGCGCTCTGGAGCCCCGCTGCGGCGAGCTGTCGTCTGGCGGCGTCGGCGTGCATGCGCGCTTCAGCCGCCCGAGATGGGCGGCACCACAGAGAGCATGTCGCCGTCGTTCAGCGGCGTGTCCAGACCCCCGAGCGCGTTGATGTTGCGCGCGTTCAGGAACAATCCGGCCCACATCCGGCCGTCTTCGCGGAAGATGCGCGGTTTCAGCCGCGGCTCGGCGGCGATGGCGAGATCGAGCGCTTCGGCCACGGTCGTGGCCGCGCACTCGATCTCCCGCTCGCCGCCGGCCGTGGTCATGCCGACCGGCAGCTTGACGTAGGCTTTGGCCACGATCAGGCCCGCAGTTCCTTGTCCATCTTGTCGACCTTGAGGTCGATGGCCAGGACGTGCGGATTCTGGCAGAAGGCGATGCACTGCGGCTCGCCGCCGCAGAGGTCGCACTTGTACGCGACGTGCCGCGTGGGGTGCTCGTGGATGACGCCGGTCGGGCAGACGTCGTAGCAGTCGCCGCAGTTGGTGCAGGCGTCGTCGTCGACGATCAGCACGTAGCCCTTGACCGTGTCGCCGATCTTCTCCTTGCCGCGAAACTGGCCTTTGACCTTGACCGTGATCTCCGTGGTCACGATGGCGCCGCTGGGGCAGGCCTCCTGGCACTTGGAGCACCCGGTCTGCAGGCAGGTGTGGCCCTTGATGGCGGCGGTCGTCGGGTTGCACTCCGAGAACAGGCGTGCGACCGACGGGCGATAGGCTCCTTCGTGCTGCGCCGAACAGGCCAGCTCGCACATGTGACAGCCGGTGCACTTCTTGCTCGAGATCATGACGTGTGGCATGAGAGTCCCTTTCTGCGACGGGCCGGCCCTAGAGGCGGACGTCGATGTCGAGTTCGGCGAGCTTGGCTTCACTGGGCACGCCGTTCTCGTCCCAGCCACGCATCTCATAGTACTGCTTCATACGCTCGGCGAACACGTCCTCGCCGACCGCCTTGCCGGCCGAGGGGCCGTCTTTGAAGGCGCCGGACTTGGCGTAGAGCGCCTTCGGCAGGTCGTCGCGTTCGACGCCTTCGCGCAGGTTGAACAGGCGGCCGAGGTTCCAGACGCGCTCGCCGATCTGGAGGATCTGCTCGTCGCTGAGCTCACGCTTGAGGACGTGCTTGAGCAGCTGCGCGATCTGGTCCGGCGTGATCGCCCAGAAGTCGCACCAGATGCCGCAGAACTTCACCGAGCTCATGTTCTGCCCGATGAAGCCTTTGGACGTGTCGCCGACGACGATCTGTTCGACCTTGGCGACGTCGATCTGGTCGGCCGGAGACGTGCCGGCGAGGATCTCGTCGCCCGTCGGGTAGGTGCGCATGTGGCAACCGCCGCGGTCGCTGGTGGCGTAGCCCACGCTCATGCCGAACGAACCGCGCGGGTCGTAGCCGGGGAGCTCGAGGCCCTTGACGTCGTACGAGAGCTCGGGGTGACCGTACTTCGCGGCCAGGGCCCGCGCGCCCAGAGCGAGGTCGGCGCCGGCGCCTTCGCGCTTGGCGATGAGCTCGGGCATCTTGACGTAGCCGTCGACGTCGCCGAAGCGCACGCCGAAGTCGTGGATGCCTTTCTCGGCGAGGTCCATGGCGAGACCGACGACCGAACCCGACGAGATGGTGTCGAGGCCCCATTCGTCGCAGAGCTCGTTGAACTTCATGAGGGCGTCGATGTCGTCGATGCCGCAGTTGGCGCCGCAGAGAGCGATGGTCTCGTACTCCGGGCCCTCGCCGCGGACCTCGGCGCCGGCGAACGTGGTGCCGTGGAAGTTGCGGCAGGCGATGGAGCACTGGTAGCAGGCGCGCTTCTTGATGCGGATCTTCTGGAAGGACTCGCTGTTGAGGTTCTTCATGCCCTCGAAGCTGCCGGCCGACCAGTTCTTGGTGGGCATGGCGCCCGCGGCGTTCACGAGATCGATGAGGATCGGCGTGCCCTCCTCGTGAGCCCAGAGGTTGTCTTCGGTGAGCACGTACTCCTCGTGGATGCGGTACAGGTCCGCGAGGAACGCCTTGGCGTCGCCCACCGAGACGCTACCCGTGCCGCGCACGACCACGGCCTTGAGGTTCTTCTTGCCCATGAGGGCGCCGTGACCGCCACGCCCGGCCTTGTGGTACTGGTCGGTGCTGATGCAGGCCCACGGGACGCGCTGTTCGCCGGCAGGGCCGATGGAGAGCGTCTTGGCGGCGGCGTCGACGTCCTGGCGCACGGCCTCCTCGATCTCGGAGGTCTTCATGCCCCAATACTTGGGCGCCGCCGGGCGGAACTCGACGACGTCGTCCTTGACGACGACCACTGTCGGCGCGGCGGCCTCGCCCTTGATGATGATCGCGTCGTAGCCGGCGAACTTCATCTCGGGGGCGAACGAGCCTCCGACATAGCTGTCGTTGAGGATCCCGGTGGCCGGGCTCTTGCAGCCCACGACCAGGCGCGAGGCGGTGCTGACGCTGGTACCGGCGAAGGGGCCGGTCATGAGGATGATGGGCGCCTCGGCGGCCCACGGATCCATCTTTGGCGGGATCTCGTCCCACATGTAACGGAACAGCAGTCCCTTGCCGCCGACGTACTTCTCGGCCCACTCCATGTTGAGCGGCTCGACGGCCGAGGTGGCCGCACTCAGGTCGATCCTGAGTACTTTACCTTGGTAGAAAGCCAATGCGTCCTCCTGACGAAGTGCTCCTTCCCCCTCCGCGTGGCGCCGCGAAGATGCCCTTTGGGCGGGAAACAGTGGGCTTACAGGCTCCGCCATTCTAGCCAACGGCCGGAAGCGGGGCAACAGCGGCGAAACCGCTGTGTTGCAGGGCAAAGCGGAGCCGAAACGGGCGCCGGTTTGGCCATTCTGGCAGGCCGGCCGGGAGAGGCGGCGCGGCCGGCGGCTAGTGTGCGGTGCCGACTACGTCGCCCCGCACGTTGACTTGGCTTCGCCGGTCAGTGTCGGGTGTGCCTGTCGGCGCACCCGACCTTAGCCCACCTACGGCGGCTAATCGCGGCCGGGGGCTTCCGGCAGGTCGCGGATGTTCTCGGCCGCCTGCCACTTGCTGTAGTTGTCGGCCATGGCGTCGAGCAGCTCCTTGAGAAAGCGCGCCGAGAGGTTGACGCGACTGACGACGACGCCGTTCATCTCGCCGGGCTCCTCGCTCTCGTGGTCGAGACGCACGAACGTGATCGAGAACTCGTAGTCGGAGTGGCTGACGTTGGCGAAGTTGGCGTAGACGCCCGCCATCATCTCGGGGGTGGCGTGCAGGTTGATGTGCTTCTCTTGCTCCTCCATGGAGCCTCCTTTTCAGCTGTGGATGCGGCGGGCGATGGCGGCGGCCATGCCGCTGGTGCCGGCCGTGCCGCCGAGGTCGTAGGTCACGTCCTGGCCCTCGGCCACCACGGCCGCGATGGCGTCCTCCATGCGGCGCGCCGCGGCGTCCTCGCCGAGATGCTCGAGCAGCAAGACGCCCGAGCGCAGCAGCGCCATGGGGTTGACCTTGTCCTGGCCCGCGTACTTGGGGGCGCTGCCGTGCACGGGCTCGAACACCGCGATGTCCTCGCCGAAGTTGGCGCCCGGCGCCACTCCGAGGCCGCCGATGAGGCCGGCGCACAGGTCGCTGACGATGTCGCCGTACAGATTGGGCAGCACCAGCACGTCGTAGAGCTCCGGCTTCTGGACGAGCTGCATGCACATGTTGTCGACGATGCGGTCCTCGAACTCGATGTCCGGGTACCGCGCGGCCACCTCGCCGGCGACGCGCAGAAAGAGCCCGTCGGTGCACTTCATGATGTTGGCCTTGTGCACGGCGGTGACGTTGCGGCGGCCGTGCCGGCGCGCGTACTCGAAGGCGAAGCGCACGATGCGCTCGCTGCCTTTGCGGGTGATGATCTTGATGCTCTCGGCGGCGTCCTCGCCGACCATGTGCTCGATGCCCGCGTACAAGTCCTCCGTGTTCTCGCGGACGACGATGAGGTCGATGTCCTCGAAGCGGCTGCGCACGCCCTTCATCGACTTGGCGGGGCGCAGGCAGGCGTACAGATCGAGCTCCTTGCGCAGGGCCACGTTGACGCTCCGGAACCCGTGGCCGACCGGCGTGGTGATCGGCCCTTTGATCGCCACCTTGGTGCGCCGGATGGAGTCGAGGACGTGCCCGGGCAGCGGCGTGCCGTACTCCTCCATCACGCCCAGGCCGGCGTCGTGCACCTCCCACAGGATCGGCACGCCGGTCGCGGCGATCACGGTCTCGAGGGCGGCGGCGAGCTCGGGGCCGGTGCCGTCGCCCGGGATCAGGGTGACTGTGTAGGTCATGTGACTCCTGCGGTCTCGGGTGTCGACGGGCCGATGGCGCCCCGCGCGGCCGGTCAGCCCTCAGGCAGCGCAAAGCCGCCGTGCCGCTTGACGTGCGCTACCAGGCCGCCGTCGTTCAGGATCGCCGCCATCACCGGCGGCAAGGGCACGAACGGGATGACGGCTCCGCTCGTGAGATCGCGCACCTCGCCGGCGCTCAGGTCGACCTCGAGCTCGTCCTGCTCGCCGATGCCGCTCGTGTCGCACTGCAGCACCGGCAAGCCGACGTTGATGGCGTTGCGGAAGAAGATGCGTGCGAAGCTCTGCGCGAGGACGGCGCCCGCGCCGGCGAGCTTGATGATGCGCGGCGCGTGCTCCCGGCTGGAGCCGAGGCCAAAGTTATGCCCGCCCACGACGAAGTCGCCGGGCGCCATAGACGCGGCGAACTCCGGCCGCGCGTCCTCGAGGACGTGTTTGGCCAGCTCGGGGAGGTCGGTGCGCAGGTGGAACAGGCGGCCCGGAGCGATGTGGTCGGTGGAGATGTCGTCGCCGAAGAGCCAAGCCTTGCCGCGCAGCAGCTCCTCGCGGAGCGGTGCCCCTCCGGCGCCCCGCTCGATGGCATGCCTGCGGCGGCCATTCACGTGATCCATTCCTCCTCGCGGACCGTCACGCTGTTCATCGCCAGGCCGGGCTCGCGGGCGCGCATGGGGTCCCGCTCGGGGATGGCTTCGAGGACGTCCATGCCTTCGATGACGCGCCCGAACACGGCGTGCTTGCCGTCCAGGTGGTGCGTGTCGCGGTACGTGATGAAGAACTGCGACCCGTTGGTGTTCGGGCCGGCATTGGCCATCGACAGGATGCCGGGCTGGTCGTGCTTGAGCGCCGCGTGGAACTCGTCGGCGAAGCGATAGCCGGGGCCGCCGCCGCCGCTGCCGGTGGGGTCGCCGCCCTGGGCCATGAAGCCCTTGATGACGCGGTGGAACGTGACTCCGTCGTAGTAGCCGTCACGGGCGAGGAACACGAAGTTGTTGACCGTCGTGGGCGCCTTGTCGGCGTAGAGCTCGATGACGATGTCGCCCTGGTCGGTGCCGATGGTGGCGGCGTAGCGCTTGGCGGGGTCGATGACCAGCGGCGGCGGTGCGTCGTAGTGCTTGGCCACGGCTCCCTCCTTCCTAGAGAAGTTCGCGGGGATCGGTGATCTCGCCGGCCACGGCCGTGGCGGCCGCGGTAGCCGGCGAGCCCAGATAGATGGACGCCTCGGGGTTGCCCATGCGCCCGCGGAAGTTGCGATTGGCGGTGCTGAGGCAGACCTCGCCGTCGGCGAGGATGCCCTCGTGGATGCCGACGCAGGCGCCGCAGCCGGGATTGGTGACCACGGCGCCGGCGTCCCAGAACACGTCGAACAGGCCCTCGGCCGCCGCGGCTCGCGCTACTGCCTGAGACGCCGGCGTGACGATGAGGCGCGTGTGCGAGGCGCGGCGGCGCCCGCGCAGCAGCCGCGCCGCCGAACGCAGGTCGGCCAGCCGGCCGTTGGTGCACGTGCCGATGAGCACCTGGTCGACCCTGGTGCCCATGAGCTCCGCGGCGGGCGCCGTGTTGTCGACGCTGTGCGGCCGGGCCACCATCGGCACGATGGCGCCGGCGTCCATCTCGACGACGCGCTCGTAGGCGGCGCCGGCGTCGGCGGCGAGCGGCCGCCAGGCCTCCTCGCGCCTCTGGCCGGCGAGGAACTCGCGGGTCGCGTCGTCGCTGGGCATGAGGCCCGCCTTGGCGCCGGCCTCCACCGCCATGTTGCAGAGCGTGAAGCGGCCGGGCATAGGCAGGGCGTCGATGCCCGGCCCACCGAACTCGAGCGCTTTGTACGTGGCGCCGTCGGCGCCCAGAGCGCCGATCAGCGTGAGCATCAGGTCCTTGGCCTCGACGCCGTCGCGCAGCTCGCCGGCGATCTCGATGCGGAACGTCTCGGGGACGCGCAGCCACGTCTGGCCGCTGGCCATGCCCACAGCGACGTCGGTGCTGCCCATGCCCGTCGCGAAGGCGCCCAGGGCGCCCGCCGTGCAGGTGTGCGAGTCGGCGCCGATGACCAGGTCGCCGGGCCGCGCGTAGCTCTCGGCGACCCTCTGGTGGCAGACGCCCATCTCGACGTCGCTGAGCGTGGCGCCGGAAGACGCGCAGAACGCTCTGATCGTCTTCTGCGCGTTGGCCAGCTCGCGGCGCGGCGCCGGGGCGGCGTGGTCGATGAAGAACACGCAGATCGGCGCCTTGACGGTGGCGGCGCCGAGCTCCTCGAGCTGCTGGATGGCGAGCGGCCCGGTGCCGTCCTGGGCGATGGCCACGTCGACAGCGGCCACGACGATCTGCCCGGGCACGACCGCGTCGAGGCCGGCGTGCGCGGCGAGGATCCTCTCGGCGAGGGTGCGCGCCGTCACGAAGGCGCCCCGGCGGTCTCGGCCGCGGCCGCGCCGTTCGCCCGGTTGCCGATGGGCACAGCGTCGCCGAGGCGCGCCAGATAGTCCTGGTAGATGTACATGAGCTCCTTGTCGAACAGCGCGCGCTTGAGCTCGATCGCGGTCTTGCGCACCAGGGCGAGGACGCCGTCGCAGTCGGCCTGCGTGAGCTCCAGGCCGAACTCCTGGAACTTGCGGTAGATGGTGCGCGACCCGGAGTGCTTGCCCACCACGATCTGGCGTTCGAGGCCGACGTCCTCGGGGGCGAACGCCTCGTAGTTGAGCGGGTTCTTGATGACGCCGTCGGCGTGGATGCCGCTCTCGTGGGCGAAGACGTTGGTGCCGACGATGCTCTTCCAGGCCGGGATGGTGCGCGCCGAGGCGGCGGCCACGTACTCGCTGAGCTCGCGGAAGCGGCTCGTGTGCAGGCCCACGTCCACCTTGCCGAGGTACTTGAGCGCCATGACGACCTCTTCGAGGGCCGCGTTGCCGGCGCGCTCGCCGAGGCCGTTGACCGTGGTGTTCACGTAGGTGGCTCCGGCCTTGATGCCCGCGAGGGCGTTGGCCGTCGCCATGCCGAAGTCGTCGTGGGTGTGCATCTCGATGTCGAGCCCGCCCTCTTTCTTGAGGAACGTGATGACGTTGTAGGTATCGAACGGGTCGAGGATGCCGAGCGTGTCGCAGAAACGCAGGCGGTCGGCGCCCTCCTCCTTGGCGGCCTGGCAGAAGCGCAGCAGGAACTCGAGGTCGGCGCGCGAGGCGTCCTCGGCGTTGACCGACACGTAGAGGCTCTGGTCTTTGGCGAAGGCCACACACTCGCGGATCTGGTCGAGGACCCACTGCCGCGACTTGGCCAGCTTGTGCTCGATATGGATGTCGCTGGCCGACATGGAGATGGCCACGGCGTCGACCCCGCAGTCGAGCGAGTGCTTGACGTCCTCGATGACGGCCCGGTTCCAGGCGAGGATGGAGGCGTCGAGCCCGAGGCCGACGATCTCCCCGATCGTCGCCTTCTCGTCGCCGCCCATGGCGGGGATGCCGACCTCGATCTGGTGGACGCCGACCTCGTCGAGGAGCTTGGCGATGCGGATCTTCTCGTGGTTGGAGAAGACGACGCCGGCCGTCTGCTCGCCGTCGCGCAGCGTCGTGTCGTCGATGCGCACCGCCGGTTCGGCCGGCTTGGCCCTGGCGATGACGAAACTGGAGAGGTCGCTGGTCATACGCACCTACCTGTCGACGCAGGTGCCGCCACGCGCCCCGGCCCCGGGGACGGCGCTACCGTGGGACGTGACTGCGGTGTGAGCGAACATTGTCCCACAGGCCGGCGAGGGCAGGCAAGGAACCTCAGCCGTCCAGCGCCTTGCGCAGCAGCTCGTTGACGAGCTGCGGGTTGGCACGCCCCCCGGTGGCTTTCATGACCTGCCCGACGAAGAAGCCCAGCACCTGCCGCTTGCCGCCGCGGTACTGCGCGACCTGCGCCGGATTGTCGGCGACCACCCGCGCGACGGCGGCCTCGAGCTCCGCCGTGTCGCTGATCTGGCCGAGGCCGTGCTTCTCGACGACCTCCTCGGGCTCGGCGCGCTCTGCGATCATCCTGGCGAAGACGTCCTTGCCGGAGCTCGTCGACACGGTGCCGTCGGCGACGAGCATCACCAGCTTGGCGAGGCGCTCGGCGGTGACGTGGCCGTGGCCGGCCTCGAGGCCGGCGGCGTTGAGATGGGCGAGGTACTCGCCCATCGTCCAGTTGGCCGCCGGCTTGGCGCCGGCCCCCAGCGCCACGACCTCCTCGTAAAAGGCGGCCAACGCTTGGGAGCTGCCCAGCACCAGCGCGTCCGCGCGCGACAGGCCGTACTGCGACGCGAAGCGTTCCACGCGCGCCAACGGGAGCTCCGGCTGCGTCGCGCGCAGCTCCTCCACCCAGGCCGGGTCGATGATCAGCGGCACCAGGTCGGGCTCGGGGAAGTAGCGGTAGTCGTGGGCCTCCTCCTTGGAGCGCAGAGGAGTCGTGGTACCCGTGTCCGGGTCGAAGTGCAGGGTCTCGAGGTCGATGCGGCCGCCGGCCTCGATGATCTCGACCTGGCGGGGGATCTCCGCGTCGAGCGCCTGCTGCAGGTAGCGGAAGCTGTTCATGTTCTTGATCTCGGTGCGCGTCCCCAGCTCATCGCTGCCGGCTGGGCGCACGCTGAGGTTGGCGTCCCAGCGGATCTGCCCTTCTTCCATGTTGCACTCGCTCACGCCCAGCTCGATGACGAGATTGCGGAGCTGCTGCAGGAACTCGCGGGCCGCCTCCGGCGACGGGATGTCGGGCTCGCTGACGATCTCGATGAGCGGCGTGCCACCGCGGTTGAAGTCGACCATCGAGTAGTCGGAGCCGGCGATACGCCCCGCGTCGCCGCCGGCGTGCACCAGCTTGGCGGCGTCCTCCTCCATGTGCACGCGGTTGATGCGGCAGCGGAGCTTCTCGTCGCCGGCCCAGTACTCGAACCACCCGTCGACGGCGAGCGGCTCGTCGTACTGGCTGATCTGATACGCCTTGGGCAGGTCGGGATAGAAGTAGTTCTTGCGGTGGAAGACGTTGCGCGGCCGCACGCTGCAGTTGAGCGCCAGGGCGATGCGCGCGGCGTACTCGACGGCGCGCTGGTTGACCACGGGCAGCGCGCCCGGGTGCGCGAGGCACTTGGGGCAGGTGTGCGTGTTGGGCGCGTCGCCCTTGGTGACCTCGCAGGCGCAGAACATCTTGGTGCGCGTGTCGAGCTCCACGTGCATCTCGAGGCCGATCACCGGCTCCCAGGCGCTCATTGCCGCGCCTCCGTCCGCGCCCCGTCCGGCGCCACGGCGCCCGAGTCGCAGAAGGTGGGCGCCGGCGCGAAGCCGATGGCGCCCTCCAGCGCGTGGGCGGCCTGCAGGATGCGGTTCTCGCTGAACGCGGGGCCGATGAGCTGAAACCCCGCCGGGAGCCCGTCGCTGAGCCCGCAGGGGATGCTGATGGCGGGCAGGCCCGCGAGGTTCACCGGGATGGTGCAGATGTCGCACATATACATCGACAGCGGGTCCGCGGTCCGCGAACCAACCTTGAAGGCGACGGTCGGCGTCGTCGGCGAGGCGATGAGGTCGACGTCGGCGAAGGCCCGCGCGAAGTCGCGTCGCACCAGCGTGCGCACCTTCTGGGCGCGCCCGTAGTAGGCGTCGTAGTAGCCGGCCGAGAGCGCGTAGGTGCCGATCATGATGCGCCGCTTGACCTCGGGTCCGAAGCCCTCGCCGCGCGTGCGCTCGTACATGTCGAGCAGGTCGACCGGGTCGGCGCAACGGAAGCCGTAACGGACGCCGTCGAAGCGCGCGAGGTTCGCGCTCGCCTCGGCGGGCGCGATGATGTAGTAGGCCGGCAGCGCGTACTCGGTGTGCGGCAGGCTGATCGGCGTGCACGTGCCGCCCAGCTCCTCGAGGCGCGCGATGGTCTCGTCGAAGCGGGCGCGCACGCCCGGCTCGATGCCGGCCGCCAGGTACTCCGCGGGGATGCCCACGCGCAGGCCGTCGAGCCGCTCCGCGTCCGGGAGCGCGACGGGTTCGGGGAGCGCCACGCTGGTGGCGTCGTTGGGGTCCTGGCCGACGATGTGCTGCAGCAGGAGGGCACAGTCGTACACCGAGCGCGTGAGCGGCCCGATCTGGTCGAGCGAGCTGGCGAACGCCACGAGACCGTAGCGGCTCACGGCGCCGTAGGTGGGCTTCATGCCGACGATGCCGCAGAGCGCCGCCGGCTGGCGGATGGATCCGCCGGTGTCGCTGCCGAGGGCCCACAGCGCCTCACCGGCGGCGACGGCGGCGGCGGAGCCGCCGCTGGAGCCGCCCGGCACCGTGGCCAGGTCCCAGGGATTGCGCGTGGTCTGGTACGACGAGTTCTCGGTGGAAGAGCCCATGGCGAACTCGTCGAGGTTGGTCTTGCCGAGCATCACGACGTGGTGGTCCCACACCTGCCGCACGGCGGTGGCCGTGTACACGGGCATGTAGTCGTGCAGGATCCGGGAGGCGCAGGTGGTCGTGACGCCTTCCGTGACCATGTTGTCCTTGATGGCGATGGGCAGGCCGGCGAGCGGGCCGCGCATCGCCTGCATCTCGCGGTCCACCTTGGTGGAGTACTTGGCGGCGTTGTCGTAGGTCACCCGGATGTAGGCGCGCACCTGCGGCTCGACGGCGGCGATCTGGTCGAGGTAGACCTTGGCCAGCTCGGCCGACGACACCTCGCCGTCGACGAGCAAGCGCTTGGCGACGCGGGCGGTGAGCCGCAGCGGATCCAGAGCAGCCACCGTCAGCCCATCTTCGGCACGCGGAAGCAGTCGTCACTCACAGCCGGGGCGTTGCGTAGGGCGTCCGCGCGCGAAAGGCTCGGCCGCGGCTTGTCGGGCCGGGTGACGTTCACCACGTCGAGGACGTGGGCCGTGGGCGGTACGTCGGCCATGTCGAGCTCGCTCATCTTGTCGATGTGAGCGAGGATCTTGGCCAGCTCGCCGGCCATGCGCGCGGCCTCATCCTGCTCGAGGCGCAGACGGGCGAGTTTCGCGACGTAGCGGACGTCGTCTTCACCGATCATGGTGGGTTCCTCCTGCGACGGGCCGCAAAAGCGGGACGGCTATAGTACTCCAGCCATACAGGAGGGACAAGAAAGGGGCCCGCCGGCTGCGCCAGCCGGCGGGCCCCCTTCTGAGCGCACGCGTGCGTCAGGCGACGGGCCTTACCGTGGATGCCTGGAGCCCCTTGTCGCCCTCGGTGATCTCGAACTCCACCGCCTGCCCCTGGACGAGCGTCTTGTAGCCGTCCATGGTGATCTCGGAGTAGTGCACGAACAGGTCGTCACCGTCTTCCCGTTCGATGAAGCCGTACCCCTTCTCGTTGCTGAACCACTTCACGGTCCCTTGCGCCACAGTGACACCCTCCTACGAAGAAGCCTCGTGCTGGCCTTGCGGCCGACGGAGCCCCCCATGCGGCGCCGCACGCACATGGCGAGCCTACACCACGCTTCAGGTGCTGTAAATGAGCGTCTTCACCCCGCCGCGCCGGGGAACTCAGAGCGCAGGATCTCCTCCCACAGGCCGAACAGAGACTCGAGCTCCACGCCGTCGGGGTCGAGGAGCTTCTGGACGGCGAGCCCGTCGGTCATGGCGACCATCAGCGAGGCGAGACCGCGCAGGCGCTCGTCGTCCTCGGCGCCGGCGCCTCCCATGCCGTCGGCGTAGAGGTCGCGGTACCAGTCGTACAGACCCGCGACCCGCGCGCGCAGCTCCTCGTCGAGGAGCACGTGCGGGAAGATCGCGAAGAAGTCGCGAAAGGCGTCGCGGTCGTCCACGAGCCGGCGGTCGCCGGCGACCAGGGCGTGCACGCGCTCTTCCCCGGCCGGCTGAGCCAGCGTCTCCGCGACCGCGGCCAGGCTCTGATCGTGCGCCAGCGAGTCGACCACGGCGGCGATGAACGCCGCCTTGCTGCCGAAGTAGTAGCGCACGGAATCGCGATAGGCGCCCGCCTCCGCGGCCACGCCCTCGACGGTGAGCGCCTCGAAGCCGCCGCGCGCCAGTAGCGTGCGCGCGGCCGCCACGAGGCGCCGCGCGGTCGGCGACAGCTGCGCCGTGGGGTCGTCGTTCATCCTGTCCTGGCCCGCCGTCATCTCGTCATCTCCCTGCGCCACATTCCCAGCGCCGCGGCCGGCGGCCCGGGACGGCGACCGCCCGGCGCAGGCATTGCGCCATCGCGGCTTTCGCGGTACAGTGACCTCGCGCTTCGGTCGGCTGTACGAACTATACCGCAAAACAGCGAAATAGCTCGCCATGCAAGGCACAGGACTGGGGGAACGAATGCAGGACAAGCTCAAGAGCGAGGCCCTACGAGCATCGCGCAAGGCACTCGATCTCATGGCGAAGACCGAGCTCTCACGCGACGAGCAGGAGGCTGTGGTCGGCGACTGTCTCGCGAACTTCGAGAAGTACGTCAACCCAGGCATCCTCGAGTACCGCAAGTCGTGCTCGACGGACTACACGTCCGTCGAGTGGCGCGACGAGGGCAACGTCTTCTACGACATCCACGGCAAGGAGTTCATCGACTGCCTCGGCGGATTCGGCATCTACATGCTCGGCCACCGGCACCCCACTGTCGTGAAGGCAGTGATGGACCAGTTGCAGCATCAGGCGCTCCACTCGCAGGAGTTGCTCGACCCGATGCGCGGCTACGCCAGCGAGCTGCTCGGCATGGTCACGCCGGGCGAGCTGCAGTACTCGTTCTTCTGCAACTCCGGCACCGAGGCCAACGAGGGCGCGCTGAAGCTGGCGAAGCTGTTCGCGAAACGTAAGAAGGCCAGCCACAGCAATGGCGTGATCAGTTGCCTGGGCGGCTTCCACGGCAAGTCGCTCGGGAGCCTGAGCGTCACGGGGAAGGCCGCCTGGCGCGAGCCTTTCTACCCGCTGGCGCCGAACGTGCGCTTCATCCCCTACGGTGACGCCGACGCGCTCGACAAGGAGCTCAAAGTCTGCGACACCATCGGCCTCGACATCGCCGCGTTCATCGCGGAGCCCGTCCAGGGAGAGGCCGGCGTCCGCCTGCCACCCGACGACTTCTTCCCCAAGGTCCGCGAGATCTGCGACAAGTGGGGCGTGCTCTTCATCGCCGACGAGGTGCAGACGGGCATGGGACGCACCGGCACCCTCTGGGGCATCGAGCACTGGGGCGTGGCCCCCGACATCATGACCATGGGCAAGGCCCTCGGCGGCGCCGTCATCCCCGTGGGCTGCTTCAGCTCGACGCCCGCCGTGTTCGAGTCGTTCATGGAGAACCCCTACATCCACACCACGACGTTCGGCGGCAATCCGATGGCCACCGCCGCCGTGATCGCCGCCCTGCACGCAACGCTGGACGAGGACATCCCCCGCCAGGCCGCCGAGAAGGGAGCCTGGCTCATGGAGCGCTTCGAGGGCTTGCGCGCCAAGCACCCCGACCTGCTCCACGAGGTCCGCGGCCTGGGTCTGCTGATCGGTCTCGAGTACTGCAGCGAAGAGGCCGGCTACGCAGTCGCCACCGGCCTCTTCGGCGAAGGCGTGCTCACCGGCGGCACGCTGTTCAGCGCCAAGACCTTCCGCATCGAGCCGCCGGCGACGCTCACGCAGCACCAGATGGATGAAGTCGTAGCTCGGCTGGACCGCGTCATGGGCCGCGTGCAGGCGCAGATCGACGAAGGCGCGCTGGCAGCCCACTGAACCCCGGCCGCCGCCGGCCGCGAACCCGGGAGGATCGCGGCCGGCGGCTCACGTCGTCAGGCGCGCTCGGCGTTGCCGTCCACGAGGATCGCCTGGCCGGAGACTTTCGCGCCGGCATCCGAGCAGACGAACAGGATCATCGCGGCCACGTCGTCGGCGGTCACCGTAGTACGGAGCGAGACCGCCGCCACACGCTCGGCCACCACCTCGTCCTCGGTCACGCCACGGTTCTCCGCCTCGGCGGCGATCACGCGTCTGATCCGTGCGCCGTCGACGTCGCCCGGGCAGATGGCGTTCACGCGGATGGCATGAGGACCCAGCTCCATGGCAAGGGTCTTGACGAACCCGATGAGACCCCATTTGGTGGCCACGTAGGGACCGCGGTAGGGCAAGCCCATGGTGCCCGCGTTGGACGACATGATGGCGATGGACCCACCGCCGGCGGCCTTGAGGTGCGGCACCGCCGCGCGCACGCAGAGGAAGGCGCCGGTGAGGTTCACGTCCAACGTGCGCCGCCAGCCCTCGACGTCCATCTCCTCCACGGGCGCCGCCGGTCCGGCGACGCCGGCGTTGCTCACGAGCACGTCGACACCTCCGAGCCGCGCGACCCCCTCGGCGACGAAGCGCTCCATCTCGGTCTGCCGCGCGACGTCCGCCCGCAGCCCGCCGATCGAGGGGTGGGCCGCCAGATAGGCGGCGAGCGCCGCGCCGTCGACGTCGCAGATGAACACCCGCGCGCCTGCCTCCGCAAAGCGCGCCGCGATCGTCGCCCCGATGCCGGCGGCGGCGGCCGTCACCAGCACGCGTTTGCCGGCCATGTCTTCCAGGATCATGGGTCCACCTCGTCAGGTCGGTCCGCGTCGTCCTCCGCGGCGCGCAGGACGATGCGCGCGTCGAGGGCCAGCGCCCCGGAGGGCAGCACGAGCAGCGGGTTGACCTCCACTTCCTCGACCTCCGGGTGTGCGGCGGCGAACCTGCTCACGGCCGCCGCCGCCGCGGCGGCGGCGGCGATGTCGAGCGCGGGTCGTCCACGGGCGCCGCTCAGCAGCGGCGCCGCGCGAAGCTCCGCGAGCAGGGTCTGCGCTTCGCCGGCGTCGAGGGGTGCCAGAGCCGTGCGTGTGTCCCGCAGGAGCTCCGCGTAGACCCCGCCGGACCCGACCAGCGAAACCGGGCCGAACAGCGGGTCGCGGCGACAGCCGACGATGAGCTCGATCCCGTCAGCGAGCGGCGCCATCCTCTCCACGATGCAGGCAGGCGGCGCAAGGCGAGCTTCGAAGTCGGCCAGGGCCGCGAGGAGCGCGGCGGCGGCGTCGAGCCCCAAGGCCACCGCGCCGGCGTCTGACTTGTGCAGGGGTCCGAGAGCCTTGAGGGCGACCGGATAGCCGAGCTCCCGTGCGGCGGCCAGCGCCTCCGCGGCACCGGTCACGCGCCGGCCTTCCACGACCGCCAAGCCCGCCGCGGCCAGGGCCTCGCGAGCCTCCCAGTAGTCCGGGGCGCCGGCGAGCGAGGCGGCAGGCGGAGGAAGACGAGGGACTCCCGAGGGCCTGGCCTCGGCGACGTGCACCAGAGCGGCGAGCGCTCCGACGGCGGAGGCGATCTCGCGGTACACGGGCACCCCCGCGGCCCGGAGCCGCGCGCCCGGCGCGGCGTCGGGATACACCGTGCTCACGACGAGTGGCTTGCCGGCGGACCGCGCACTCGCCGCCATGGCCTCCGCACCCTCCACCTCTGCCGCCACCAGCTCGGCGAACTCGGGGAAGCGCGCCGCCCAGTAGCCCAGCTGGCCCACGGCGAACACCGCATCGACCTCGTCCGCGCCGGCGACCACAGGCAGGGCGCGCGCGTAGGCGTCGGGCTCGGTGGTGCCGAGCGCGAAATCCAGAGGGTTGGTGCCCGCGCTCTCGGGGAGCGCCTCGCGAAGCCTGCCCAGCAGGGCGTCGGTGAACGCGGGGACACGAAGTCCGGCGGCCTCGAGGGCATCGGCGGCGATGCCGCCGTGGCCGCCTCCTTCGGTGATCACGGCCACCCGTCTCCCGCGCGGCCGCGGCGCGTCGAGCAGACCGGCAGTCACCTCGAACAACTCTCTCGGCGTGTCCACGCGAAGAACGCCCGTGGCGCGGCAGACCGCGTAGAGCACCGCCGTGGAAGAGGCCAGCGACCCGGTGTGCGAGCGCGCCGCGCGCGCGCCGGCAGCGGTACGCCCCGGCGCGAGCAGCACCACCGGTCGCCCGGCGGCGACCACGCGGGCCGCGGCCTCGGCAAGCGCGCGGCCATCGCGAAGCCCCTCGGCGTACAGCGCGACCACTCGCGTCGCGTCATGGCCTCCGAACGCGTCGAGCACCTCCGCGATCCCCACGTCGGCCTGGTTTCCCAGCGTGACGTAGCGCGAGAACCCGCAGCCCCAGGTGCGGGCCCGGGCCACGAACTCCTCACCCATGGCGCCGCTCTGCGAGATGAAGCCGATCGCCCCCCGCGGGACGTCGAGGTAGGCCACGGCCTGAAGGCCGCTGGTGTGATCGGCGAGCCCCATGCAGTTGGGCCCGATCATGAGGGCTCCCGCCTCGCGCAGGCGCTGGGCCGCCAGGCGCTCCCTGGCCGCGCCTCGGGGCCCCGTCTCACCGAGGCCCGCGAAGATCGCGACGAAGGCTCTTGACCCGAGCGCCAGCCCCTCGTCCAGGGTGGCCTCGAAGGCGGCCGCCGGCATGGCGAGGATCACGAGCTCGGGTGTCTCGGGGAGATCGGACAGCGAGGGGTAGGCGACGCGTCCGTGCATCGCCCCGCCCTTACGGTTCACGAGATAGACGGGTCTGGCGGTCTCGTTGCGCACCAGGCGGGCGGCCACGTCGCCGCCCCACTTCGAGGTGTCGGCGGACGCGCCGACCACGGCCACCGACCGGGGGTCGAAGAGCGGCCGCAGGTCGCGGGACGGTATGGGGACTCGCTGCGTCAGTCTGCTACCCCGGGTCGAGGGCGCCTGGCAGGTCGGGCCCGGCGCCAGAAGCCTACGCAAACGGCGCCTGGCGCTCAAGGGGACGGTCGGGCGCCGTTCGCGAAAGGCCGCCGGGCACGCGCCGGCACGCGACGCGAGGGCCGGGGCGCCCATGGCGCCCCGGCCCTCGCGTGCGTTGCCGCACGTCGGCGCCGGCGGCCGCGTCCAGCGGCGCCGCGCCGGCGGGATCACCAGTCGGAGAAGCCGGTGTTGTACCAGATCTTCTTGGTACCCTTCTTGGCGCGCTTCTCCCACTTCTTGGTCTTGGGCTCCCGGTCGATGCGCGCCCGCACCTCGTCGGCGACCTGCCTGATCTTGGCCTTCTGATCGTCGTTCAGAGCGTCGACGTTGCCCACATGCTCCTTCACGCGATCGAGGTTCGTGGTGCCCGTGTACCAGAAACCCCAATCGTCGGCGAAGCGCCGGGCGATGTAGCCGACGTTGACCTTCTTGGCGTCGTCCTCACCGAAGTCGGCGACCGTGAACAGGTACTCGATGTCGACGAGGTCCTTGTGGTTGATCTCCCAGATCTGCAGCTTCTGCAGCAGGATGTCGGCCAGCGACACGCTCCAGGGATCGGCCTCGAGGCGGCCGTCGTAGTTGACCTCGTGGCAGTAGTCGAGCTTGTCGATGAACACGTCGATCATCGGGACCTTGCCGCCGAAGTAGATGTGGCGGGTGGTGCCCGTCATCGCCATGGTCTGCAGGTCGCACTCGTAGCCCACCGACTCCATGAACTTCACCAGGTGCTTGCGCGTCTTGCCGTAGGTCGCGTAGTCGATGTCGGTGAAGTAGCGGTCCCCGAGGCGCTCGAGCTTGGCGTAGAGGTCGATCTGGTCGGGGAAGTAATAGTGCAGCGCCAGGGGACCCATCACGCGCATGACGATGCCCTGCTGCTGCGCCGCCTCGGCGATCCGCTTGCCCTCCTCCAGAAAGACCTCGGGCTTGGGATAGCGGTCGAGCGGGATGTCCTTGGGCAGGATGAACTGACCCATCTATCGCCCCCTTTCGGGATCGGCGTCTCGATGAAGCCCGTAGTCTACGCGCCGATCAACCGGACGTGAAGACGTAGTCCTTCACCTTCTTCTTGTCGAGCATGATGATGACGCCCTTGAGGATGCCCTCGGAGTACTCGCTGCCCGGGTTGATGAGCAGCGTGCGACCGGCCTTCTGGGCGCCGCGGGACTCGTGGATGTGGCCGTGGAGGCCGAGGAGCGGCTGATTCTCTTCGATGACCCTCTTGGCGCCAAGGCTGCCCGCGTGGATCTTCTCGTCGGCGGCCATGGTGAGGTTCTCGTCGAGCTTGGGGCACAGGTCGAGCGAATAGCCGTAGGGCGGCACGTGGAAGTTGTAGATCGACGTCTCCTGGTTCTTGACGAGCCCCACGAGGCCGCGCAGGTGCGTCTCGAGGTCTTCTTCGCTCATCTCGCGCGGGGTGTCCCACGGCGTGGGGTTGGACGCCGACGACGTGATCATCTCGTGGTTGTCGATCTGCACGACGCGCTTGTCGCACGGGTGCACCAACTTGGCGTTGTCGATCATGTCGTCGATGACGAACCAGTCGTCGTTGCCGGGGGCCATGTACATCTGATACGGCTTGCCCTCGAGACGCTCGTCGGCGAGGTCGAGCCATTCCTGCACGCGCTGGAACACCAGGCTCTTGAACAGGGCGTCGATGTTGGCCGGGTCGCTGCGCGTCTCTTCGAACTCCTCACGCGTCTGGTGGACCCAGTAGTAGCCCGCGTTCTCGGTGATCTTCTTGATGTCGGCAAGCTCGTCTTTGGTGGCGATGTCGCGGTGCTGCCCCATGAGGGTGCACTCCCACGTGTCGTTGCCCTTCTCGACGAGCGGCACCAGGACCTTGCCGGTGAGGTCACCGAGGAGTACGGCCACGTCGGCGCCGTAGATCGGGAGCGCGTTGAGGAACTTCCGGTAGCACACGTTCGAGCCGTGGATGTCGGTGACGAAGAATAGTTTGATCATCTGCACACTCCAGAGACAGAAAGGGGCGGGAGCGGGCGCTCCCGCCCCATTACGGTACTGCTACATCACTCAGGCGGCAACTCGCCGTAGGTCATCGACACGTCGACGCCCACGCGCTTGCTGCGCTGCTTCCAGAAGAAGTACCAGGCGATACCCGCGACCCACGTCACGGCGATGAGGATGGCCGTGTCGGCGGTGAAGCCCTCGAGGCGCTTGGCCGGGTCGGGCAGGAAGAAGAAGAAGTAGGCCAGGATGCCCAGGTAGATCAGGTCGACGATAGCTCCGATCGTGACGACCGGGATGCCGACGATCTTCCAGGTCTTGTACGGCGACGCGTCCCAGATTCCCCGTGCCCTCTTGACGTAGGGGAAGAGCAGAGCGGCGACGGCCGTGACACCGAACACCGAGAAGATCTCGAGGGCGGTGATGGCAAGGCCCTGCATGGCTTCGTTCTTCCAGAAGATGTACACCCCGATCATGATCTGGCCGAGGAAGAAGCACAGGATGTGGTTCTTCACCGGGCTGGCGAAGCGCGGGTTGATGTCGGTGAACCACTTGGGGCCCATGCGATCCATGCCCCAGGCGAAGAGAATGCGCGGGAAGGCCAAGTACGACAGCGCGACCCACCAGAGGTCGAACGCCAGGAACGACAGCACGGCGATGAACAGGATGATCTTGTTCTGGTTGACCATGGCGAGCAGGCCGAGGAAGTTGGTGCTCCACGGCACGGTGTACTTGTCGCCCAGAGTCGTGCCCGCATTGTCGACGTATTGCGTGGCGGAGAAGAAGTTGAACTCCACCATGTGATACAGGCCGAACGCGGCCCAGAGCATGAAGGCGCCGGGCACGATGATGGCGAACAGGTTGGACAGGATGATGGTCTTGTCCGGGCGCTTGACCTCGCCGGCGATGAAGGTGATGCAATAGCTGTAGGCGAAGAGCCACGAGCCGGCGACCATGACGCCGAAAGTGTCGAACCAGTTCCAGGTGCTGGGCATGGCCTGACCGGCTTCGGCATTGACGGCGGCGAGGAACCCGTTGTAGTCCAGCGAGCCGTACTGTTGCGCGATGCTGTTCCAGCCGGCGACGAAGTCGGCCTTGTTGTAGAAACAGATGGCGCCCAGCAGCACGGCGCAGCCGCCGATGCCGAAGACCATGACGACCTTCTGGATGCGCGCGAACCACTTGATGCCGAACACCACGAACAGGAAGGCCATGATGTTGGCGACGGAGGCGATGATGAACGCGCCCCAGTCGTAGCTGATCCCGCCGAAGAACGTGCTGTTGGCGGAATCGTAGAGCCACGACCAGCCCATGAACTGGGACATCATCACCATGCCCGGGTCGGCCATCCACGGCGCCAGCACGTAGATCCACAAGATCCACACGAAGGCGTTACCGAGCGACTCGCCGATGCCCACGATGGGGTGGATGATGCGCGAGTTGTAGATGTACTCGCCGCCCGAACGGGGCATGGAGCCGCCGAGCACGCCCCACACGAGCGGGAAGCCGATGCCGGCGAGGATCATCGAGATGATGGTGGCCCAGATGAGGTTGCCACCGAGGTAGACGCCGACGCCCAGGCTGGTCATGACCCAGATGGAGGGCGTGAGCCCCTGGTTCATGAAGCCGACGCCGAAGGCGTCCCACATCGAGAGGCCGCGGACGAGGCCGCTGGCTTTGCGGGCAAAGGCTAGTTCTTCAGCCACATTTCCCCCCTTGTTAGTTCCGGGTCCCGCCGCCGTGGGGTGCCCGGGCGGCGATACGCGGGTCGATGGTCAGAGACACGGGAACGCTAACGCCTCAGCCGAGCGCCCTCCCCTCTTCAGCGGCCTCCACAGGCACCTGCCACTGATAGACATCCTTGAGCTTCCACGGCACCATCGCGAGCTTGGTGCGGGTGACTCCAGGGACCTTGCCGATGACTTCGTTGACGAAGCGCAGAAGCTCCTCGGTGTCGCGCGCGTACACCTGCACACTGAGGTCGCCTTCGCCGACGGAGCCGGCCACGTAGCTGACGGTGGGGAACTCCACGAGCTGCGCGGCGACGTCCTGCAGCTTGCCGGGGGCGACGTCGATGAGAACGTCGCCGATGACGGTGAAGCCCACGGCCTGAGGATTGACGATGGCGCTGATGCGGATCACTCCCGAGCGCACCAGCCTCTCGATGCGGTAGCGCACGGCGCGCTCGGACACGTGCCCGATGCGTCGCGTTATCTCGGCCGACGAGATGCGGCCGTCCTCGAGAAGAAGCGACACGATACCGCGATCGATCGTGTCGAGGCTGAACGGCACCCTGACCCCCCTGGTCTCGCGCCCATTCGGTAGGGCTATTTCGATACCCAGCGTCGGAAAATGTCAAGAGCCGAGCGCTTTTGGTCGGATTCGGCAATCCGCGAAGTTCGCACGATGCCGAATCCTACGCCTTCCCGCATCCGACGGAGAGTCGGCGGATGTGGCGTCACGCAGCCTGTTTCGGCCGTTCAGCCGACTCCCGACTTCGCGCCCTCGCCGCCCGGCGATCGGACCGCCCGACCACGTGCGACGGGCGGGGGCGGCGCGCCGCCCCCGCCCGTTCACGCCGTCGAGACGCCGACGGCGGCGGGATGGCCGAGGATCACTCCGGCGGCAGCTCCCCGTAGGTCATGCCGATGTCGACGCCGACCTTCTTGCTGCGCGCCTTCCAGACGAAGTACCACAGGACGCCGATGACCCAGACGATGCCGTACAGGATCCACGACTGACCGTTGGAGTCCTTCATCTCCTCGGTGAAGATGAGGAAGTAGAAGAGGATGCCGAGGTAGACGAAGGAGACCAGGCCGCCCCAGACGATGAGCGGGACGCCGAGGAACTTCCAAGTCTTGTACGGCGACGACTCCCAGATGCCCTTGGAGCGCTTCACGTAAGGGAAGAGGATGGCGGCGATGGTGGTCACTCCCCACACCGAGACGATCTCCATGCCGGTCACGGTGAGCCCTTGCATGTAGCTGCCCAGCCAGAACGAGTAGAGCGCGATGGCCGCCTGGCAGAGCACGAAGCAGAGGATGTAGTTCTTGACCGGGCTCGCCCAGCGCGGGTTGATGGAGGTGAACCACTTGGGTCCCATGCGGTCCATGCCCCAGGCGAAGATGATGCGCGGGAAAGCCAGATAGCTGAGGGCTACGTACCAGAAGCAGAACAGCATGTACGACCCGCCGGCGCAGATGGCCACGAACCAGTTGGAATGGGCGACGTAGGCGAGGCTCATGTAACTGGGTAGGTAGGGCATGGTGTAGCCGTCGATCCCACCGTTGTTGTCGATCCACGCCGTCGACGAGATGAAGTCGAACGGCAGGGTGTGGTACATCGACAGGGCCGTCCAGATCATGAACAGCGCCGGCACGAGAATGGCGATGAAGTTGGCGCTGATGAGCGTCTTGTCGGGGCGCTTGACCTCGCCGGCCACGAACACGCAGAAGTAGGCGTAGGCGAACAGCCACGAGCCGGCGACCATGACGCCGAGCGTGCCGTAGAAAGTCGAGTGAGTGGGCACCGCCTCGCCGATGGCCTTCGAGACGGCCGGCACGACCTCGGAGTACTTGAGCGAGCCGTACTGGGCGGCAAGCTTGTCCCAGTTCTCGGCGAACGCGGTCTTGCTACTGAGCATGATCGCCCCGGTGACCACGGCCGCGCCGCCCAACGCGAAGAACATGATGGCCTTCTGGATCGAGGCAAAGATCTTGACCCCGAAGACCATCGTGAGCACGGCGAGCACGTTGGCGATCGTCGCGACGACGAAGACGCCCCACTCGTAGCTGAGGCCACCGAAGAAGGCGCCGGTGGCGCTGTTGTAGAGCCAGTCCCAGCCCTCGTACTCGGCGATGATGACGAGCCCGGGGTCGGCGATCCACGGCGCCAGGACGTACACCCAGAAGATCATCACGAAGGCGTTGCCGAAGCTTTCGGCGATGCCCACGATGGGGTGGATGATGCGCGAGTTGTAGATGTACTCACCGCCCGAGCGCGGCATGCTGCCCGAGAGGATGCCCCACACGAGCGGGAAGCCAAAGCCCACCAGCACCAGCGAGATGACGCTCGCCCACAGCAGGTTGCCCGTGAGGTAGGTGCCCAGCCCCCAGGTGATCATCGTCCAGATGCTGGGCGTGATGCCCTGGTTCATCAGGCCGACGGCGATGGCGTCGAGCATGGAGAGACCGCGCACCATACCGCTGGCTTTGCGTGCAAATGCAAGTTCTTCCGCCACACTCTCCTCCTTTGCGATGCGGACGCAGGGTCGGCCCCCGACGCAGGTCCGCGGTCCATGCCACTCAGACGAGCCGGTGTCTCATGCACCTCCTCGAAGCCGCCGCCGAAAGCCGAACGACGCTACTTGGTCACCCGGCGAACACTATGCGCACGAAGGGGCGAGGGCAAGGGGGAACGGGGCGTCCGGCGTCAGCCGCCGCGCTGCGCGGCGACCGCGGCGGCGATCTCGTGCGGCCCGCTGACGATGTTCACGGCGTCGAACTTGCAGGCCGCGCGGCAGGCGTCGCACTTGATGCACAGCGCCTGGTCGATCGCATATGGCTGCTTCTTCTCGCCGCGAGCAGAATTCACCGGGCACTTCTTGGCGCACAGCGTGCAGCCGGTGCAGGCCTCGGGGTCGATGGTGTAGGCGATGAGCGCGTCGCACGACAGCGCCGGGCAGCGACGCGCGGCGATGTGCGCCTCGTACTCGTCGCGGAAGTACCTTATGGTGGTGAGCACCGGGTTGGGCGCCGTCTGGCCGAGGCCGCAGAGACTGGTCTTCTTGATGGTAGAGGCGAGCAGCTCGAGGCTCGCGATGTCGCCGTCCCTGCCTTGGCCGGCGGTGATGCGCTCGAGGATCTCGAGCATGCGCTTCGTCCCGAGACGGCAGGGTACGCACTTGCCGCAGCTCTCGTTCTGGGTGAACCGCAGGAAGTACCTGGCCAGGTCGACCATGCAGGTCGTGTCGTCGGCCACGACCATGCCGCCCGAGCCCATGATGGCGCCGGTAGCGGCCAGGCTCTCGTAGTCCACGGGCGTGTCGAGCAGGCCCGCCGGCACGCAGCCGCCGGACGGGCCGCCGAGCTGGACGGCCTTGAACTCCCTGCCGTCCTTGATGCCGCCGCCGATATCGAAGATCACGTGGCGGAGTGTGGCGCCCATGGGGACCTCGGCGAGGCCGCCGTTGACGACCTTGCCGGCCAGCGAGAAGGCCTTGGTGCCTTTGCAGGTGTCGCTGCCGATGGCGGCGTAGGCCGCCGCCCCGTGGGCGATGATCCACGACACGCTGGCGAAGGTCTCGACGTTGTTGATGTTGGTGGGCTTGCCCCAGAGGCCGGAGACGGCAGGGAACGGCGGCCGCTTTCGCGGCATCCCGCGCTCGCCCATGATCGAGGCGATGAGCGCCGTCTCCTCGCCGCACACGAAGGCGCCGGCGCCTTCTTTGATCTTGAGCTTGAAACCCCAGCCGCTGCCGAACACGTCCTCGCCGAGGAAGCCGTGCTCCTCGGCGGCGGCGATGGCAAGCCGCAGCCGCCGCACGGCCAGCGGGTACTCGGCGCGCACGTAGATGAAACCCTCGTGCGCGCCGATGGCGTACGAGGCGATCACCATGCCCTCGATCACGGCGTGCGGGTCGCCGTCCATGATGGAGGCGTCCATGAAGGCCCCGGGGTCGCCCTCGTCGCCGTTGCAGATGACGTACTTGACGTCGCCGGGCGACGAGCGCGCGAACCTCCATTTGGTGCCGGTCGGGAAGCCGGCACCGCCGCGACCACGCAGGCCTGAGGCGACGATCTCGTCGACGATCTCGTCCGGCGGCATCGTCGTGAGCGCCTTGCGCGCGGCCTCGTAGCCGCCGCGCGCCAGATACTCGTCGACATTCTCCGGGTCGATGACGCCCACGTCGCGCAAGGCGATCCGCAGCTGCTGGCCGTAGAACGGGATGTCGTGCGCGCAGGCGACCCGCGCGCCGGTGTCGGGGTCTGCGTAGAGCAGCTTCTCGACGACGACGCCGCCGGCGAGGTGCTCCTCGACGATGCGCTTCACGTCCTTGACCTTGAGGCGCGGATAGTAGATGTCGCCGTCGCTCACCACGGCCAGCGGGCCCTGCGAACAGAGCCCGTGGCAGCCGATGATGGCGACCTCGACCTCGTCGCGCAGCCCCGCCGCTTCGACCTCGAGGGCAAAGACGTCCCGCACCT